>Ga0307974_1002367_pt1 | contig 13371 bp, 15 predicted proteins | sample OrgLakmetagen784_FD_201812 | JGI IMG/M metagenome (GOLD analysis project Ga0307974, IMG submission 201812) | Saline water microbial communities from Organic Lake, Antarctica - #784 | ecosystem: Environmental > Aquatic > Non-marine Saline and Alkaline > Saline | place: Antarctica: Organic Lake... | reverse complement strand
TCCTGAGCTCTTTAATTGTCTATTGGCACCCTCTTTGAGGAAATCAGGCTAAATGGGGGGTCTGTGGACAAGCCCACAAGTCAGAGGCAAACGCGCTTGGGTGCAAGCCGCGGGGTGAGTCAAGCCAAAGGAGCAGCGATTCACTCCAAACTTCCAGGATAGTGTCAGCATAAGATACTTAGTGGAAATTTGAAGAAATGAGGCAATATAGGGCTGTGTAAGTCAGTTGTGGGTGCTTGGTAGGTCATGTGTGCATGGGCGTCCGTATCTCAGTTTTTGCCCCATAACTCTGCACCACTTCAATAGCATATCTTGGTAAGTATGCAGATGGATGCAGAATTTTAAAGGGAGCAGAATGGTACCGATTTTGTCCCAGGGGGGGAAGTATTGGGGGGTGGGGGGGGTGGGTGGTCTTTTTGGGCCTCCCGCCGAGAATTTTGGCATGACGTCCACTACTTTTTTTTTTACCCTCCTGAGTATGAGTATGAGTATGAGGTATGAGTATGAAGGATGCTTTAATGAAAATGCAGGGTAACCATTTTACCAGGAGTCGCCATTTCTATATTTCCAATGAATCCACAATATAGTCCGAGACAGTGACTTCTCCCTTTCGGTGCAGGTTATTGCCCGCTGATATGATCCGCGCAGCAGCAATCCCAGCAGCAGCAGAAATTTAATGGTGGTGAGAGCCATGCTAATGTGATTGAGCAGACCCAGCAGTATTCCCTCCCCTTGCAGGCCATTACAAACAATTGTGTGTTTCTTTGACTCCTTAGCAAAACCCTTCAATATAAATACCAAATACCTCAACTACATTCTGACTATTTGCCGTGATGTTCTGACTCACTTGTTTCTGCTATCGTCCTGACTTCTAAAGACTCTTTGAGCATCTCTCTTGGTCATAGTGTACGTATGTAAGGCAGCACGTAAAAGTTGGTGGTAAAAAAATTTAGGTTAACACCGTGACTAATCAGACACAGGGACCATGACTGGCATTATTCAAGCTTAACTGCTTTGGAACCTGCGTTTCAGCGTCTAGTTTAAATACTGCAACTCAGAGGACACAACACCAAACCAACTTGTGTGAGAATCGCCTGAACGAGGGGACTAGCGTGTAATGACTTGTGGATGAGGAGGTAGTCCCTATCCAAAGGTCATTTTGCATGACGATTCCCGCAGCTATAAGGGGGTGTAAAAAGAAAAAAAATATGCTGGAAGGTAGCCTGCAGCTACAATAGAATAACATCCCATACAGGATAATTAAGCCCAAAGAAAAAATCACTTATACCATTCTGTTAGTCTCATGAAAGTGATTAAGGCAGCATGTGCTTTAGTTGCCCATGCCTGTGACATGTTGCTTGTTGTGCTGTCAGAAAATAACCACACGGGCAGTGAAAAGTACTCCCTATTTTCAGCACAAACCAAATTCGTACTGGGTTTTTCAGGTTTCTTCCACCACAAATAGGGGAGAACGATGGGGACCAGGAGGGTTGCAGGCATGGCCTGAACCGGCTCCCAAATAGTGAGAGCTGTGGTGGTATTGGGTGATATAAAGCGCATGGTTTGGACGAGTCTAGCAGCGTAGCTGACAGAGTGTTCTTTGTGCTTGTTCACTCTCCGAAAATTAAGCCCCATTTTCCTACAAAACGTAGTGTGAGCGCTGTAGATGATGCTAACAGGGATGAGTGTCAACAGGATGATAACTTCAACAGGGTGATAATAGATACTATTGCCTAATTTTTAATGTTTTGTGCTTAACTTGCTTTGATTATTGAGTCCTATGCTTTTCTTAGCATTATGCTGTTTCTTGTGTTGCGGCATTAAGATAACAGATAACATGATGACTAAATACCTCAAATCTACTCACATAGAACCTGTTATAAATGGGGGATAGCCTGGACTTCCGCTTGAACTGGTTGAGTCATAGTGCGGTAACGCAGTAAAAGGTAAGCTAGGTGGATTGAATTTATGGCAGCAGTGTGATTGCCTTTACACGTGTGGCTTGCCAGAACAGTCACTGTGACCATAGCCTTTTTAATGTTCTGTAGAGCAAACAGTCAAACGTTACAACCATCTTAAGCGGTTTGGTTCTGTTATGCATAAAACAGCGAAACAATAAGAAAACGCGGACAAGCTTAAACAAAGCCAATACTCTCTTCTTTCTCCATTGTTCTATCATCTATTATAATTGCGACACAGTGCCAGCTACACCCATCTACCTATTGCGCCTAAGTTACAAATAAGGCTACCACTCAAGCTCCTGCTCATCCTGATCGTAGTGGTTGCCCGTTCCAAAATACAGGAAGGGATTTAGGCTTTTTCGCACAATCCAAAGCAAGGACTCAGCACCTGCAATGTTAGTTCAGTTATACACAGGTTTTAATTTGCAGGAACAACATTGACCGTAATTCCGCCACAAGTGTGCTGGTAGTAAACTTGCACTGCTGCGAGCGGCTATTATATATTGTACCTTCAGGGGCGGTCTTGTCTGCATCAGGGGCCATTCTTGTCCTGTAGGTGCACAAAAGGGAGCAAGCTGAGGGAACATAATAGCAACTGGTAACAAATTTAGAGATACTTTTTGGTACGCAAAACGGTTCCTAAATAGGGTTGGCCAGAACCATACGGTATACGATGTTTTTGGCAGGGAATTCACCTGATGTACGGTCATATTTGGTGTATATATACAGTTCTGGCCAACCTCATTTCTGAAATACCTTGATCATTGAGTAGCAGCATGCGTGGCTGATTAAGGGCAAACAAACATCGTGCGTTTGTGCGTTTATTGGTGGTCACACGGCAATTTCTTGCTGCTATATGCTCAGTGTGTCCTTTTTCCAGCTGCTGGTATTGTTTCATTTGAGCTGAGGGAATGCTTCTGTATCTAAGAGGAGCCTCAATTGCATTTGCTTGATACTGCATGGATGTTGGGTTGCTATTCACAGATGTGCATTCTTGGACGCACCCACTCGCGTATTTGCTTTAACGTGTTTAATGATAAACCTACTTTGTGGTGCCAGGATTTCCTGCATTGATCGTTATGTTGCGTACTGTCAATAGAGGGTCTCCAGCTAGCAGCTGAACAGCACGATTGAGCATGACCTGTGCAACACAGCGAGGGTTAAAGTTCAGGGGAAAAGTATCGAATACGCCTAATAAGCTAAACCACTACGAGTGCCATAAATGGTAAGATGGCTGATGTGCAATCATGAGGAAAAAGGAGAGAGTATACACACAAAACAGAAGAAACAAGCAAAATATGACAACTGCTTCCCACATCCACAGGGTAAATTAGATGATCAATTTGGGTCAATTATTGGTACATCCTCCCATCTAAAATGTCTTTGCTTTTTGTAAGCTATTTACAGGCTGTCTGACTGTGTTCCCCGGAATCTAGAGCTTGTGTGCACACGCCAATGATGTGAGGCTCCTCGTGTAAAACCACATGTGTTCTTACCTTTGATATTTTGTAGGCCGGCCCCTCCTCGTCCTTCATTTTACTTTCTGGCCTGAAAACCTGGATGTAGAATTTGTTAGAATTAACATACATAAAAACAATTAGGTATGGTGGTGTGCTCTGCTAATGTGTGTGTACTAATTGGCTTCCTTATCACACGCTGGTTCTTACAGGATTCGACTTATTAGTTTGACATCAGTCCTGCAATTAAAATTTTTTACACCCTATTGTTGTTACCTTGCAGTCTTTCCACAGCTCCTCCAGGGTCGAGGCGGAGTTCACGCAGTCAAGGTAAAATGGGTCAACAAGGAACCTCCTGCATGAGAGGGGAAATTATGATGTCCTTTGCGAGCTAACATGCAGCTCACCAGGAATACCAGGCCTCGTTCTTTTTACTGACAGAAAACAGAACATGGATTAAGTTATCCTCATCCTTATTTTGTTTCCACCAAATTCACCTCCTTGAGAATCCAGAGCTGACCATCAACACGCTGGAGTTTTCTTTCATGTAGGGCACAAGAGCTAACGTAGTGTCCACAGCACCTGGTTACGCAAGGAAGAGGTGCAGCACTGCTCAAACAGCTGTGGTCAAATCATCACACTCTGTGGATCCTTGCCAACCTGCTTGAGTGTTGGAGGAGCAGGATTCAATGTTTTTTGATTCTGGAAAGCTACCAGTCAAGGCCTCTGCATTAGCATTTTAAACTCACCCTTGAAGTTTGTTTCCAAGGTCTTATTAAAGTCCTCTTCCGTCCACTCAGATCTGTAAAAGATGCAGGGAGAGCGTCTAGCAGGGTTCCCGTTCATGTTTGGGGTGCTCTTTCAATCTGGACGTCTGGCTTATAGGCGTGACATAAGGTTTTGGTTGTTTTCCATGCTGTACATATCATACTCAGTGTTTGTAACCCTCTTCCATTATGGGCTTTTGCTGTCATGAAGTGTTGTCGCTTGGAAATTGAGAGTGCTTGCCTGTTTTCATAGCGTTGCACAAAAATGCCAGCGTTGTTTATCTGCAAGTAGATATGAAAAAGGAAGGGGAAAAAAGTGTTGTCCTGAGATCGCAGCTATTTCTGCTAATTCAGCCTTGTTTTACTTACAAGGACATCAATCTCCTCGTCATAAAACTCCTTGACCTCATCCACAGCTGACTTCAGAGAGTCCTCATTGGTCACGTCCAAGAGCAGAACTTGAATGTCAGGGTTTCCAGTTGACTTCCGGAGCTCAACGGCCGACTCTTTACAAAGGGTGGGATTGCGGCAGGAGTGGATGACTTGCTTCCCCTCCGCTGCAAGTTTCCTGCACATTTTTCAATAGAGGCTTCTCGTTCCTCTTCTTTGAGTGTCTTGCGTTTTGATCAGGCGTGGGTCCTATCCGTGACTATCAAATTCAGTGACCCTCTGTCGGATGTGCACGCCTGGACACACAGATCTGATGAATCAATTCCATATCTCTGGTATTTTCTACTCCTTTATGCTCTCTACCATTTCCAGCCTGAGCATCATATGTTTGGCAATCTTCAGCAGCTTCGATCGTACGACCATCACATCAGCTAGACCTGTTCACAATGATCTACGTTACTTGTGAGCCCCATGCTATCCCCCTTCTCCCTGTTCTACACGGCCATGCAAAATTAGCGTCCACACCTGCTCATTTCCTTCCCGATGCCACGGTTGGCACCTGAGGAGACGTATGCATGGGGCACAAGTGTTGTCGTTTTTGAGAGAACCTTTATTAGAGTTGCTGTGCACGAATGCCTTCCAATGACCTGTGATAAAGACGGTTTCAAAAGAGCCTGAGGCAGTGACGACAGCAGCACCACACAGCAACGTGAGAACTGCCGACAGCGACATTTGCTTTGTTTTCTGGTTGATAACAAATTATTACTACAAATGATTTTCAGCCCATCAAAAATGTGATCAAAAACTTGATTGTAGTAATTACTACCCGGCAGTTTCGGTGCTCTCCTCGCCCTCGCTCTGACCATGCATTCTTGTTAAAGAGTTACTCGTAACACGTCTGTCAAGTTTTAAGGTGGTAAGTAGCTAAAAAATATTAGTTTCCAGGCTAGGTTTAGCTCAAGCCGTTTGGGTGCCGCCTTCATTTGTAGCAAACGACCAAAAGCTTGTAATGAGCACCAGTGCAATAATGAAATGCATGGCATTGTTTTATTCCGTGTGTGCATCATTTCCGCCGTGTGTGCTCATCAGAAGTCTGAATAAATTTTGTAATTAAATATACCTAGGTATTCTAACATTCTAACAATCCTTTGTTTGGTGTCGGTTTCGTGGGCCTGATTCTCGTCACGTACACGTAAAGGGACAGCCGAGGCCGTGCTGCACCAGGCCAGGAAGTTTAGGACAACCTTACCAAAAGGTCACTTGCCTAAACTATCATGGGGTGCATGGGCAGCAAGGAGGAGCAACAGGGGGCAAAAGGAGGAGGGGCAGCAAAAGGAGGCTCCAGCAAAGGGCAGAAATACGTGAAGCAGCCGTGCCGGGAGGACTTGGCCAAGAGCCAGCACAAGGAAATCAAGCAGACATTTTCACAGGTCTACAAAGTGGACCGACTGCTGGGCTCTGGTAAGATAGACGCAGCTTGCTTGCTTGCTTGCTTGCTGGAGGTGCAAGCATGCCCATTGTTTTCACTCTGGAAGTGTCTGGAGGTTTTGCCGCCTCACCTTGGGCTCTCCCCCGCAGGCGCTGAGGGCAATGCATACCTTGTGCGGGATATCAACTCCAACAAGAATTGGGCTCTAAAGCTCTTGAAGCTGCCTCTGCCTGCCCGCTTTGTGACCTCGGTGTTCAGGTCAGTCTGTGCTCTCGTTCTGTCCCCTCAGATTGCCAGCACGATGTAAACAAGTTGTTTCACAGTTGACCGCAGCAGCAGGCCAGCTTGCGTGCCCTAGGCCTTGAGCACATGCTTGCATTTACAATCAGCACGGCACATACACATCGTACACAGTACTGTTTCTCATGAGTGCCCTAATCCCACATGCAGAGAAATCAGGCTGCAGTCCGAGCTTGGAGAAGGTCACCACAACATCATCACACCTGAAGAGGTGGTGCTCACGTCACACTACTTGGGTCTAGTCATGGAGTACGCCCCTGGCGGCAGCTTGACGCAGTACATCACAAACAAGTTCCGGGAGTGCGGGTGCGCATCCTTTCTGCATGTGCTTCGTGACTGGTGTGCTTCACTGTACCAATACGATGGAGGCACCTGTGTGTGTATGTGCTTTTATGTGTTTATGCGTGTGCGTGTGTATGTGCATGTGTGTGCACCTGTTCGTGTGCGTATTGATGTGTGTGCTTGTGTGTATGCGTCTGTGTGTGCGCCTGTTTGTGTATGTGTGTGCGTACATGTATGCGTGTATATGTGAGCGTGCGTGCGTGCGTGTGTTTGTATGTGTGTGTGCATGTTCGTGCAAACGTGAGTAATTCACGTACCTCTGCTCGTGGTGTTGAAATAGTGTCTCAGAATGGAGATAGCTTGCGTGCAGGGAGCGCGGGGAGCGGTCCCTCACAACCAGCAGCTAAGCAATAATGGGCATGAAATTTGTTTGGAACTAAAGGGTGGCACTTCTTTATTTAGGTGAACAAAAAAGCTCTTGGTGCTTTCCAGGGCGCTTGCTTGCTGGGGGTTGTGCTAGGGCGACGCCCTCCGCTGTCGTGGTCTGCATTTGCGTAGTCTATGTAACTCTGTGCAAGCCAGCTGCTGAGATATTTTTCTGGTGGGTCTAGCGGAGACAATGCAGTACAGCTGTGGCCTTCACTGTGACCACCTGTGCAATTGCTAACTCTGCCTCCGCAGGGGAGAGGGTCTTTTGATGCCTGAGGACGAAGCGCGCTACTTCTTCAAGCAAATGGTGAACGCAGTGGACTACTGCCATAGACACCAGGTGCGCCTACTGTTGTTCGTGTACCCAAGCATGGTGCGCACTCATGGACACCACAGTGTGCTTTGTTCCTCTGTTCACTGTATTTTTGGTACTGCAAGTTATGAGCACAGCCGTACCTGTCACACACATGCACTTGTGCCTGCCTGTATCCTGGCAAGCTAGTTGCATTTTGTACCTGCATATGCCAAAATGTAGAGTCGACAGGCATCAGGCACGTGCACTGGATGTGTGCTGTCATAGCAGCAGGCACCTTGGTTTATGAGCAAGCTAGACCTTGTGCTAGGTCTAGCTTGCTAGCCCTAGAACAAGCTTGCTAGCCCTAGAACCTTGTGAACAAGCTGAAAGATTTGCAAGCACCGTGCGTCCTGCATTATTGTAGCAGAGTTGTCTGCGAGGAAGGGTTTAACCATGAATACATATGCATATCAGGTATGATTATATCATACGTCAAGAGCTACTTGCTATGAGGTGTGTTAAAGCTGTGGTCTGCAAACAGAGGAGTGTGCTTGACTGAGGGGCTCACGCTTGTTTCCCTTGCCACGTATGACCAAAATGTCTAAGGATTGCAATGGTGTGTCATCCGGAAACGAACTGCTACGTGGTCGTGCTGGCAACTCAGTGGTGCGGCTAACGAGTGAGCATTGCCTTAAACACCCGCCTTTGCACCGCCCTCCCTGCCTCCCTCTGTCCTGCGAGTAAAGCTATGTGCACGCAGACGATGTAAAAGTCTCACACAAAGTCTGGAAGCACATAACAGCCAATGTAGGTAACGTTACCTGTCAGCCGACGCACGACCCTCACAATTGGGCATGTTGCTCAGCCCGAGATCCACTTTCTGTGAATAGTGGGCTCCTTGAGGTCTGACAATCTTGCCTCAGTCCAAAACACCTTGGGTGTAGACGGATGAGGCCAGTCAAAATAAAGCTGGTCTGCTGGTCATTGCTCTCCATTCGGTTTACGCTTCACTTAATCCACGCAACACTCAGTCCACGCTTCACTCAACCACGCAACACTCACTCCTCGCAACACTCAGTCCACGCAACACTCAGCTTCACTCAGTCCACGCAACACTAAGTTCATGCAACACTCAGTCCACACTTCACTCAGTCCACGCAACACTTCTTCCACACTTCACTCAGTCCATGCAACACTCAGTCCACATCACTCAGTCCACGCAACACTTGGCTTCACTCAGTCCACGCAACACTAAGTTCACGCAACACTAAGTCCACACTTCACTCTCACACCCACAGGTGGTGCACCGGGACCTGAAGCTGGACAACACGCTCCTGAGCGGGCACAACCCGCCCTACATTAAGCTCTGCGACTTCGGATTCGCTAGGAACTGGGACGCTGGGGAGGAGTCGAACATGAGCACTGTGATTGGTAGGGCTTGCATCTATTCATTAGGATTTGGCCTGCATTCCGTCGAACTTGCATCTGATTACCAGGGCAGTATTCAGGATGTGTATGGAGTGGCCAGGGTGCGTACGTACACACTTGGTACACACATACACACTCAACACACACTTGGTGCACAAACAACCACAAACATGCACGCACACACATGCACACACACACACGCACACACACATACACACACATACGCGTACATGCACACACACACACACACACACACTCAAACACACTTACACCTGTAGGAACACCCGATTACATGTCACCTCAGCTGACGGCTGCCAAGACAGGTGACGCTGGAAAGGTGTTTTATGATGGGACCAAGGCTGACGTGTGGGCCATGGGCGTGCTTCTATGCGTTATCTTGATCGGCAAGTTCCCCTTTGAGGTGAGTTCCTGAGTATGTGCTCGTGGGTGGCATGTGAATGAGCACATTTCCTCTGTGACCGTTGGAAGAAAATGAAAAGTGTGGTGTCTTTATTATTCTGCTTGCGCTTGCACGTTGTTTTACTTACGTGTCTGGTTGTTTATGGCGTTTTGCTTGCGCTTGTGGTTGTTGTATGGTGTTTTGCTTGCGCTTGTGGTTGTTGTATGGTGTTTTGCTTGCGCTTACGGCTGTCCCCGTGAACAACTCCCCCCTTTGCAAGCTAAACAGTCCCACTTGACTTTGCGTCACCATATCTCTGTAACCCCTGCACCGTTTTGAGGCCTGAGACATGGGGACAGCCTTACACACATGTACAGGGTTGGCCAGAGCCATAAATTTATAAGCATATACGGTGTACATACATACAGTATTTTAAGCAAGGAAATCACCATACATATGGTCATATATGGTGCAGATATACTGTTCTGGCCAACCCTACACATATGCTTGCCATTCCTTAATTGTCAAGTCTTTGTTGTGTGAAGGTGGCGGCATGATTTTATCACACAACTTGCAGCGTACCTTGATTGCAGGAGCAGCAGCGATTCAAATCCAGGCACGTGCACAAATACACACACTCACCCTCTCACTCAGGGCGACAATGTCAGTGCAATGGGTGTGACGGACCCCATGAAGAAGGTGTGGGTGCAGCAGCACCGGAACAAGTGGGATGAGAACAGCATGCTGCAGAGCCAACTCAAATACCTCAGCCCTAATGCACGGGACTTGTTGGACAAGATGTTTGACCTGGATGAGAAGAACCGGTACGCACGCGCTTGAGCACGTGCATTCAGATCCTTTGGTGTGTTTTGTCAGCAGCGGTGGGGGCTCTTTGAAGCTGTGACAGATTGAAATGCCTGCTGGATAATGGAGGGCGCATGGCGCAAGGTACAGGTTGCTTAGTGTTGCACGTGTCTGTGACGTACGTACATGCACACAACTTTCAGCCAGGGAGTTTCCAGATATATGGTCGTAAACGGAACGTACGTACAGTCCTGGCAAACCTTGTGACGTGTTACCTCCTGGTAGGATTGCAGGAGCACCTTGTGTTATCTACGTACAAAACTTTGTTGGGATTGAGGGTCAGGGTTCTGTCTGTGTACTTAGAATTAGACATCGTCTATTCTTTGCAATAGTATTGGGAATGGGCAGTAACAGTGGGACTATGGACACTACCAGTGTGTGAGAGGCAGCCTTGAAATGAGCTTGCTCTGAATGAATCTATGGATTGGCAGTCTGCAGCTGGATTTTTTGGAAAGGAGTTCCTCGTTGGGATGTGTGAAAAGCTGCCCTTCCCCTCACCCTAAGCCCTAAACCCATAAACGGTTCGATGTTGAATGTGTTATGAAGTCAATCCTGGTGTGCCGACGTGATGTGCTTTGACCAACTGTGTGCATTGCTGTAAGGAGCAGAATTGAGGGGGGAAAGGAGGTTGTGTTTGTTTGTGTGTATGTGTGTCATCCAGGATCAGCATTTGGGGGGTCATGGAGTACATCTGGTACACCAAAACAGCACTTGAAACCCCCTGGGAAAGAGTCAGTGGGCATACCGTACTATGCGCATCATATGGTGGTTGCTGCGGTGCGTGCACGTGCAGGATCAGCATCCAGGGGATCATGGAGCACCCCTGGTACAAGTCCGCCATGCGTCACCACTTTGAGGATGCACTGGCACGACTGGGCAAAGAGCAGGACGAGGTGGAAGAAAAGGTGAGTGATTACGGACATGGTGTGGGCGGGGGTGCTGCGTGCTCCGTGCAAGTGTGGATGTGTGCCGCTCGTCTGGGCAAGGAGCATAAGGACAAGGTGGGAGGTTAAGGAAGTGGCTGCAGCTGACAAACTATGCGCTGTGATGGTGTGGGCATGGGAATATTGCGCATGGGTGTGGCTGTGGACGTGTGCCGCATCCTCGGCACACGTCCGTGCCGTCAGCACACGTCCCTGCAGAGACGTCAAGACTGGACAAGGAGCAGGATGTAGCGGAAGAGGATGCAAGTGTGTGCTGTTTGCTGCACTCAAATATATGCGATCGTGTTGGTTTTATATGGTAACGCCTTGATTGTTGCAATGCCAAACTTGTGTTTTTTGTGCCTGCGTATGATGCCTGCAGCTGTCCAAAGGTGCTTACAAGTCCGCCGAGCGGGATGCAGCGATTGACAACCTCATCAAGATCTCTGCCAGCACAGATTTCAAGAGCAAGGTGTGCAGCTAGTTCCAGCACCGCTTGTGCTTAGTAGCACACACTGTCGCTGCAGTGTGTCCGAGCTGCCTATACTGTTTGCTGAGTATGTGCATCCTATTGTGAGCCAGAGTCCGTGTACGACTGTACAAGAAAAAAAATAGGGAAAACCACGCAGGCAGTATAAAATCACCTTTGGCATGAAAGCGCCCACGGCAGGCGACATTTAACCACCCCTGGCCAAAAAGGAACAGTCACATGTGAATCACGCAAGAAGTGTGCAGTGTGCTTGTGTCAGTGTCGGAATATTTGAGCAAACGCCAAACAAACGTCAAAGGTCAAAGGAGTGTTCCAAAACTTGAATCGCACTAGTCGAGCTTACTTAGGCAGCTGAGCCCACCCACAAGGACTCCATTACCCCTGTGTGGACACGCCTGAGCAAGTACAAAACGCAATTGAGGACGGTTGAGCGACGTTCTAGATGTCAGATGCTTTTTGCCATGCTCATTCAGGGAGCTGAGCCCATTCACAAGGACTCCATCGTCCCTGTGTGGACGCGTTTGAGCCTGCGTACGGTGCAGCCTGAATACCCTGTGTTCAATAAGGAAAGCCTGCGTGCATGCCTTGCTGTGCAGCAGAAGACACAAGGTTAGTCTATGTGCGTGTGTGTGTGCGTGTGTGTGTGTGTGTGTGCGTGTGTGTGTGCGCACGCGTACGTATGCGAATGTGTGTGTCTGCGAGCTGAGTTTGATGCCAACATGCAACATTTTGTTGCTTTTAAGCAAGATGATGCTGCACCCTATAAAGCCATGCTCAGAGCACATTTACCACAGATTTTGACTGTACAAGCACCCTCTTTCGGCCTTGTGTGAATCACAACACAAATCATACCTTTTTGCCAGCATTCCCGTTTCTCTTTGTTGCAAACCACTTGCTTCGGGCACTGGCATGATGCATAACTGCATAACTGTGCGCAAAATTATGTGCCTGCTCGCAACAACTGCCCAGACCCTCCTTTCAACCTCAGCTCAACATGCGTGCTGATGAATGATTGACTCCTGCCACAGGCGTTATGTCTGGCACTCCAGTGGACCAAAGTGTGGATACCAAGGAAGATACAGAGAAAGAAGGCAAGGACAGCTAAGCAATGGTGCTCGTACGGATTCGCTTGTGCACACGTACTTGTGCATCAGCGTGTCTGCTTGTGCACAGACTGGCGCTGGCACTTGCTGCGATCGAATGACTGTTACCTGTGAAGGAGCTTGTCAGACTGGGAGATAGAGAAGGACTCGGGGGTTGCAATCGTTGAAAGTTTGTTGCTGAGCGGCTCAAGATGTGCCGTATTGCAAGAAGTTATAAGCAGTAGAAAAGGCAGCAGGGATCTGGTCTGTGGTCAGGTGCGTTTGTGAGTAGCTACCAATGTCAATGTAGGGACAATGGGCTGGTTTAGAGCAGTGCAACTACTTATTGTGCACAGCTGTTGTCATTGCCAGAAAAGGCGGCATGTAGATTTTGGCACACAACGGGAGGGAGGGGCTCCTTTACTAATACTAAAATGATAAACGTGAGCCCATATATAAAGATGCATAAATCATATGGTATTATTTTGTTGTTTTGGCTTTCGAGCTTTGCTGAATTCTGGGAGACTTGCAATTTGATTTTCTTACAGCTGAGAGGGTCTGCTGTGGGAGCTTCTAGGTGCAACAACCATACTCTGAAGAGAATGCGCATAAACCGACACCTCCACGCAATTAGCCGCCGTGGGGAAGAGATCAGCAAAGGCAAGCTGGGCTTGGCAGTTGTTACAATGGATGCTTGTAACAGTGAAAAGTCATCTGACCTTAACATTAAAACCCCTGATGACATTGAAAGGGGTAAGGGGTTACACAGCTATATCCGCCAGCGAGGGCAGTTGAGCTATAGCATAAAAAGCCAGCTTCAAGAAGAGAAAGAGGCCAGACTGAACAAGACACCAGAAAAAGAAGCTAGAGGGAA
>Ga0307974_1002363_pt1 | contig 13376 bp, 11 predicted proteins | sample OrgLakmetagen784_FD_201812 | JGI IMG/M metagenome (GOLD analysis project Ga0307974, IMG submission 201812) | Saline water microbial communities from Organic Lake, Antarctica - #784 | ecosystem: Environmental > Aquatic > Non-marine Saline and Alkaline > Saline | place: Antarctica: Organic Lake... | reverse complement strand
AATCAGACCGAGTTAGGAAAAGTCCCCAACTCTGGTTAATTCTCGTGCCTCCCACACAGTGTAACCCTCTAGAGTGGTCACTCTCTGACACAAAAACTGTCTACACCTACACGTCAGGCCTAACTGATTGCGTGATCGTAATCCCGGCGACCTATCCCGGAAATTGGCTGTATTTGATCACTTAAAAAGTAAAAAAATCCCGGTTTTTGAATCAAGCCAAAAGGCCAAAAAGAGTTCCCAAAATCACAAACTTGCTTTAAAAATAAGCTAAACAGTCCCATTTATCTGTGTAAGCTGTAGTGGCTTCCAAGAGGTCTATTCACGAGTCAGAGGGGGGGGATGAGCCTCCCCCACCTGGGAAAAAGCCCCCCCCCCCCAAGAAGAAGATGAAGCAGGGCAACAAGAAGGAGATGAAGCAGGGCAACCTCCTCCAGTTTGGCATGCCTGCCAGAGGGGGAAACAGTCATGATGACCAGCACTAGAGTCATGATGACCAGGAGAGTGAGGCTGCCCTTTGGTTGCTGTGCCTCAAAGCTGTGTCTCAGGTGCACACTGATGATGCATAGTGGTCTGATGGTAGGGAGGGGCAAGGGAGGCAAGGGAGGCAAGGGAGGGGCTGTGAGAGGCTGGAAGCTAACCCCAAACAATATCACGGAAATTAAAATCACCAAAATTTTCTAAACGCGTCCTAAAAATTAATTAATCATTTTAAGCACGACGGTGTTTTTTTGTTTTTGCACTGAAAGTCTTGTTTGTCGTTCAAGAGTAGAGCCCCAAGAGGTGTGCATACAGCAGGCATGTTGTTTGCCACTTCCAGCACTTGAGAGTCACGTACACTGGCACGTGTTGTCGCAGATTGAAGGATTGAAGCGGCGGATGTCAGTTCCTGTCCCTGTTGCACCCCCACTTTTTGGAGTTGTTTTTGTGGGTAGGTAAGCCTTGATAACTTTCTGTGCCTGCTTTTTTTGTTCCAGTCATCGAGAACACAAATACCTAACTTGTTACAGGAAAGAGTTTCCCTTTGCTGGAGTCCTCGTGGGTACGAGTCGACGCCACGCACTGGGTGAGTGTGCGCAAGTGTTCTCACGCACGCAACAGCATGTGCGCAAATGCACACTTTCACTACACCCACGAGCACACCCTCATTTAATCGTATGTGCGAGACAAAGCAAAGTTGGACATTTAGAATTGCTTCAACATAGATTAATGCGCAATGCACATGAATGAACGTGTGCAGACACAATTCCTGGCCCCACTGCGGTCGGGACTTGCCTTTGCCATTCTGCGCTCTCGCTAATTTACGAGCATGGTGTGTTGTAGGTCCTTGACGTTTGCACCCAAGTCCTCCCGAACTATTGGGAGTTAAAAGAACTGACCCTGTTCCTGGTGAGTTGCTTTGCTTATCAGCAGGATCTTGGTGCAAATAAGTAGGTTAATTAATTCAAACTAACACATTCCAAACCTAGTTTCCACTAGGAATCACTACACAAGGTGAACGTACTGGGGTAGAAAGAGCCCTGGTTGGGGTGTGGCGGCTCAATGGCTCAATATGTATGCATTTTGTGCCAAATAGTGCCTAGGCTTCACAATTTTCAGGCCAGTACGTTTGTCCATTGTAGCCAAAATTCTATGATTGCTAGGTTAAGTGGTGTCATTTCAATTTGCATATAAAAGGAGCCTTTCTGGACTTATGCTCACATATTCCCCTCTGTCAATTGGGACGGTCGTGCGCTGCGTGGAATCACAGCACTTTGCTACAATCCTGCACAATACAATGTCTTTGCCTGGTTTTGCTTGCATTGTCTAGGGCTCAAATTTCTACTTCATTTTGATGCTATTCCCACCTTCCTTCATTCTGACTTTGCATCACCGTGCTCCCTCTACTTCCAGACACAACCCAACATATTAGACCCTAGCTTGGCCCTTGGATTGTACCTAAAAATCGGTGGCAGCAATGAATGGTTGTATCAGGTAAGGAAGGCTTGGCTGTTGTCCTATGCTGCCCTTATGCATTTAAACCACCCCCCTACCATTGGAAATGCTACCTGCAACATGTCGGCGGGTTACCTTGGCAGGCACCCACGTAGCTGCTTGCTTTGATCGCTACCGCGGTGTCATTCACGCGTGTTCCCTGTTTGGCCAACAGGGGTGCGTTCACCAAGCACATCCAGCTGAGTTGGTGCCATTGCAGGTGCGATTTTTTCCTTGGTTAAGCTGACCTCTTGCATTTACGATGTCAGGTAAAAAAGCACACTGTGCAATGACACACAACATGAGGCACACAGCATAACTCGTGAGGTGAACGACACGTGCGGCACAACAACACTCAGCACGCGAGGCATACAGCACAATGGCACACACACACACACACACACACACACACACACACACACACACACACGTGCATAACACAGTGGCCGCAAGGAGAGCAAGACGTAGTCCCTCCTGCCCCTGGCGCTGTTCAAATTGGAGTCAGCGTAGAGCCTGCTGCAGAAATAGTGCACAAAGAGGGCAGCAAGCTAGCCGCGAGGTGGGTTTGGAAAGCAGGGGGTGAAAGGGACTTATGAAGCTTAAGAAGTTGTAGCAATTCTGAACCGAGGCAGGTCAGGAATCCTGCAGCTCGCAAAGGGGGCAAACCGCAGAGTGTTTGACTTTACAATTACAGACATAAAACACAAAGAGAGGAACAAGCTTGCAACCAGACAGGGAATGCAGTTGCTGTCATGTTTGATAGCGCAAAAAAACAGGTGCACGGGGTCAAGTTGCTGGCTGCAGGAACAAATAGGGAATGAAAGCTACACAGGGCATTCTAAGTATTTCCAACACCACTGAGGACAAGAGAACCCAAATGCTTTCCTTGAGGATTTTTACCTATTTCACCCAAACCTGGTACCAAAGTGACTCCTTCTCCTAATTGGTGTAGGGAGTGGTGCTACTGCATGCATGTTCTTGAAAGGACCAGAAACGATTGATTATCTGGTATTCTTGGTTGAGAAGAAAAGTGATGGAAACTGAATGCCACAAAGCCACCTACAATGGAAATTTATTGGAGGGTAGCTGCGGTGCTGTGAATTTCCAAACGTCGATCATTATCCCATTTTAATGAGGCTGAGGCCAAGAATGATAGGTGCTGCAAGCTCTTTGCTGACCTCCACCCAAGAGGAATTTAGTTTAGTGACAAACATCTTGGCTGTAGCACATTGAATTAAGTTTGCCTCATGCAATACTAGTATTTTAATGCCGTAGCCTTCAATTCCTAGAAATAAGGGTCAGGGCACCACCATTTAAAATGATTTCAAGTAAGGTTTCATTGGACAACGCCGCTCTTGCCTACAAGCCCCTTTCTTAAAAGAAAAAATTACGCAGGCAGTGAAAATCACTCCCCACATTAATTAAGGAAGAGGAGGATATCCTTCACAGGGAATCACATTCGGTTTTCCCTGCATGCTTCACAGATCCCTAGATTGTTTAATGCATTTAAAGGAGAAGTAACTTCATCGTGTGCCGTTGGCTGGTTTGTGCTTCTCAATTCGGCATGCTGACTTTTTCAAGCATTGACGCATTGCCTTGTTATTGAAGGGAGGAGTTCGCAAAAATGGTGGCCGTAGATCTCTTCCGCTTCATGCAGTCATTTCAGAAAACGGCTGTGGGGGACACTCTTGTCGTACCAGCTAACGTGTTAGACAGGTATGTGTTAGATGGCACAATGGTCACCTGATGCGAGTGTCAAGCGCTTTATATCTTTTACTTTGCCAAAAAAGGGTTGCTGGTTGCTATTTTACCCAAAGATGTAAAAAGGAAGGATTGGGCTTCTTCATTTGCTGTGCTCACAATCAAACTTGCTTCCTAGTGTCTGCAGCCAACGGCATATAAACAATTGTGCAATTATTACCAGATTCAATTGTGACCCCTTGATTACTGACACCACATTTTTCTTGTTCCTTTGCAACACTCGCAGATGGTTCCTTCGATTTCAGGAGAAGTACAGGAAAGACCCGGACTTTTTAGCCAGGGACAAGGAGAAGCTTTAAATTAGGAGCGTCGAGGCAGGCAGATTAACAAATGGCTTGGCTGTTATTGCAGCTATTTCATTAGATATAACAAATCCATCATTCTCACAGTTGCTACAGCCATCGCTCTCAATTTTAATGCACCAGCATCATGGCATGATTTAATTCCAACATTTGTAACTCAATGCAGCTTTTAACGGTGTGTTCAAGTTTTGATGTCACGCCCAATCATTGGCAGCGACGAATCGTGTGACGGAGCAGTTAAGTTGGTTGACAGTTGAGAGTTTCTTTATGTCTTGTTCAATAAGCTGGATGGCTAGTCCTATTGATAAACTTTATCTTCTGGATTTGATAGTTTTGGTAATCAATTGACAACATGTGAACTCCAAGAGGTACCATTAGAGGGGATCCTCAAGAGACCCTGTGCTGTGTAAGGTCTCCGATTCTATTTGTTCGTTCAGTCATATTATCAAGGTGTAACCACAATGAGGCCGAGAGGTCTGTCTGATTCATTGGTCCCAGCTCCGGGAAGGACCAGCAGTGTGGCAGCCACGCAAAGCTGAGTAGACTCAGAGTAGTAGACACACATACATGTGTGCAGAGCGCGCAAGGGCATGAGCCAGAGAACTGGTAGAAGCATTAGGGACCAGCGATGCAAAGAACTCGTCACTCCTCTGCTGGATGGTTTTTCCACCTTGGAGGCCTTTCTTGGTCCGAAGGCGCACCAAAATCAGTAGATGTGCTGAGTCTTATACTTTGCAGTGACCATAATTTGATCTGACATTGAATTGCTTGGCAGGTTTTTGTTAGCTTACATGTTCCAAGCTTGCTGAGTTTTAGGGACTGGAAGTGTTTTTGGACATGTTCCGAGTTGTGTTATTATCCGACAGTTGACCAGTGACAGACCGTCACAGGGGGCACTCCTTCGTCCAGCAGGATGTTGCTCTACCTGGACTGCACTTAGAGTATACATGCATGGAATGCCTGGGGAGCATGCCCTGGTTTCATGGATAATTTGGAACGCAATTAACTCCGTCACGTGTATTAAAGACTCCGGGATGAGGCGTGACACACAGGTGTGGAAAATGAGATTTAGAAACAAATGAAATGAAAGCGACTTAACTTTGTGGGTTAGAAACGACACAAGAACGAATTCAAGGGAAAAGGTGGCCTTGCAATTTAAAACTAATGTCTAAATGGTCTCCTCATCATCCTTTTAAGGATGCGTGCTGCACAATTTTTGAAGAGGGTTTACCTCCTTTGCCTCGTGCTGTCCGCCTTTGGAGATCTTCAGCGGAGGAGGTTGGAAGCAGACACAACACACAGCAGCAGCAGCAACACTGGTATACACGCTGGCCTTGGTTCTGGTTGTCAGACTACGTGCTTGCAACTGAAATTCCACCTTGCTCTCTTTCATTTGCAGAGGACGAAAGGTTCATAGGGTGGAGCGGGGACACCTACAAACCCAAACAGTTTCAGTCAGACTTTCAGTCAGCCACGGTAACCGAGAAGCTACCTTCCTTGCTTCTTTCCTTCAAGTCTATGAGAACAATCGTCATAGAACTGGCGTGTACAGTGCACGCATGCAAGCCTTCACTGCAGCATGCAGACACACAAGGTGTTATCAAGCTTGTGTGTCGTGTGCTTTGTGTGCTGCGTCATGACCAAAGAGAGAAACCTAAACTCGTGCCTTGCTCCTTTCGTCTTGTGCAGGATGGTGCTCCCAACAAGTACAGTTCTCCAGAGAAAGCTCCTTGGTGCGTGAACCTCATAGCTTGTGTTCTTTGCCCTTTTCCATTTAACAACAAATGGCCTTCATGAGACCTGTCTGAAGCTCTAAGCACCAACGCTACGCAGAGAACGCTTGTACACAGACACACAAAAAAAAACATGCATTTACACACACCGCACACACATACCACGCTTTTTAGCAAAGTGGTACCAAGATATCATGATCTGACGTCAAGTGACAAGTGCATCCCCGAACGGAGTTTGCATTACACAGTGCTGGCCAGAACCACCTATCATAGGGTTGGCCACAAGCGTAAGCAAATAACAATATGCAACGGTTGTAAGCATAGAACTTGAGAGCAGGTATTCTTCCAATGTGCAGTTGAGGTAAACCCTAGAGTTTGTGTGCAATTGATGGTGCAACAGTGTTTTAAACGTCACATTGCCTCACATATAGTGGAAAATCACAATTCTGTTAGACGTGCTGTGAGATACTGCAAACACGTGCCACGAAGGAGGGCCTTGTTATTTATTCCATAGTTTGTGCTCAGCGTGCTATTGGGGGTCTACGCCACACACCGGGAGCAGGGCAACAAGCGAAACTGCACACACGCGCACACACACACATACACATACACATGCATGCACACATTATGTACTACAGGGTGCAGGTCATCTCGTGGAAGCCACGGGCCTTTGTCTACCACAACTTTCTGAGCGACGACGAGGCCGCCCACATCATCAAGACGGCAGCCCCACAGGTAACGGCGGCTCTCCTTGCGGCAGGGTTTCGTTTGTGCTTGAGTAACAAGGGGCTCCCATCTATAACCTGTTGGATCCCGGAAACTGTTTGTGTGCACGATCTAGTTTGCTGCTCAGTGACAGGGCCACCAACGGAGTTGTATCCGTTTTTAATGTGTTGATTTCATGGACAGTTCATACGGATACTAATAGGCCCCCTCTTTTTACAATGATATTGAAAACCCTAATTAATTGTGAAACAACTAGAAATACTGTGCCATGAAACTACTATCTTCTTTAATAAAATTTCATCATCATAATTGGGAAAAGGGCTGCTTTATTGTACTACTGTAGACTCTCGACGGAAATAATGGAAAACTAATGGAAATCAGACATCAGCAAGTGACGTGCCGATGAGAAACTGGTAATTTTTAGTGCACTGCACGTGCTTGCTCTCTCTCTCTCTCTCTCTCTCTCCCTCCCTCCCTCCCTCCCTCCCTCTCTCCCTCCCTCCCTCCCTCCCTCCCTCTCCCTCTCCCTCTCTCTCTCTCTCTTACTTGTATTTTATCATAATGGCGGCCTATTCAATTGCAACTCTGTTGTATCAACTCTTGTATTTTTCTTCTTAAGAATTTATTTTTAACTCGTGTTTTTTGCTGAACAGGCTGGCTCCCATGACACCATGACAGGATTGCTCGTAGCTTCGTTTGTGTTTCCATGTTGATGGCTTTTACCTTGCTCTGTTGTATGCGTCAAGCACATCTGTACGATAGGCAAACATATGTATGTACACACAAAACACACACGCACGCGCACACACCACAGATGAAGCGCTCCACGGTTGTTGGTGCTGGGAACAAGGGTGTGGTGGACAGTGTGCGGACATCCGCCGGCACTTTCTTGCTGTGAGTACAACCAGCTTACCACTCTGTCGACTTGCCACGTGCCGACAGTGCGTAGGTGTTTGCTCATTTCGTCTTGCTCTTATTGTATGCACTTTCAGTATGTTTGTAGTCACAAGCGTCTAAAGGGTGACCAGAGCTTGTTGCTAGATCCAGTGTTGTGCTTATACGCCGTATCTCCATTTTCAGATCGTATATACGGTACGATTACAGTACGGTACGGTCCAAAATTGATAATACGGTCAAAATGAAAATACGGTACGGTTTTGGTACAGTACGGGAAACCGGTCGACGTACAAGCTTGCATGGCCACCCGTTTTGAGGCGCGTGCCCGCCCGCCACTCGACATTTCCGTCCCAACAATTATCATTATATTATATATTATACTTATAATCGAGGAATGAAACAAAGATGAATAGAGGCCCAACACAAAAGAGGCAAAGGCAGGCTTTGGGGGAGGCCAGCCTGCCTGACCCCCAAAGCCTGGTGAGGGCCCCTGCATACCCCCCTGCAGCAGGCCTTCAAGTGGGCCGAATTTAGAAGCAGGCAAGGGTTAGGAAGAATGCCTGGGTGTGGGAGCAGTCTGACAAGCGTCCAGTTCCAGCAGCAGGAGCAGCAGCAGCGGGGGGTGACCAGGAAATGGCAGAGGAAGAAGAGGCTGCAGCACAGCTCCAGCAGCAGCACCAGCAGCAGCAGCAGCAGCAACAACAGCGGCAGCAGCGATGGAGGTTAAGTATGCATGCAAGCACTGCTCAATTTTAATTTTGTGACTGAGGCTTTCAAAGTTTGGACCGTATTTTACCGTGTATACGGTCTAAAACCGTATAAATACGGCTGTACGCTGTATTTCCGTACCGTACCGTATAACCATACACCGTAGTGGCACAACACTGAATATGTCAGACACGACAGCATTGGAGAACAGCTGTTAGATCAGTCGCTTCCTTGACCAAGCTCTTCCCATGCTGCTGAACAAAGTTCCTTTTTGCTATCTGACACGTTGACCATGCTGGATCCATACCCGGCTTTGAGGGGAGAGGAAAAGGATGTTGCGGCTGGTGGCATATCAAAGGGTGCTTGTCATCGTTAAAATCGCACGCTCCTGACCCTCAAGACCCGTTGTGACGGTGCCTGCTGCGCTCAGTCAGAAGGTTTCACTTAAATGTACATAAATTAGCTCGGTCTGTACAGCCATTGCCTCGCCACCCACCTACACACAGACACACACATACACACGCATACACACGCAGGCGCAATGCAGATCCAGTCATCACTTCCATTGAGAAGCGATTAGCTGTGTGGACGCAGCTGCCCGAGAGCCACCAAGAAGACATGCAGGTAAGAAAGTGTGTGGGTGACAGGACATGAAAAAGGTCGCACGTGTTTGAAGCCAGCGACCGGACATGCAGGCAGGGCCTTATGTGTCTTACTTCTCTTAAGAAACGACTCAGAGAAAGAAAGATGACGTGGGTAGTACAGATACTGCTGGCACAGAGGGAAAAAAGGTGATTTTTGAGGCATGCATAGCTTTTGTGGTGGAAAAGGTTTGTGTGTTGCGTACCTACTTGGTACCGAAGTACGCCTTTCCCTTAATTAATGTGAGGAGTGTTTTTTGCTACCTGCATGGTTTTGCTTTCCTTTTCGTTTCTTTCTTGGTGAGCCGAGCATTTACCTATGTGCGGTTGAGTTGTAGCAGGGATCTCTCCCAATGTCACACACTGTGTGCATATAATGCATACGACTTTGGCCAATCCTGGGCATATGTAGAAAAAATGTTACCTGGAAAGTTACAGAGGTTACAAATGAAGCCATCAGTCGAAAAGTTCAACTGCTAGGCTGGAAAGGTACAGGGTCGTGTGTTGCGCCTTAACTTATGCTAGTCAAGAGGACACCGCACGTTGTGGGCGTGTTGCTTTTCAGGATTACGGTGATGCTGTACGTTGTAAGGATGCTACTAGATCAGGCGGGAAGGACAGTGCACGTTGTGAGCATTAAGCACAGCGCACAGGAGCCGCTTGATACTGAAATTACTGCACGGTTGCATGTTGGGGGGTTAGTGCTGCGAGATAGATAGCCAGGCAGGGCACTGGCAGGGGCAGAAGATGAGAAACAGGTAGCTGCTAGGTGGGGCTGCAGCTGAAGGCGCTGGCCAGGACAGCGGATGTGTCATGTTAGGTTCTATGACTTGTTTAGTTTAGTTTATCAAGACAGCCTAGGTCCAGGAAGTCACAGGCTCAAGTAGTCCAAACCTCTGGTTTGGAGCTGGGGTTATTGCCAGGCTGAGGTGGGAACCTTTCCATCGTTTAGTCATGCACAAGTGCAAGCGTATAAAACTCTGTTGCCTGTGCATCTGTCCATACTTTTGCACGGGTGCAAACGTTATAATTGCTCTTGCCCATTTACCTGTCAACATGCTCCCCGTTTCAAGGGCTCACTCTGATGCATCGACGCTCCAACCAGTTTGTTACTCTTATTTGCCACATGTGCGTCACACACACCCCATCGCTCACAAGTACGCAGATCTGGCGCTAAGACCCAATTAACCAGGAGGCGACCTGGAACGGGTGGCCACCATACTTCAATGCCCCAGCCAACATTTTCCCATGCACAGCACACAGACAAGCACATACACACATGTAAACAGCATACACATACACACACCACCACCACCACCACCTGCCTATGGGGTTGCAGGTCTTGCGCTACGGCCCGACTAACCAGTATAAGGCGCACCTAGACGGCCTGGAGCGGGTGGCCACCGTGCTGATTTATTTAATCCCACCGGAGAAAGGGGGAGAGACAGCGTTCCCTAAGAGCAACGGCTGGTTGCATCCAGAAATGGGGGAGCCCAGGTGCGTAGTACTGTGGTTTATTCCAATAATTGGACAAGAAGTGGTTCAAGGTGTTGTCCTGAAACGCTGTAGTTTTTGGGGCTGTATGAGAAGTGGTTGAAGGTGTTGTCCTGGAGCGCTGTAGTTTCGGGGATTTAGGAGGTTTTAACTTCCTAGCTTGAGGTACGTTTCCTTGAGTTGCTCGGCAGCAAAGTCTCAGTCATGCATCGATGCTTGGTTTTTTATCACTGCTTGCATCACAGATATAGTTTCCCACACAATAGCTAGCTGTTCTCATAAAAGATAGCACCTGCTCTGAAGACGGTTACTGCACTGCCACTGATTGTGAGCCATGTCCAAACACGGTGGAATGGGGCAAAAGGAGGGCGTGAGCAAGAAGGTTTGTGCTAGCTCAAACATATGGGGCATGTCCAAACACGGTGGAATGGGGCAAAAGGAGGGCGTGAGCAAGATGGTTTGTGCTAGCCTAGTTCAAACATATTCAGCAATAGGTTGATCCCATCCCACACCATTCTTAAATGAAGAGCAGTGTGTTCCTCAAGCTCCTGAGCTTGCAGGGCGTCTTTTGTGGGACACACATTTGTACACGCACATTTACACATTCAAACACAAATAAATTTACACACACACACTTACACACTTACACATAAACTTGCATGCACATACACACATACAAATACACACATACACACACAGTCAAGGCAACTTCAGCGACTGTGCCAAGGGCCATGTGGCCTACAAGCCTAAACGGGGGGACGCATTGCTGTTTTTTGACCTGGACCCATCCTACAAAACCTTGGTATGTATCGGTTTATTTTCCCACAGTGCGCGTATCTCCATTGCCTGCGCCTTTGCGTTTAATTAATTTGCGGTCCAACAGCTTGTAAAGGTTGGCTGGAGGTTTTGTGGCGGGGTCTGTTTATTTCTCTGTACAAAATCCCCCCTTTTGTTTGGGGCCGGCCAGAATTTATTGCATACAACGCATGCGTACTGATTTTGACTTTGTTATCTGCCAAGAATACCATCTTTGGCCAATCCCCTACTACTGTGAATGTCAGGTCCAGGCGTCCATGCACACAGGCTGCCCTGCATTCTTCTACACTCTCACACAAATCCACACTGCACTCTCTTGTACTGTAAAATTCAGGACCAGGCATCCATGCACACGGGCTGCCCTGTCGTGGAAGGCATAAAATGGAACGCTGTGAAATGGATCCACGGCATACCATTTAGGGAGGATGAGTTCTTGAGGGGGCTGGCAAATCCTCACAAGGTTGCTCCTGACCCAGGAAGTTGTGAGGATCTGCACAACCAGTGTGAGACCTGGGCAACAGCTGGGGAGTGCACCAAGAACGCAGATTACGTGAGTGTGTGTACGTGTTTGTGTACGACCGTGTGCGTGCTGTTGTGGCTTGGGCTTGTGTATGTGCCATTCAGCTTCCCTGACGCAGTGTGCTGGACTTGCATACACTCAGCTTCCCTTATGCAGTGTGCTGGGCTTGCGTGCGCAGTGTGCTGGGCTTGGGATTACGTGTGTAGTGTGCTGCGCTTGCGTACGCATGTGTGTGTTGGGTCGCATACACCTGCACTTGCTTCAGTGTTATAAAAATTGTGAGTCTCTGTGCTCCACCAAATTGTATGACAATTCCTCTTGAGGCCCGCAAGCAGGACCGTAGATTACTTAGAGTTACTGTGGTTATAAGGCGGTGGGTGCCTACTGTATCTTGAAGCGACTTAAAAAGCACCGTCTGAGCCTAAATCAATCCTCAGTCCTAAATCTGTATTGCGTCCGAAGCATTGATAGGGGAGTGCCTTTCAAGTCATTATATTCCTTCTCGTATCTTGTCTGATCAAGTCTCCTTGCAGCCTCTCTCGTGCGCCCTTCCTCTGACTCGTGCCCCTTTTTACGTCCCTTTCTTCTCCTTGTAAACCCGCTGCAATGGAAAGGCAGCAGAGGCAGGCTTTGATCACGTCAGCGTAGACACATGCAGCGATACAATCTGTATAGGTATGTGCCAAAATTTGCCAGTGTCGGGCATTGCCAAAGGAACGCTCTTGATCCATATCTTTCATGCTTGCAACTACCTTCTTGCTCACAGATGACAGGGGGGGGCACAGGTCAAGGCAGCTGTCGCAGGGCTTGCCATGACTGTATTCCTTGCGAACCTGAGGACGCAGCATGCCGCGCGGAGAACCGTGCAAAGGGGGGTTACCTAAATTTTGATGCCCAGGAGCTCAAGCTTTTTGAGCTGGGCACCTCTCTTGATTAGACCTTGGAGTACTACTAGTAGTAGAGGTGCCAACAGGGCCGGACCGTGTGAGTGGATTGGCAGGGGACGTGATTCGAAATGTAATAAGTAAGGGATCGAAAAGGTCAAGTGATCTGTTGTTGTTTGAGAGAAACGGCATTCCTTAAGAGGGCTTTCTTGTTTAGCTAGGTTCAATTTTCTACGCACACAGTGAAGGTGAAAACAAAACATAACAGTTGAGGTGGGCTTTTACTCAGCTGTGAGGCATTTGAAGCTTGGCATGGTGAACAGAACGCAAGGGGACTCACACTTTGTAACTATTGCTTATCATCCATAGTGGGTGATGGTGACGCAGCTGTACTGTTGTTACAAGACCAACTTGATTTGGCTTGCGCTCTCCATGCATGACGTCAAATTTTCCTTAAAACCCGCTTTATCATAAACCTGAACCATACATATTTTAGCAAAGATAGAAGGAACACGAAAGTGTCGATACTGAAGATCTCTATGAGGTAAGGTAAGGTTACATCGCTATAAATGCCTCAGAAGATCTCTATAAGTCTGACAAAAGCATCAGAAGCATAGAGTGTGTGTGGCTAAGGTAAGGTAAAGTAAAGTTACATCGCTATATATGCCTCTGGTGGGCATCTGAGCGGAAGCTTGGAAAAAGCCTGTAACCAAACCAAAAAAAACGCTAGAAAAATCAAGGGAATAGGGCTAGGCACTCAGCTACAAAAGAGGCAACACCAAAAATATCAGGTTGATTCATAAAGGTCCTCAAACGAGCTGGGCCATCCTCAAACTGAGGTGGGAAGATAAGCTGTTGCTGTGTGCGAAGTCTGACCAGATGTTCATGCGGACAGTCCAACAAAATGTGTTCCTCATCCTGAA
>Ga0307974_1002362_pt1 | contig 13376 bp, 13 predicted proteins | sample OrgLakmetagen784_FD_201812 | JGI IMG/M metagenome (GOLD analysis project Ga0307974, IMG submission 201812) | Saline water microbial communities from Organic Lake, Antarctica - #784 | ecosystem: Environmental > Aquatic > Non-marine Saline and Alkaline > Saline | place: Antarctica: Organic Lake... | reverse complement strand
GGAAGGGGGGGGGAGGAGAAGAGGAGAGCGTGGTTGCGCCACGCTCTACTCGCCCCAAGCGTAAAAGTCTTACGAAGTACGGCAGCGTGCTTAGCCACTTCTACTTTATTAATAACAGCTAAACATCTAGGGTGATGATGTTGCAAGAATTGAGCTTGCCCTTTTGACACCAGTCACTGTTATAATTACTTAGTAGTGTGACATCACACTTCGGTACTTTCTGTACCACTTTAAGGTAGGAGTTACCACGTAACATACAAGGTGTGAAAAAGAAACAAGAAAAAAAAAAGGTAAAACTACGTAGGGAGCGAAAACCACCCCCCCACATTAAAAAGGAAAATGAGCCACCCTGGTACCGAGTGGCTCCTCCACCACAGAAATATAGAATCAGTGGGGGTCAAGGGCTTGAAAAGTGAAAAAGGAAAGGATGATATTGGTAGTGATTATTAATTGTATCCATGCTTATTGTGACAGAACACATTTCAATATTTAACTGCTAGGACCTCGGTATAATTGTAGTTGTAATGAGTGTGTTTTAATCAGTTTCAAGCAAATTGAACATTGTGGAGACATAGCATCAGCATGTGAGTAAAAAGTGTGTTTTTATCAGTTTCAAGCAAATTGAACATTGTGGAGACATAGCATCAGCATGTGAGTAAAAAAAATGATCTGGTTGGTCTACTTTTTGGAGGCTCCGGAGCGGAGCGGAGCCGGAGCGTGCAACCCTGCAGCCATTTCATGCAAAATCAACTGATTTCTAGGTATTGGGCCAGTAAGCAAATCGGCAATCACGGGATTAATAATTACCTTCCACATAGAAGGGCTCCGCCCGCCCAAATTTCCACGAGGAGTTTTTTTTGGGTTTTGTTTCTAGTCAGTGCATGCACTTTATCTTGCTCGGGAAATTTTGTCGGCCTGATCATTCCTGGCCTTCAGAAGCAAGCAGTATTTCTGAATCAGAATCCCTACAAATATTTCTGTATGTTTCATGGGGTTTTTGCCTGTAAAATATGAACTATTATCAGCGGCATTAAAGTGCCCGAAAAAGTTGCCGGCCAAAATTCCCTCCTCGTCGGTCTCCAGGAAACGACGGCGTATGATAACTGCACGATTTCTGAACGGAATCAAGTAATAATTGAATCAGTAAATTCCTCATTTCACACCGTCACAACGTGCCGCTCTTTAGCCCTCCTCGTCACCAAAAGTCCGACCCTCACAACTCGCCACGAAACTGAACACACAGACTTCGGATTTTGCGCTCTAATTATCTGACAGAATCTTACACGGAACGGACGCCCGGTCGCGGAGCTACTCAGGATCAAAGTGCGCCCAACCGAATCTCGGTTGAAACCCGAACTTCACAAATTTCTTAAAAATTTGGGTATTTCTGTGCGATTTCTAGTAATCGGAGGAATTGCAGCCAGTTCCATGCAAAATTGACTGATTTATGGGTATTGAGACAGTAATCGAGAAGTCATCAGGAAAATGTTGATTACCTGTCCGTTTTCTGCACGATTTCTAAGTAATCGAAGAAATTGCAGCCATTTCCTTGATAAAACACCGATTTCTGGTAATGATCAATCAAGTAATCAATGATTCCTGCTCCAATTACCTCTCTATTACTAGTAATCACTGATTACTAGCCCGATCCGTATTATAATCACTAGTAATGCTTTTTTGGTGATTACCGTGGTAACCAACAGTAATCATCCCGGTAATGAAAAACAACATTCCGACGACCCATTCCTTGGCAACTCAATGCAAGCCCTGCAACCAATCCATAACCCCCCTTGCTATGAAACAAACCACTAGGTAGACGAAATTGTGTATTGTGTCAGCTGATACAAAAAGATTTCCGTGTTGGCACTTCTCCTACGCAACAAATAGAAAAGGAAAAAACCCAACTGCTAGCTACATCAATCAAGGAAAAAGGAGCCACTTTGGTATCAGGTAATGTAATATCCTCCACCAAAGAAATAGGGAAAAGATCATTGGGGATCAGGAGGATTGCAGGCTTGAAGTGAGAGTTTATAATAGTGCTGGAAAGAATACGTCTGGTATGAACAAGTTTGGCAGCGTATTTGACAGAATGGACAAGTAGAAATTAAGGCACAAGAACAACATAAGCCAGTAATCCCTTGCTGTTCTAGGGCGCCGCAAAACCCTCCACAACCCTCCTGCTTGGAACGACAGGTAGGTATATACAGTAGCCATATAAGATACCCACTGCACTACAGCCTCCCCGGAGCAGTAGAAGGTCCATGTATATATATTCCACCTCATACCTCGTGATCACTCAAGCAAAAGCTCACCCATTTATGACTGTTCAGGAAACACAACAGACCTGCATCAAAGATTGGATGAATGATTTTGCGCTTGCCAGCCTAACCTTCCACGCTTTCCTGGCTACTCGCACCCTCTAAAAAGCACCAACAACACTGCCGGTACTACCTACCTCCTTCGTTCTTCACAGAAAAAACAAGACGAGACCACACACCACACAAAACCCAGCCTCGCTCGCCAACAATGCATACCAAGAAAAGAAAAGAAAAGACTCCGCTGGTAGTGGTGACACAGCCAGCATGATTAAGGGAGGGGGGTAATTAAACAATTAAAACGAAATTAGTGTGGGTCGAGGGGGTTGTGTGCCGTAGCACCCAGACCCAATCCTTGACTGTTGTTGCTTGTGTTATATTGCAGTGCATACCTTAAAACAAGCTTGTTTTGATGAGTGCAAATGCATGTCTGATGGAGTGTTCAATGCATACCGAAAAGCCTAAAAGTTAAGGTCAGTAGCCAGAGGTACTGCCCGATCAAACATAGGCAACTTCATTCAAGTGGTCAGGATCCTTTGTTGCGTGTGGACGTGAGCGAGGCAGGAGCGGGCCAAACACCGGGGAGGAACTGTTACGGAGCATACTATAGTTAACCAACGGCTAAGGCAGTATGGTGGTGTACACTTTTAGTATTAAGGACGACTGCCTTCTGATGTCGAACTTCACCGGTCACTATTGGAATAACCTCCAGTTAGTTATCACCAGTTAGTTATCACCTTTTCTCAAGGAATGTGTACACACGTAACAGTGACGTTCACCAGCCTGGAGCCGCTGACCGCACTCACCGGGCTGTAGTACCTGTACTGCAATGTCACGAGAGGTGTCACGTGAACATACATTGGGCTTTTGCTTGGAAGGTCTTGTTGTCCTCCCCACTCTTGCTGCCGTGGCACACCTGTTCATTGCAATTATGCCAGATCTCAAGCGTGTTTGTGTTGTAGTGTTTGCAAGCACCCTAAGGTGGGTGTCACCCGAAAGGCTTACGCGCTAGACGTAGACGTAAATGCCTCTTTTTGTTGCGCCTCAGTCTCCTGATCATAGGACAAGTCTGGTCGCAAGCCTTCTTGCGCACCTGGCTGAGCGCCAAAAATGACAGGAATACCTGCCCCAGACGTGACAAGGGCGTGCAGGTGGAGGGCTGCTTCTGATTTCACGGATCAAAATCCAATACAAAATATACTCTTTTTCCACGAATGATGGGGGTGCCGAGGCAACTAAACACTCCCCTGACTGACCCGAAGTTGGCAGCAAAATGTGACATCAAGCCTGTGCGATGTCACTGCGGCTCAGACCCTGCACCGTACGCCCCGAAACTCGGCGTGTGTATTTACTAAAATGATATATAAGTGTGCCAATTTGAAGGGGGGTCTATCGGGGCCGCAACACGCGTTCAGTTTCTCGTCTGTTGAACCCTCGGCCAAAACCGAGGAGCAGAAATGGGGATTTCTGATGCTGGCCTATTTCAACCATAGTTGAATCAACCATCTCAGATGTATCAGGCTTGTTTCAACCAGAGATCAACTAGAGATGAAAGCAGATTGTTTCATCCAGGAATCAACCGTGGTTGATTCAATCAGAATTCTACTCGCACCCCGAGTTAAAACAGCCATAGTTGAATCAACCATCGCAGATATATTAGGCTTGTTTCAACCAGAGATCAACTAGAGATGAAAGCAAATTGTTTCAACCAGAGATCAACCGTGGTTGATTTAACCAGAATTCTACTCGCACCCCGTGTTGAGACAGCCATAGTTGAATCAACCATCGCAGATATATCAGGCTTGTTTCAACCAGAGATCAACTAGAGATGAAAGCAAGTTGTTTCATCCAGGAATCAACCGTAGTTGATTCAACCATTTTTCTAGTTGAAACAAATTGAAATCAACTATGGTTGAAATAGCCATTTTTGTACTCGCCCCCCGTGTTAAAACAACTGGCAATTTCGTGGTTAATTCTAGTTGATTCAAGCCGCCTGCAACAGCCCACTCTTTTCCGACGTAGCATAAGGAACTATAATATGCAAAGCTGGTGTGTTTTCTGGCCGGGGGCGCTTCATCTGGGCCTGTAAAACCTCTATAAACCTCATTTTAGAGAAGCCAGAAATTGATGCCATCTTTCCCTGCCAATATCTCCACGCCTAGTCCACGAATTGCCCCGAGCTTAACACAGGATGTCATGAGTCATTCTCAGCTACACGATGCACCAAAAATCTCGGCGAGTGGTGGAGGGACGGGCCAGAACGGGCCAGTTTGTGTAGCGTAGTGGCCCAAAATGGTTCACCGGATGAATATGCGATGTCACGACGAATCATGGTACCAGCTTAAGCATGGATTGCAAGTATGAGCCATACATTATAAATCCAGGGAAAATCACACGATTCGTCCATGCCACTGATTTAGCATGACAGATAAGTAAATTATACTTTATTATGCATGTTACATTCGCCCCACCCTCAAGTGCTTGCGACCTCGTAAGCATATCACAACTCCCTAAACCTGTACGGTTTTTACATGTAGAGGCTTTCGATTTAAGACGGAGTCCACTTGGAGGTTATGCGGCGAAGTGTAAGGCGTGCGCAAAAACACCGTTTTTGCGGGCCGGAGGACTCGAACTGAGGACCTCGGCTTCGATGCCAAATGTAGTAGTGGCCCAAAATGGTTAACCGGATGAATATGCGATAAGTAAATTATACTTTACTTATGCATGACAGTTTGACACCCCAAACGCCATCGCAAAGTTCGTTGTGGTGGTGCAGCTAAACAAAAAAATTAAAGGTCCAGGATTGTAAGAATATGTGCTCAAATCTTTTGCTCCGCTGCGCGATCACAACGAACTATCATCGCACAGCAGACCGATTCTAGGGTTCAGTCAGGGGAGTGTGAGGCAACTGTGGAAAATAAGTATCGCCTTGTCACAATCGTTTTTTCCCCTTTTCAGCCCCGTTGTCTCGCTGTGATGAGACAGTCTGAGAGGGCCTTCGGATCGCTTGATGAAGACAAAAACTGGCTGGATTGGGTCTATGCGTGTCTGTGCGTACTTTTTTTATGCGCCCAGGATCAATGAAGTGGGAGTGAAGCAACTCAGCATTTGGCTTCTTGAGGATGCAATCAATCTCAGCTCATTCGCTTACACTTCATGCATTTCTGAAACCGGCTAGAGTCTCAGGTAACATGCTTCCTTGTAATTCATTTCTTGTCTTATTCACTTCCTCAAACACGAGCGCTAAGTTTCAGAAGCGGTGTCCTGTCCTGACTAAAACGGGACATCGGAATTGCTACCATCGTTTGCTGCCATACAATGCAGAGAAAAGCAGGAGTCGAAAGCAAGTCATTCAACCCAATCAAAGCAGAGTCATACTATCAATAGCACACATTAATGATTCACACAAAAGACGACCAGGAGGCCCAAATGGGAATGGCAACGGTCTAGGTGAATGATCATACCGACTCTCCAGTATTTTACACTCATGTTCTGACAGACAACATCCCTCCTTCCAACAAATTGCCGTTGCAAATCACCATCACTGTAAAGTATAAGACTCAGCACAACAACCAACTGGCTTCCCCAGCCTATTGAATGAGACTAGGCAAAATAACCTCAACTGAAAAACCAACCAAAGCACACGAATCGTCACTGCCAACAATTTGGCGTGACAATATCACAGTTCTACAGCTACAGAGGTCTACAAATATACATGCCAAAGATGCAACCAAATAAGTCTGTGTCCTGGACGTGCGAACAGCAACCTCACTTCTGAGGCTGGCTCTTTGTGCATGTGTGCTTGTGGAACGCCCGCCAAGCCCCCAGAAAGCATTCATTGGAGCACGCGTATACCTCATTGCACCTGAAACGGAAATTAAAAACGGAGTATGTATTTGGGGGTGACATGCTAGGATTCCATCTGAGTGATTGTACGAGACAACATACAGAGGGGAAATAAAACTGCATGGGAATTTCTAACATTTTGCTGGCCCACAGATCAGTGACATGCAGGGCTGCCAAAGAATTGCAAGTTAAGCTCAGCATCTTTTTGCATCCAGGATAACACACAAAATCTCAGCTGATGAATCGTGTTTTTTCCCTACACACCAATTTATCTGGAGCACTTCTTCTTCGCTGCATAGGCACCGCTGCAAGGCATCGCAAGAAATGAGTGCGCGTTAATGTTTGTAGAATGCCGATAGAGCTGGTCTTGGGGCACGCATCTGAACTGCCACTCAGCTGGCGCGTTGTGAAGTTCAGTGGAGTGCTCCGTCTTATGTTTGCTACATGGCCGAGCAGAAGCATGTCCAGCCTGATTCCATACCATGAGGGGAAATCAGAGTCCTTTCAGCACAGCGAGGAGACCAAACACTACATGCAAGGCCTGATTGTGCTTATGCAGGCACCCAAAGGATCAGCAGACGCAGCAGTGAACTTTTATGCTGAATCACCAATTTATTTTCAGCAGTGTTCGCTGGGCACCTGCTTCACACTTCAGGCCAATCTTACTACTCCATATTAAGACTCAAAGCAGGGGACACGAGATCACACATACACATACACTCACATTCCACAATCACATGATAACATGGTCACATATTTTTTATCGAGCGCGTAGACTTAATATTACTTTTACTTTTATCGAGGTCCCCAACTGTACCAGCGGATCTCACCAATTTACACAGGCGCACACACACATTGGCACACACACACATCTTAATACATACATATAATGTCGCACGCCCGCACGCACCATCTGATGCAGGTCCTGGACAGCTTGGCGCAGTTCAACAAGACACACATGCACACACATACATTCAGTGTTGTGCACATACGGCGTAAATCACAAATGGCACCGTTAATTACGGTGCTTAAATGACGTCTACGTCACATAACCGTAATTAGCGGTGAAATTCATAATGACGGTGGGAAATCGTAAGTAACGGTGCGGCGGCAGGTACTCAGTGGCTCAGAGTGCCAACTCAAGCTCCGATTCCCCCACAAACAACATTTGCGATTTGCGATATAAATATAAAATGTTCTCATGTCCTCCGGTAATCAGGCCAAGAGGGCTCGTGTGACCCTGAGTCAATCGAGCCTGGCCCGGCCTGGCCAGCTGCTGACGGTTTCCCACCGTAAATAACTAATTCCTGACGGTTTCCCACCGTAAATAATTAATTCTTGACGGTTCCCACCGTAAATAAATGTAAAGCCGACCGTCAGACGTCAAAAAATAAAATCACCGTAAATTACGCCCGAGGATTAGTTTCTGATGGTCAAAACCGTAAATTACGCCTGACCGTCAAATGACGGTTGACGGCGTCAACAGTAAAGTGCACAACACTGCATACAATGCATGCACACACTCCTATGCACGCACGCACGCCATCAATGCAGGTCCTGGACAGCTTGGCACAGTTCAACAAGCCACGTATGCACACACGACGCACACACACGCTCCCATATCCACGCACGCACCATCCAATGCAGGTCTTGGTTGGCTTGGAGCGCTTCCCTTTGGCGCCTGACGTGCTCTCCTTTTCCTCCTCTTTCAGCTCCTCTTTGCTCTCACGCGCCTGCAAAAAGGGTGACGAAGGTCAAGAGGTGACAAGGGCGACGAAGTCTGGGGCTGAAAAGGATGTCGCACAGCCTGAGACTTACGTGGATCGGCTGCTGGCGAGTAAATCTGAATATGCATCATTATCAGTAAAAAAAAAGGAAACAAGTCCTGCTAATTAAAAAAATGACGACCAACATCTGCACGATTTGAATGAGTTGCGTGCGCCTGTTGCATCAAGCCCTGTGCTCCACCCATCAGCGTCTGGCGATTGATAAACCAATACTAACACTCAGCCTGACCAATGACTAAGCAATCAAGCAGTCTGTTGCACTGAGCCCTGTGCTCCATTTGTCAGCGTCATTAGCCCACACTGTAGCCAAACGTGACAAGAATCTGGGATCTGAATGAGTCATGATAAACGCGCCTGTTGCACTGAGCCCTGCGCTCCATCCATGAGCTTCTGGTGATTGGCCCATGCCGCATCCAGCAAGTCTCGCTTGGAGGGCTCAGGCGCCACCATGCTGTCCCGGAAGAGAGTGACAACTGCATGTGTGTGTGCGTGTGTGTAATTTTTGGCATGTTGTGTAGCCGAAAAGAGCAACAAGGAATGTAGAGGTGCTCACAGTGCTTGCAATTTTGCATGAGCAACAGGACAGCCAGAATATGGCACAACACTGCTCCAGCCTCTGCTTGCTGCATTGTTGCGTTCCTCTTGATCCCACAACCAAAAATCAGATGAAAATTACAAGGGATTGAGGGCAAGCGCAGGATCCCATCTCTTCTCAATACCTCGCACAATATGCCTAGTATCTTGTGTGTGTGTGTGTGTGTGTGTGTGTGTATGTGTGTGTGTGTGTGCGCGTGCGCAGGCATAAACCCACCTGTAGCCCACAGGTCATTGCTTGCTTTAAATGCAGGCGTATTCTCAGGTGTGCCTGGAAGGCATTGCAAAGCGGCACCCAGGCCCACCCTGTCTCCCTCCTTAACTGTGGTGTAGGCAAGGCCTGCAGGGTGATGCATGGAGGGCATTGCATCAAAAGGCAGCTGCAAAGCGGCAGCCGGGCCGACCCTGTCTCCCTCCTGAATGTGTGGTGTAGGCAAAGCCTACAGGGCGATGGGGGTTGCTTGGAGGTTTTCAACGTCACAGGGCAGGTGGTGCACGCGCTGTCATGCTGAGAGGAGGTTGTCTGTGGAGAGAATGTAAGCAAGCTCATCTCTGGATGCTCTCAAACTCATGATGGACAGAAGAATTCCCTTGTTTCCTGCCTGCCGCCTGCTTGCCTGCCTACCTGCCATGTCCAACTGATGACCTAACTTGAACAGACGTAGATGACTTAACTGAGACAGACGTTGATGACTGAACTTGAACAGACGTAGGTAACCCCTTTTAAGCCCATACCCATTTTCCTGCCACAATAATCCTCACACATGTCCACTCAGCCATTGTCGTACCTGTGACACCCATGCCTGCCATCAGCGCAGCAAAGTGCACATCACCCATGACTCTGGGGTTATACTGGATCGGCCTGATCTCTGGATGTCCATCCTTTGTGGTGCGGCCACAGCTGCCACAGCAGGGGCAAGGGGTTGCACTGCTGCCACGGCCATGCTTGGTGCTGCATCTGGATTGGGCGATTTTGCAGCTCGCCGTCTGATGGCTTCACGGACCGTCTCTGCATGTGCGTGTGTATTTGTGTGCATTTGTGTGTATTTGCGTGCGTGCGTGTGTGTATGTGAAAGACTGCGTGTGTGTACCAGTGTGTCAGTGCACGTCAGTGTGTGTATATGCTGGTACGCGCATGCACGAGTGTGTGTGTGTGTTGTGTGTTTAAGAGTGAGAGTGGGAGGGGGGATTGGGGTGGCGCAATTAATTATGGTATGCATCTTGCTGATGCACGTATGAGATGAGGTTGAACGCTCAAAAAATGGATAACGTGTTTTTGTACATAATTGAATGGTCGCCGTAGTGGAGTGACTACCTGAAGCACCACCTATGTCATATTTTCTGGAAAACAGTGGCTGGCTCATCGATGACAGCCATCCAACCTCATTCGCCTCATCACATACATCTAGCTGCCAATAATTTGTAGCATAGCATTTCATGATGGCGCACTGAGGCGCCCATGCGTGGCTGCCTCTGCGAGGCAATATCGCAGCACACACACACAACAGGATCCCAACACAGCATTTTGGCGTCCTGTACCAAAGTTGAGAAGCAGACGCACGCACAGGGAGTGAAAGCATACACCAGATGTTACAGCATAACACTTCAGATATCTGGTCCCGAAGTGAGCACCGACCGCTGTCCCACCTTCAAACATCACTTTCGCTGGTTCACCATCCTCATCACTAGTTTCACCATTTTTCCTCATCACTGGTCACCATCCTCATCACTAATTCACCATCACCGGTTCACCATTCTCACCACTGGTTCACCATCACTAGTTCACCACCTCACTGGTTCACCATCACTAGCAGTTCACCACCTTACTGGTTCACCATCCTCATCACTGGTTCAACATCCTCATCACTTTCACTGCTTCACCATCTTCATCACTGGTTCACCATCACTGGTTCACCATCCCCATCACTGGTCCACCATCACTGGTTCACCATCCTCATCACTTTCGCTGTCCCACCTTCAAACATCACTTTCGCTGGTTCACCATCCTCGTCCTCAATCCAAGAGCTCCGAGGGCCCAAGACCTTCTCTGCAGCCGTCCTGAAGGCGCTCTGTTGCTGCAAGTCCTTCTTCTGGCCGTCCAGGGTTTTCTGTTGTTAGGAATCAGGCAGCCTAGCAAATAGTTATCTGCAATAACACAACATCTGCTGCACATGGAAGCAGAGGAACTCAATGCATGGCTGTGGCTGTGCTTCTTAAGCTCCAGGAAAAGCGTGTGCAAGAGCTCGCACATCCCACAGCAAGCAGTTCAGTTCATGTCACGCCCAGGGAGCACAAACACCTCGTGACAAGCCTCCATGTACCGTACTGTAGAGGTCGGTCAGCCATTTGAAGGTCACCTGAAACTCAGGGCTGCCTTTGCATAGCCGAGCTCGGATGGAAAGCGCTTCTTCTCCAATTGCCAAGGCTTCCACAAACTTGTGCTGAGCTGACAGGGTGGCTGCATTGCACAGCATTCATGGAATTCCCTGGACCTCAACTGAGGCAAAGCAAGCCAGGATCTTTGCATGGGTGGGCAATGCAGGCATTGTCATAATAGTTCTATTTTCAAACGAAGGGTGGCATTATTGATCAGGATTGAAAAAGCTAGGCCCTCAGTATACTGCTCAGCCAAGGACTCTCCACACAAGCACAAAAGAAAAGGCTGCTGTTTAGAGGTGCTTTTTTCCAATGGTCCTAATATTGCCACAAAAGTACACACCTTTCAGACCTTCCAAGAGTCCTGCCACAATGACTGGGTCGCTGAAACCAGAGCCGTTTTTGCTGCATGCGAGCAAACACACATCAGCATTTGATCATTGGAAAAATGGTGCACGACCATGCAGGCCGAGGATGCATGATAAGTAGCTGTTCGAATGACGATGTTAGAAGATGTAAGCAAGCAAACAGGGAGCTCTTTCCCAGGGTGCAACCAGAGAGGCACCTACTACTGGCTGCTATCTAAGCCAAAAAAACCTTTACCAGCAACAGGAAGAGGTAATGTGGGACAGAAGAAGGTTGGGTACATGGATGCGCGCCTAAAAATGGCAACTCTGAAGCGCATGAGTATGGCATTGGCAGCATCAGTCATCCATGTCCCACGATGGAATACAACACTCACTGGCTTTTCTCCTTTACCGCAGTAAGCAGCTTGCGCAGCATTGCCTCTGCTTTTGGCAGCTTCTCAGGGTACTCTTGGTGCTGCAGAGTGATAGAGTGATAAGGAAAACGTTCCTCATTTCGTCACCAACATGAGGTGTGGACATTTCGTGGACATGAGGTGTGGACATGAGGTGTGGACATTTGTAACGGATTATCGTTCTCACAAACAATGCAGGGCATATGCCATATGCAGAAGGCAGACGTAAAGGCAAACTTCCAGGGTGCATAGAATGAAGTTTAAGTGCAATTATTATGAAAGTGCATGATAGCAAAGCAAGAAAAGCGTCATTTGGCAAGCTCCAAAGCATATCTTTTTTCGAAAGCAACTTTGCATTGTAGATTACAATTTGTAATCCTCGCTGAGGTGCCTGCATGCAACCCACTTGACAGCTGAGGCATCTGCTCCATTCTAAGAAGGCAAGCATCACAACATGGTGGCCATCAAATGCCTGCGCATGAACAGAGAATTGTAACCGCTCTGGTGTGAGCATGTTTTGTCTATGCAGTATGTGAGCAACAAAAAATGTGCATTTTGAGGCTGCCTTTCAGAACGTTCATTTGCAAACTTGTCCTCTCCTTTTCTGAGGCACACCCGGACACTCAATTGCATTCTTCTGCTGATTTGGCTGCTCCCACCTTGATGATCAACGCCTCCTACCTTGATCATTAACGCCTCCTACCTTGATCATCAACGCCTCCTACCTTGAACATCAACGCCTCAGAGAGAAACCGGATGAGCTCTCCCTTTTCCACACCTGCTGGTAGTTCGATACCAGCTTTGGCCGCCGTGGACTTCAATTCTTTGACGCTCATTCCTGCGGCCAGGAGGCAGAGATGCGAGGCTAATGCAAGAAATAGGATCGGAATGATTGCACACGGCCTGCTGGACATCAACACTTATGGACTTCAAGCGCTGCTTTGGTTGTAAGGCGGTTATTACGAAATTTTGCACATTTTTGTAAGGCAAATGTCGTGTGTACAAAGCAAAATGCCTCAAAAGCGGCTAAAACTTTTACGACAGAGGGAAGTGCAACAGCTAATATCGCTCAAACATAGGAATGGGCGCCAGTGTTAGCACGTTCGCACTTCCAATGTGCCATGATGCCGAGTTAAGGGCTGGACAAAGACTGCACTATATATAAGGTCCAGGAAGTGCTGCTGTCTGAACGCAGTCGCATCCACTTTTGTTACATCCAGGGTACAGATAAAATGTATTATCTTTCAGGTTGTGTTTTATTTACGATATATACAGGAGGCAGGGAATTTTTATTTGAAGGAAGGCATGTAGTTTTTGGGCTGGACCCCCCTGACCCACCATCCACCCCCCAAACCCCCCTTCCGGTGCCCCCAACCAGACAAAAAGGGTACCAATCTGCTCCTTTTTGAAATGGGCATCCACCTGCATACTCATCAAGACCTGAAACTGAAGTGTTGCAGAGTTATGGGGCAAAAACTGAGATACGGACGCCCATGCACACGTGACCTACTAGGCACCCATAAGTGGCTTGCACAGTCCCACATTGCTTCCATTTCTTCGGAATTCTACTGACTATCTCATGCTGGCACGATCCTGTAAGTTTGGGGTTAATTTGCTGCTTCATTGGCTTGACTCACCCCGCGGCCTGCACGTGAGCGCGTGTGCCTCTGACTTTTTGACATGTCCACAGACCCCCCC
>Ga0307974_1002357_pt1 | contig 13387 bp, 13 predicted proteins | sample OrgLakmetagen784_FD_201812 | JGI IMG/M metagenome (GOLD analysis project Ga0307974, IMG submission 201812) | Saline water microbial communities from Organic Lake, Antarctica - #784 | ecosystem: Environmental > Aquatic > Non-marine Saline and Alkaline > Saline | place: Antarctica: Organic Lake... | reverse complement strand
TCTGAGAATTGGGGGGGGGGGTCTCCAGAATTTTACTGGGCCACTTTCACAAAATATAAATATATTTTTGGAATCCGCAGCACAAGCCCAGTCGATTGGCACCCTTGTTGGGTGATTTATATAAAGGGGGGGGTCTAAGTGCCTGGTCATACAAATGCATGGAATGTCCCCAAGTAGGCCGCGGGTGTGTGATCAGGCAAGTCACCAGTATTTGATTCCAAACTTGCAGTTTACGCATTGCATTATGCATGAGTTGCATGAGTGAAGTAAAAAGTTGCTTTGGCAAAGGTTTTGGCTGGATATGTGCACTAAACAGGTGGTCGGTGCAAGAGCGTGCGCTAACCAGTTATTGCCCTATAGCTCGTCAGGTATTGCATTATTTGGCATGAGAACTGTGCAGGCAGATAGCTGCTCCAATTCTGAGCAGATTGAAACCCTTTTTATTAGTGGGGGGGGTCAGGAAGGGGGTTGGGGGGGGGGGGGGGCATTTTGGGCAGGAGGTCCAGAATTTACACGTGCATGTCAGGATTTTATTTTGACGCTTCCTGCTTTGACCGTGGAAAGTAGAAGGCTGGCTCAGAACATTATTTCCCACTTCACAGCCTATATCAAATTCACGCTGGCTGGGCCTGGCCAAAATCTTACCTACCCACTGTAAGTGGCTGCCAATAACCCTTCTGCAAACCCTTTCAAAACCCTTCTGCAAACCCTTCTGCGAACCCTTTTACTGCCCCTACAAAACCCTTTTACCCTGCGAATCCTTGTACTACCCTCATTCAAACCCTTCCTCGAATCCGTCTGCAAAGCGTTCTGCAAACCCTTTTATAACTTATTAACACCTGTTGCAAGAGGAGTGCCCCATCTTCAGTAATCCCAGTCCCTGGAAGGATCAGACGCTCCAAAGAGCTGTTGCTCCTCAAGCCTTGCACCAAAGACTCGACACTGTAGTTGTGCACGCCAAAAAAATTTAGCAGCATACTTGACGATGTGGTTTGGAGCCATCACTGCAGACGCCGCCAAAGCTTCTTGTAGTCATTACAAATACAGCATCATAACAGCAACAGACAAACAGCACACTTTTTGTGCTCAATACGGCAATCAGGCATCAGAGTACCTTTAATGCCAAGGATGTCACAACATTTGTCCTAATGTTGCAATTTTGCAGCCGTTTCATAGCGAGACTCCGCCTGAACCTCCCCGTCTGCTCACCCGCTCTGCCCAATTGGTGTGTAGCTCAAGTCCAGCTCCCTGATTCGAGAGCGCGCCACAACGTCGCCCACACCTGCATTCACGCAAAGTGTTAGATCCCCATCAAATGCGCGTTGAGTTAGATCCCCGTCAAATCCCCATTAAATGCACCCACGCCTGCATTCAGGCAAAGTGTTAGATCCCCATGAATTTCCCGTTGATGCGCCCACGCCTGCATGCAGGCAAAGTGTTAGATCTTCATGAACACGCAGGGGAGTGAGTTTTCACTGCATGCACATTTCTCCATTCTTCAGTTCTAGGTGGACACCCATCAAATACACATTCCAATGCACAATGATCTGCACAAAGTGATGGGTTTCAATTCCGACAGCACATTCTATTGGAGGTATTACAAGTGTACTACTAGCTCCCCCCAAAAAAGGGAGCCGACGCTCTAGAAGGGTTAAAAGACATGATCGTTGCAAGATGCAACTGCATCGCTGTTCACAATATTTTTGAAGCAACAAGTCTGGGTCAACTCATGCACAGGTGCGCACAAAGCCATCCTTCACAACACATGCTTAGTGACGCATTGTGCACAGGTGCGTACACAGCCTTCCCTCACGACATATGCTCGATGATGCAAGCAGAGATGAACATACTTTATATGTGGTGATTTCTAAAGCGTGTGATGTTTGTATTGCTGGACAGCAGGCTGAGCATTGCAAAATGCTTCACAATTGCTTGACACTGCTAGGCCTCTGTACGATTTACCTTGATCTGCCACAAAGCCAAACTTTGCTGCGATCAAGTTACCAGCAATTTGCGGTGCACGAGAAGCAGCACATTGTGTGCTGCATATTTAGCACGTCATGCAGTTTATATGCCGCACATTATGTCCTGCACCTAAAGGCAAGCTTACCAAATCTTTCCGTCCGTGCATCCTCCCTCAAAATTACAGCATTTTGAGCTCTGTCTGGTTGCTTTACTATGCGTGAGGCACTGAGTATCAAGAAGGCCTGGACATAACAGGTAAGAATATCTCTAAAGCCCAGCACCTCTTGCTGGATTTCCTTTGAATACGTGGAATGGGTCAATTTTGCTGTTGTACAGCTCAGTCATCGAGTCGTGTCCTGGGCTTGGATAATCGATACGGTGATATTACACTCACTCTTGTAGGTGATGTTGTGCTGGTGTGTGGTGTTGATGAGTGCCCACCACACTCACTCTTGTAGTTGATGCTGTGCTGGTCCCCGTCCAGTATCTTGCATTTTACCAAGTGCAGCACATCTAGCCGGCTCCAAACGATTGGAAAGTCCAGGAAGTGCATGATCGCCCTGGAGGTAGGAAGACGTGCTTTGTGAGTACTGCATACCATGAAAACCTGGATGGTGATGGATCCTTTACAAGGACAGATCACAACTGCTCAAAAGCTAGAATCCTCGCAACTGCCCAGACGCATAAAAAGCAGCAAAACAAGTTCGAGCTAGAGAAGAAAAGCAATTTAAGTGCCAAGAAAATGTAAAGATATAGAAACTAATAGTAGACAGGCATAAAGCAAAAGTGATATACGTGACACGACTATGCCTCACTGCAAGAATTTGATGAAAGTGTCACATGAAAGTCGGCAGCTTTGTGGCTAGCCGTAAACCATTAAAGACCTCACGGGGTGTACTTTGAATAAGGGAAGCCTAATATCAAGGGAGACGCTCTGCAGGAAATCCTTTTGTGGGACCACAACCACAAACATATGCATACGTGTACATGCAGAACTTTGGTGTGCCGTGGTTCGTGACCAGAGAGGGGGAAGTAGGGGACGAAAAAGATTAAGCCAAAATGCAGTACCTGCACACACATGGTTTTCCAGCAAACATTACTATTGTCAAACCACTCATTCTCACCCAAAATCTACAGCAATTTAGGGTGCAAATTGCTTAAAAACTCCAGTGTGATTCTTCAACTATTCAGGTCCACAAAGGGGCCCAAACCTCTCACACACTTATGCATCACGCAAATGTCATGCGAACGCCTTACCCTCTTTAGGCTTACACACAGTTTACTTCCTCAATCAAAAAGTGCACAAACGCACCGATGCATGTCCACCAGCTTCTTTGTGCCAAGCTGGTCTGAAATGATGCGATCGTCATCCCTATAAGGAAGGTACCCTATGTCAACCAGCTTCACCACAATTTTAATATCTGGGTCCACTCGATGGGCATGGTGATCTCTGAAAGCATTACGTGGAAAATGCAGTGATGTAAAACTCTGATATAGATCTCTGCAAGCTTCCTTCAAATTTTAATTCTTGGTGAGTATTGTGTGGGATGCAAAGGCACAGCGCCAAAGCAGTTACGTTGTAAAAGTTTCTCAGAGACACAGCGTCAGCTCCTCCCAATTAATTTGCATTAGACGTGGAAGCCATTTCACCCTGAGGCGTTTAGATTGAAAGCGCGACTGGATACGGCATGAGCGTCGCGTTACCGCTGTCCTAATACACAGGCCCAAAATGGGATGAGGCATCGCAACAAGCTTAATCAAATGCAGTTTACTGTACACCAGAAAATGAAAGAAGTACATTTAATTCGTTGCTAAGAATTTGGCAGCCGTGCACACCTTTGGAAGCTGCAGGAAAGCTTTCCTTTGGACAAACAACACAGGCAGCCTTGACGGATTAGCGCCAAGAATGCTCACACAAAGTACTACTGGGCTAGCACCTCACCTCAGGCATACAGGGAAGTTGCAGGTAATCCATTCAAGTGATCTCACAGACGAGGCAAAGATCACACACTGCTGGGTGTCTAGAGAGTTTGCGAGATCGGTGGTGATGGTGATTGTCTGACGAGTCTGGAGGGCGACCTGAAAGAGCCTCATTTTCTGGGAGTAGCCAAGCATGTTGAAATCGCCGGAAAGTAACAGCTTGTCCATGCTGAGGCCTGAGGCTCTGGCAGCCCTGTAGAAAAGGAAGAAGAATGAAAGACATAAAAAGCAAAAACCAGCGCGTGCTTTGCAAAGACTCCAAACTAGTGCTCATACTAGCCACACAAGTGTTTTGCAAGCAAAAGAAGAAATTCCTGTGGAGGCAAGGGTATGTGTTACGTCTGCGTTTTGATTGCTTTGCTTAGTAAGAGACCATAGGAACATACAGCAGATTTGTTTGGTTTGCTCACTGCAACCCGTTTACTGGGAGGCAAGGAGATGTATTAAATTGGCGTTGCAATTGGTCCCCCAAATAAGAGTACATAGAAATGACAGCGGATTTGTTTAATTTGTCCAGTAAAGCCCTGCTCAGTTGGAGACAAGGAGATGAATTGTGATCGCCCTGTTCAGAAGGAGGCCACGCAAAAGACAGCAGATATTTAACTGCAGCAATCGTTAGTGAAAATTCATGGAGTTGGCAAAGTAACTTCTGGTAGATATCATGATGTTCACATTTTTAGCCATGCTCAGGAGATTGTGAGTAGGTTGATAAATGTTGCAATCCCGCACCGCGTGATATCTCATGCTCTCATACATTTTGAACTGAGCAAGTACACATGTCTGAAATTTTCATTGTCTGCAGTTTGAAGCATGCTTGTTATGAAACCCCTCAATGAAAGCCCAGCTTTTTGTTTCAGTAAGAATCGATAGCTGTGCCCTTTGTTAGTTGTCAATGGCATCAATGCTACCAGAAAGCACGAGCGTCTTAAATCACAACACTGCTGAATTCAGTACGTAACACTCGAGCTTCAGTACTTAAAGTAAAGCAAAAGTATATCACTCATATTATTCTTGCTTTTACCTGTGTTTCTCTGTTGTATATCCACAAATTCTTTTCCTTGGTCTTCAGAACTTGCTCTTCACTTGAGCTTCGTTTTTCTTTGTTTTTTCCTTATGTTTCTCTTTGAGCAGGTCGTCCTTAAGCAGTTGTATGCTTAAATTATTTCCTTGCCTACAGCATCTCACAATGGAAATGAAAAAGAACTGAGCAAAATCATCTTTTAACATTCAATTACCAGTAGAACGGAAGATCTGCTGATCCCTCAAGCTGCAGTGTGTTACGTAAGTAGGTAACAACAGGAAAGCCTGACACCTGCAGTCAAGGATTCCACAGTAGTTTGCACTGTGTATGTGTGAAGTGGTTTGTGAGTTTTTGAGTGGTGCGTGTAGTGTGTTGCAGAAATAGGTAAATAGAGTGAAGCCTGCCACCTGCAGTGAAGGATGTCACGTAACAGTATGTAGCATGCTTGTGTGGAGCAACATGAGGTGATTTGTGAGTACTCAATTGGTGTGTGTAAGTTGGGTATGTAGTGTGTTGTGTGGAAACAGTGCACGATAGATAGCATTGCGGAAATCACAGTGCTGCACGACTTCCAGCAACACATGATGCAGGCCAGCAAAAGAAAAGGTGGTTTTGAGACTTGGGCTGCAAAATGGCAGCCAGCTTCTTTTGCAGCAATTTGTCCCGTCTGCATTTCACCCCCCTAAACCCCCCTGCAAAAGCCAACACCATCGTTACAGGCCCACACCCACACATGCAACTGCATGGTGATGTTTCCAAACCAGTGCCCAGCAAAAATATGCACACCAATGCTGCGACCATACCAGCATGCCCTAAACACACACATACACACTCACTTTGTATGCCAGGAAGACATCAATGCCAACCTTTATGCAGATCACTACGGACACAAGGATGGCAGCAATTAGATCTTCTGGGGTCACAAGCTGCGGAGAATCCGGATCACTCCGTTGACGATTGAACAGAACTCTGAACAGCAAGTGTGGCAACCAGGTATCCAATCAGTTATGTCAGTTTTTTACCAGGTTCATAGCTGTGCATGATCAAAAAAACGATGCACTGAAATTTCGGAAAAATTCTCTGTTCACTGCGCAGCCTGAATAGCTCATACTCATAATGCATCACCTTCAACCACCGATGGACAGAGCTTGACTATTTTGTTGGCGTCACCCAAAGAAATCATTGGTGTTGATCAAAATGCTGACGCTACCACAATATGCAGAGCTGAACGGCGAGCATGCAAGATCTGACTATTTGTTTACAGCCAGCATGTAGAGAAAAGTAGACAAAGGCCAAAAACATTTGCCTACCCAAAGTAAATTGCTTTTGGAAGGGCCTTCAGATAAGCGGTTGCAATTGCACGTGCAGGGAGGTACTGCGCAATGGGCAGGTCGGGAGATAAGATTAATGCATATGGAGAAGGGAACACATTCGTAAACTGATTGCAACCTCACGTGCAGAAGAGGTAGGTGTAATGTGTCAAAGTAGGGCTTTACGACCATAATTAAGACACTTTTAAGAGTGGATGGTATCTCAGACATGCGGTATTATCTTACGAGTTTTCACAGCCTCATGCCGTCGAGTCTGCACGGCTGTGCAAGAAAGGGCAGAAGGTCAGGAGTACAATGACACCCGCTTTGCAACGGAGAAGTAGTGGCAAATCAACGCCTTAGAAGGCGAGGAATTAAAATACAGGAATGCGGTACAACACAGAGCGGTTGTGGCCCAACACAGATCGGGCATGGCCCAGACACAGATCGGGCATGGTCCAGATACGTAAGGTGAGCTGATCCTGGCCTGGCCATCTTACACTCAAAAGTGAATTTCCACATTAGGATTAAGAGAAGTAGCAAACAATAGAGGCTGTGAATAGTCAGGAGGACCTGGCTTGATACCCTTATCGTTTATGTGGAGGAACAGGTGTGTTAAGCAAAAGGAGGAAGCATGCCCACAGAAGAAGGCACACCTCTTTTACACCTTGAAAATCTGATACAGACGTGTATTGATTGCACTATTCTAAATGCACAGCAATTGATGCTGAAAGCTTGAAACAAGCTGAAGAAGTCGCACCTGAAGTAAGAAATTCTGAAACGCCAGCCTGCTCTCCCAGGCACCTGCTGCGCTTGCCTTGTGCATGAGTAACGAGCCTATTACCTCCTGGAAGGTGTGAACCAAACGAAAAGAACAAATGAGCGCTGTTTTCCCAAGCCCCTACTGTACTTGCCTTGTTCATAAGAAAAAGGCCGATGGCTTCCTGATAAGCACAAATATGAGGACTATGCAAGGAATGGTATTATTGAACAAGCCAACAACATTCCTCGTGCAAAAGTACAAAGAAATTGCAAGACAAGAAAAGGTAGATATGTAGATATGTGCCACACTAGAGGTGTTCGCTCCAGTCTATATTTACAGTCCGTGGCCTCCAAGAAAAGGAAAAAGCATTTGTAATATTTATACGCAGTTAAAAAAATGCTTCGGATGCTACTTGTTTTAACTCCAAATGAGCGTTCCTAAGGCATTGCCACACAACACACAATCAAACATTTGCAGGGACCTGCGTCCAGGGACCCCAGGCATGTGACTGTTTGTGACTATCGCAACTAACAGCTTGCCTATATTTATTCCATGCACATATGTTGCATATGTGTGTGCATGTCTACACACTGCATACTTGGTGATGGACAGCCGTACCCTCTTCAATATGTCCAGTGCAGCAATGCACCCTAAGACACGAGACCAAATGCTAACCAGACCGTCGCAATAAACTACTAATCTCCCATGGCCAATGTATTCCATATAGTTACACTGTGTACATCCCTGGTGACCCCTGCTGCCCAACACGCACCATGCCCACTCCAGCAAGGTCCAGCGCAACGGTGCATCCGAGAATACACAGGAGAAAGCAGCCACAAGCCAGAGCCTTGAGCAGATTGCGTATCAGCTCTGACAGGGCCCAAAGCACAAACTCCTCGACTTTCTCGTTCCATCTTTTCTCGGTCTCCTGTCCCCCTATTTGCACGGTCAACTTGTGCGCGGTCTTGTTCAGGAACACGTCCATCTCGTGCAATTCCAGGGCTGACAACATTCTACTCCTGGGGCTCTCATACACCGGGTCCCAAGGAAACACAAGCCTGCATTTGTATGAGAAATACAAGTGCCGTGCAAGTTAAACCACCATGTGCTTGTTGAAGAAGCGGTGCTCTGCCACATTTGGTGATTTCCCTGCCAAAAATACCATATACCGTACCTTACCTTACTCACACAGTCCCCACGCTTGGTAACCCCCCCGGCCAAATAGTAAGAGTCAAACTTCCCCATCCTCTTTCACCGACTTGGAAGGCACCGTTTCTTACAATGAGCACACCGTTGGACCCATATTGAAGCCAGCTTTCTAACGCATTAAGCTCCAGAATGTCCTTCTGAGAAATGGGGGAGCTAGACTTGTTTGAGTGGAAGAGAGGCAATATTTGCAGGTTTGGGAATCGTTTGAGGACGCCTTACCCTGATTTAAATTCATATAATCACTCAGTATAGATTAAAAAACACAGGATGCTTAGTTCCGGGGTCCCCTAGATACGCAAACTGGCAGGTCCAGGTTGCAAAACCCCTCAACTGCCAACCAGCAGCTCACCCAGATGAACAGCTTCTTTTTAGGCAATGAGCACACCGTTGGACGCGTATAGAAGCAAGCTTTCTAACGCACTAATTTCTAGACAGTCCTTTTGAGAAATGGGGCAGCTAGACTTGTTTGAGTGGAATGGCTAACAGTTTCAAGTTGCGCAAAACCCCTCAACTGCCAGCCAACATTTCACCCAGATGGACAGCTTCTATTTAGGCAATGAGCACACTGTTGGACGTGTATAGAAGCCAGCTTTCTAACGCACTAAGTTCCAGACTGTCCTTTTGAGGAATGGGGCAGCTAGACTTGTTTGAGTGGAAGGGCTGGCAGTTCCAGGTTGCACAAAACCCCTCAGCTGCCAACCAGCAGCTCACCCAGATGGACAGCTTCTTTTCAGGCAATGAGCACACCGTTGGTCGCATATAGAAGCCAGCTTTCCAGTGCACTAGATTCTAGACTGTCCTTTTGAGAAATGGGGCAGCTAGACTTGTTTGAGTGAAAGGGCTGTCCATTTGGGTGAGCTGCTGGTTGGCAGTTAAGGGGTTTTGTGCAACCTAGGACTGCCAGCCCTTCCACTCAAACAAGTCTAGCTGCCCCATTTCACAAAAGGACAGTCTGGAACTTAAAGCGTTAGAAAGCTGGCTTCAATATGGGTCCAACGGTGTGCTCATTGATCGCAAAGAAGCTGTCCATCTGGGTGAACTGCTGGTTGGCAGTTGAGGGGTTTTGCGCAACCTGGAACTGCCAGCCCTTCCACTCAAACAAGTCTAGCTGCCCCATTTCTCAAAAGGACAGTCTAGAAATTAGCGCACTGGAAAGCTGGCTTCTATACGCGTCCAACGGTGTGCTCATTGCCTGAAAAGAAGCTGTCCATCTGGGTGAGCTGCTGGTTGGCAGTTGAGGGGTTTTGTGCAACCTAGAACTGCCAGCCCTTCCACTCAAACAAGTCTAGCCGCCCCATTTCTCAAAAGGACAGTATGGGACTTAGTGCGTTAGAAAGCTGGCCTCAATACAGGTCCAACAGTGTGCTCATTGTAAGAAACGGTGCTGTCCTTCCGGTGAAAGAGGATGGGGAAGTTTTGCAACTAACCTGTACCAAGCGTGTGGACCGTGCCTTACTCACCCCGGGTAAATAACGTTTTTTGTCCTCCGGCGTGATATCAGTATCGTAAAATATATTTATTCAGAGGCTCCGGGGTTTCTGGGGTTTGGCAAAAATATAGTTTGGTGGGTGGCATGCTGTTTGATGGGTGGCAATGAGCGGAGAAGGCCCCCCCGCCCTCACTGACGCACATATACATGTGCAGGCACAAGCGCACCAACACACATGCACACGCACAAACGCGCATGTGCACGCAAACACACACACTTGTACAGGCACTGGCTGGGCTAAATGTCCACCGGGGTTGGTGCAGGGAAGGCTAGATTATTTATTTACAGGTCCGGGGTTCCCGGGGTTACCTTAAAATTTCTGGAATTTGGGCACCGGGGTGAGTACAGTAAGGTACGGTACCATACACACCGTAAATATATGGTTCTGGCCAACCATAAAAGTTTACTTACCAAGACACACGCCTTGTAAGCAGCCTGTTGGCTCCGGTTTAGCAATGCATAAAATTGACCAGAACCTTGTACATTCAACGTGCATGACAGTGTATAGAGAAAATTCCCAGCTAAAATTATTGCACATACATCGAGTGTACGCATATATGGATTTATGTATGGTCCTGGCCTACCCTAGGACTGTACCGGCCTCAATCTCTGCTCCATTTTTGTAAACTAGTCAGGTATTGCTTGACAAGGAAGTTCAAATTTGAGGCTTGCTCTGCATTCATGGCGAAGGACTGAAAAGTGTTATGCGTTCTCAAGAAATCCACAGCTTTCGATCTGCCCGCAATTTTTGTATTCAGTGATGATTTACACGCCCTACGAGAGCAAGTATAGAGAACACAAAGCACATGGTGCATGACTGCCTAAACCAACAGCTACAACGACCAGACGCACCCATTGATAGGCGTGGACACCATCATTATGAACTTGAACTTCCACTTGATGCCCAGCAAAACACCCAAGAACAGGAATTGGACTATAAAAATGCCGAGCGTAATGCCCCCCTCTCTGCTGTGGCTTGAGCTGAATAGCTCCTGTATAGGCATGTGTTGTGGCAGCAAGCACACTGTATTGCTCCTGAATTTGTGCTGATACTTCCAGGGGTAGTTTGATCTGCTGGGTGTAAAAATGCAAATTGAGTGTAGTTCGAGCGGCTCGAGCTTAAGAGGCCAGAGTCAAAGGCATGACTCAATGCTGTGAATTGTGAAAGTACAGGAATGTTTGAATGTCTGACTCCGGAAACTGTACAAAGGAAAGAACAATGTCAAGGGAACCTCAGATTGCGGTTGTTGTACTTACGTTCAATTTGCTTCCTTCTTCTGTTTAGTCTGGACATTTTTGTCTGGACATTTTTGAAACAGCCTGAAATACGTGCACTCACTTGCACGACGATGCGTAAAGGCTCACACACACACACACACACATACACATACACACACACAAACACACACGCACACATACACACACAAACACACACACACATACACACACACAAACACACACACACATACACACACAAACACACACACAAACACATACACACACAAACACAAACATGCACTTACTTGTACGACGATGATGTACGAATAAATGTCGAAGATGTACAGCGCAGCCCTGCCCAGGCCTAGCACCAGGAACAGGCTGACTGCAGAAACGTAGGAGATGAGCATGTGAAAGTTACGTTTTAAGGGCAATTGAGTTTGATGTTGCAGTCTGAAAGCTACCAAAAGAATGGGCAAGCCTACAAAAGCCTTATTGAGGCTAGTGCAAAGGTAAAGGAAGCTACTGCCAAACGCATGTAGGTGCTCGTTTGGTGCAAGGCAAAACTCTAAATATTTATGTGACCAATAGCACGAACAGCGACTCACTGTAGCATCGGGGATATTTGCTGTGGAGACGAACAGATAAGTCTGAAAGTGCAAACTGGAGCCTCTCGTACAGGCCAGCAAAATTATTGCCCAAAGCATTGATGCCCTAAACACAGTAATGTAGAGCACACAATGAGTGAGCGTGTAAGTGTGCGTTTGTGCGTGAGTGCTTGTGTATGTATGTGCGTGAGTGTGTGCGTGCGTCTCATCATTATAGGCAGTTATGATTAAAATCGACATTAAAATAAACGCAGAGGTATGCCACACACTTGCAGGCCGCGATTGCCAAACAGAACAGACACGTGCGTGCATACTCCGCCTTATAATGGAGCGCATTACCTTTACAAAACTACGGCACGGCCTCACCTTGAAGATGGACTTCAATGCCAACACCAGTTTCCTGGGAATTGGTTCATGCTCTAGCTCAATTCCCTCCAAAAACTTCTCCCCATCGAAAGACTGCCTTCCTCTGCTTGCACGCCGTGTTTTAAGCTTGGACTCTTTGTCGAAGGCCCTGGTTTGGTTGAAGCGTCTTGATGGCTGTGTGTGTTGTGTGTGTGTGTGTGTGTGTGTGTGTGTGTGTGTGTGTGTGTGTGTGTATGTGTGTGTGCGTGTGTGTGAGTGTGTGTGTGTGTGTGTTTGTGTGTGTGAGTGTGTGTGTGTATGTGTGTGAGTCTTGGGTTCGTTGGGTCTTCAGTAATCAAGCGGTGCAGCGTTGACAAGGCACAGTTGGCAATAAAGGTTCGTCGTGGACCTATGCGCAAGTTTAGGGCGGGCATGCCAACCCACGCACCAAAGAGGCCTGGTTTCCTTCATCACTCATACTCATAGCCCCCCCTCCTTATGCACTTCCCCGTGTCCATAATTGTTTCCTGTCTGTGTCAGGCATGCGTGCAAGCCTGCAGGGGGAGTCATTGCATTTTTGCAAAAACGAACAACGGGTTTGTGGCCGTTATCGTTTCTTCAGACCGACTCCCGATTTGTGCTCTTCCATAATATTAGAAATGCTTTGAAACACTTGCCCCGGAGAAAGCTGAGGATGAATGTCACTATTTTGTCTCTCGTTTGTCACTAGAGATGTGGTGCAAGAGTTTCCTTGCCTTATTGACATATTGCAAATGGAGTTTGTTTTCTTCACTCTTTCGCTCTCAAGTAGTCGCTCTCAAGTAGTCCTTGCTGGAAAGGCTCCACCATGCGAGTGTTGTGCAGATAGTGCCGCCCATGCACAGAAGGATGACATGAGAGTATTGGAGGCGCCTTCATTGAAGATTGGTAGGTGCGCAGACCTAGCGAGCATATGTGCTGTAGTTCCTTTGCGGCAGTTGGCATATCCAGCCAACCTGATGAGGTCTAGTGTCACACAATATATAATAACGTTTATGAGGTAGATGCCACGTGCACGTTGATGTTTGTCGAAATCTTGAGATCGGTATATATCACATGAACGTGCTGCTGCTGAGTTGCTCTCCTCAGCTGCCCTGGGGGCCACTGCAAAAAATCACCTTGTTTTTGGCTGTTTGCAGGGGTGAGGAAAACCAGCACATAATCTGGGTGGTTGGAGATGAGTTGCTTTTCATCCGGGAAAGCAAATGGGAAAGAGCATCTGCTCCGTGTCATCAGCAATTTCATAATCTGGAGATTTTGCATAGCCAACTGTTTGCTGCTGCAAATTTCCATAATAAGCATGATGACCCTAGATTTTTTTTTTTGGTGGGGGTTGTTACACGGTCCTCAGCAAGGGCCTGACAGAATGAAGGAAAAAACCTAAAAGACTGGGAAAAGGAAAACTCCTGCCTAAACAGAAAAACCCTCCTTGAAAAACCA
>Ga0307974_1002353_pt1 | contig 13404 bp, 19 predicted proteins | sample OrgLakmetagen784_FD_201812 | JGI IMG/M metagenome (GOLD analysis project Ga0307974, IMG submission 201812) | Saline water microbial communities from Organic Lake, Antarctica - #784 | ecosystem: Environmental > Aquatic > Non-marine Saline and Alkaline > Saline | place: Antarctica: Organic Lake... | reverse complement strand
GAGGCCTATTAGAAGCGTTCACAGTGCGTGCTACTGCAGCACAGGTGTTTAGAGTGTGTTGTGCGCTTGTAAAGAACGCACTTTTAGATGAGTCGTTATAGGAGGCCTATTAGAAGCGTTCACAGTGTGTGCTACTGCAGCACAGGTGTTTAGAGTGTGTTGTGCGCTTGTAAAGAACGCACTTTTAGATGAGTCGTTATAGGAGGCCTATTAGAAGCGTTCACAGTGCGTGCTACTGCAGCACAGGTGTTTAGAGTGTGTTGTGCGCTTGTAAAGAACGCACTTTTAGATGAGTCGTTATAGGAGGCCTATTAGAAGCGTTCACAGTGCGTGCTACTGCAGCACAGGTGTTTACAGTGTGTTGTGTGTTGTGTGTTGTGTGTAATATCATTGGTGGGGTGCTGGTAAGCTGTGCCCTTTGTCAGATCATCTGAAAAGGCGCAGAAAGACAGGAAAGCAGGTTATCCTCAGCGTGCAGCAAGGCATTAGTGTGCAGCAACGGGATTAATTCCATGCATTGGCTTGGAGCTTGACATGGTTGCTTATGTACAGGGATGCCACCTGGAGTTTATGCTTGATGTAGAAATTCAAGGGCTGGGTCACTTCTAATCCCTATCAGTACTGATTTGGCCCTTTTTTCCTACTTCCTGCTCCCATTCTACTTCCTGCTCCCATCTTGTGCTTTGACTGCCATCACGCCATCTCTACACTTTGAAGCACACAGACCGATGCAGAGCACAAATTCCCTGACTTGATCTGTACTCTTTGTTCCTGTCTTGCCCTGTTCTTGCACCCTTCAGTCTCAAACTTCAGTCTTGCCCTGCTCTTGCACCCTTCAGTCTAGCACTGTTCTCGCACCCTTCAGTCTTGCACTGTTCTTGCACCCTTCAGTCCTGCATTGTTCTTGCACCCTTAGTCTAGCACTGTTCTCGCACCCTTCAGTCTTGCACTGTTCTTGCACCCTTCATTCTAGCCCTGGTCTTGCACCCTTCAGTCTTGCACTGTTCTTGTACCCTTCAGTCTAGCCCTGTTCTCGCACCCTTCAGTCTTGCACTGTTCTTGCACCCTTCAGTCCTGCCCTGTTCTTTCACCCTTCAGTCTAGCACTGTTCTCGCACCCTTCAGTCTTGCACTGTTCTTGCACCCTTCAGTCCTGCACTGTTCTTGCACCCTTAGTCTAGCCCTGTTCTTGCACCCTTCAGTCCTGCCCTGTTCTTGCACCCTTCAGTCTAGCCCTGTTCTTGCACCCTTCAGTCTTGCCCTGTTCTTGCACCCTTCAGTCTTGCATCAAACTGACATGCCTGTGTTTTTGCACTTGCTGGCACGCAGGCAGCACAAAAAGAGAAGCAGTCGTTGTTGCTGGAAGCTCTGAAGAGGCGTGCAGATGCACGGATGCCCACAGATAAAAGTATTGCTCCACTTCTGCTGGATGCGATGCGTGCCCAGGAAGGTGTGTTTTGAGTAGGGGTGTGGGTGTGGGTGTGGGTGTAGGTGTGGGCGTGGGCGTGGGCATGGGTGTGTGTGTGGGGGGGTATGGGCGTGGGTGCGGGTGTGGGTGTGGCGTGCATAGGTACATGTGTGGGGTGTGTGTGGATGGAAGGGGGAGTACGTAAATGGATGTGTGTGTTCATGGTAACAAGCTGGTGGTAGATGCGATGTGAGCCGGAAGGTGCGGTATTGCAGTAATTCTGCGCAATTTCCTTTCTTCAACATCGCGTGTGTGGCTTTAAGCAAGGAGCAGCACGACCGTTGGTCAAAAGGAAATGACTGCGCAGGGTTGTGAAATTATGAGAGGCCATCTTTTCTCATTTGTATCTGTTGGAGCCACTCCACAATAAACCATAAATCACGACAGGTCATAGGTCATGCAGAATTCCTAATCTGAGCCTCTTCTTTGTCGTGCGCCTCTTTTTCTTCCAATCCTAATCACTATTTGGCTGGGGACTAGCATCGCTTTTTTTGAATTCATTTCTTGACATGACACACATTCCTTCCTTGACATGACACTTGATTTCCTTCCTTGACATGACAATTGAATTCCTTCCTTGACATGACAAATGAATTCCTTTCTCAACCAGGCACACACACTCCTTCCTTAGATTGACACATTAATTCCTTCCTTGACGTGGCAAATGAATTCCTTTCTCGACCAGGCACACACACTCCTTCCTTGACATGACACATGGCCACACGGCTACGCCACTCACAAATGCTGGGTTGCCTTTCCCCCCCCTGTTTTACCCTTAGGGATGCATCAAATTATAGGGTGATCGCCCTCTTTCTTGCCGGCTTTGCTTGCTTGCCTCATTTCACTCTGCCTTTCCTTTCTCTGACAACGGAAAAAGTCCAGTGCGCTTTGATCCTTCCTCACCTGTCTGTAACGACTTACACACGCACACACACACACACACACTTACATGCTCCCTGAATTTCACTCTGACTCCTCTTTTCAGACGATGGAGAGAGCTTGGTGTGGTGCCCCTTAGACACGACCAAAAACCAGGAGCTCGCCATCTTTGAGGTGGCATCCTACAGCATCCGCTGGGACCAATTCATTTTGGTATGTGGTGCTGTTTTGTATATATTAAGCCATTGTGTATTGTGCAATGAGTATTTCTCTTTGAGCTGTTGTCAATTGGTGTGGCAATTGTTCAGCGTGACGGTGTGGCAATTGTTGAGCGTGACGGTGTGGCAATTGTTGAGCGTGACGGTGTGGCAATTGTTCAGCGTGACAGTGTGGCAATTGTTCAGCGTGACGGTGTGGCAATTGTTGAGCGTGACGGTGTGGCAATTGCTCAGCGTGACGGTGTGGAAATTGTTCAGCGTGACGGTGTGGCAATTGTTGAGCGTGACGGTGTGGCAATTGTTCAGCGTGACGGTGTGGCATTTGTTCAGCGTGACGGCAGCTTGTCAATTGGGATAAGCATGAGGCTAAAATAATGGCAGGCATCGTACATCCAGGAAAACTCTTTCTTGTTGTGTGTACGTTTGTGATCATACATGCGGTTGTGTATGCGTGTGTGCGCAGATTATGAGGCAGCTGGAGCACTGGACAAGGTCATGCCCACGCGCATACGTAACAAGAGCACCCAGGAATGCGCTCTCTTATTGTGCATACGTTTGTGTTCACACGTGTGTGCGTTTGTGTGTGCAGGAGCTGGGGCAGCTGAAGCTGTTCAAGCACCTGCGCAAGGTCATCGCTACATGCAAGGAGCAGTTAGCCCCCATGCTCTCCTGCGCAGACATCAACTCCATCTGTGGCCCTCAGAGGAGTGCTGCTGAACAGCAGCGCTGCACAGGGCCGCCATACTGCAGCAGCTGCACGCTGTCGCAGGGGAGGCGCCCTACCGCAGTGCCAGGTGCATCTGGACTCCAGGGGAATGTGAGTGTGGTTTTGTTTGACATCCGTATGTATGAGCTCATTTGACATATTTCCAAATTGTAATATGGGAGTTCAACTTGCCTCCGTTTTCAGGGTTGTAGGTCAGACATGCACAATTGTATACGTGCATACTTGCACAAACAGACACGCGTGCACACACATACACACATGTTCACACACACACACACACACACACACACACATGTTCACACACACACACACACACACACACACACACACACACACGTGCGCACGCACACACATGCACTCAAACACACACAGGAGCTGAAAAAGTGCCGGCTCCTCTCTGACCTTCAGAAGACCGCAGGCAGGAGGCAAAAGGCAGACCTCATCACCCTGGGAATCTACTTTGAGGCATACCGTACCTCGCTGAAACTCCCAGCAGGTGTGGACAAGAATAGGGTTGGACAGAATCATGTATGTATGGTGTATATACGGTAATTTTGGCAGGGGAATTAGGAATTAGCAATTATACGGTCATTCACGGTGGATGTGTAGGTTCTGGCCAACCCTAGACGAGGGCAGTGTCAGAAAGAAAATGCCGTATACTCCGATACTACCAAATTGATGTACCATAAATAGGGTGGGCCAGGGCAACATATATATACGGTGTATATACGGTATTTTTTGCAGGGAATTCATTCAAATGTACAGTCATATATGGCGTATATACGGTTCTGGCCGACCCTAACCATGAACCCTGTTACAACCTGCCCCTGGGTGAATACAACTAATGAGTCCATCCTCTCTACCAATGGACAAACAAGTTCCTGTTGCTGATCGCTGAGCTGGCCCTGCACCCACACATCAGCAGCAAATCAACCCCGTCTCCCTACTCCCCTCACTTTTCTTGCTTGCTCGTGACACAAAAGTGAAAACAGCGGTCTTGCAGGAGAGCGCTTCTTGCTCGTGAAACATGTGTTGGAAAGGCTGTCTTGTGGAAGAGAAAGAGATACGTACATGGCCAGTTTTATTTCTTCTAAAGAGTAGATTCCAAATCAAGATGAGAACAACCTTTGCTGCTCAACCTTTCCATTCAACACATTAGCAATCGCCCTCTTCTTTTCGGGGATCTGGCTAAGTTGTTGAGGTTGCTAGCGATCCTTAGCCCTGGACCATTCTCAGCTCAACGTATGGGCTTCTCCAACATAAGGCTTAGTCTAATATGTCTGCGCCACGGGATACCTCAAGCTCATGGGTACCTAATTTAAATGTCTGTGCCACGGGATACCTCAAGCTCATGGGTACCTAATTTAAATGTCTGTGCCACGGGATACCTCAAGCTCATGGGTACCTAATTTAAATGTCTGTGCCACGGGATACCTCAAGCTCATAAGTATCTAATTTAAATGTCTGTGCCACGAAATTCCCCAAGCTCATGGGCATCTAATTAATCTCTCTAGGAGGCAGCACCTACATGCTCCTTCCCCTAATCATGCTGTATGTGTCTGAAAACAAAGCTACGCAGGCTGTGAAAAACCAGTCCCCACATTAAGTAAGGAAAAGGACACTACCAGTGCAGCCTTTGCTGTGTTCCGCTCTTCCCCTTATGGTTTCAGATGCCAGAGAAGGTCCAGTGTGTCCTCCTGCATACAGACAAGGTCTTCCTGCATACAGACAAGGTCCTCCTGCATACAGACAAGGTCCTCCTGCATACAGACAAGGTCCAGTGTGTCCTCCTGCATACAGACAAGTACATTCCCTCACACCTTTTTATTTATGGTCAAGCATATGGCCATGGCAACACCACACGTGTAGGGTTGGCCAGAACCGTATATCTGCACCGTATATGACCGTATGTATGGTGATTTTCCTGCCAAAAATACCGTATATACACCGTACATACCTATAAATGTATGGTTCTGGCCAACCCTACACACGTGGCGCACAAGCAGCTTACGTTGCCTCCTCCCTTGCCCCTTTTGGTTTCAGATGCCGGAGAAGGGCCAGCGTGGCCCCTGAATAAGGATGAGTACCTAGCAATGGTGACACTCGATGTGGCGTACCAAAGCGCAAGCTGGGGGGACTTTTTGCCGGTGTGTGCTTGAATACTTAGGGCTGAGACCAGGACTGGCATCTGGCAATTATGACGCAGTGCAAGTGTAGCAGTTGTGGCATTTGATGTGGCGTACTTTTTTGCTGGTGTGTGCTCAAGTGCATAGGCCTGAGACCATAACTGTGGCAATTATGACGCAGTGCAATTGTGGCAATTACATGTAGCCATTGTAATTTTAAACGTGGCGTACCAAAGCGCAGGCTGGGGGGGCTTTTTGCTGGTGCATGTGTCGTTCATTCTGAGTTCACCAGAGATGTACGAACGGAAGGGTATTGGCAAGAACTTGAGTGCGCAGTCAATGACGCCTGAAAAATTCACGCTAGAGCCCTAGAAAAGTCGTGAGTGCTGACGTTTGGAACACAAAAGGAACGGCAGGGAAATGTGGGTGCGCAGACATAAATGTGTGCAAGGTCGCTTCACCTGAAGCTGCATGCATACTTTGAGCTGAACAAGACGCTGCGCATCCGTGACGACGCAAGCTGGGTAGTTACAGGATTTACGGGGTATACAGAGTGAGCCGTCAGTCAAAAGTGCGACTGCTATAGGCTGCAGGTAACGATTGTAGTTCCAGTACTGCATGCAGTGACAAAGCTTTGTTGGGTGTATTTTCCTCAGCTCACTTTGTGTGATGCATAGGCACTGGGTAGTTGCAGTACTGCATGCAATGACAGACAATGCTTTGTTGGGTGTATATTGTGTGATGCACAGGCACTGGGTAGTTATAGTACTGAATGCAGTGACAGACAATGCTTTGTTGAGTTTATTTTGTGTGATGCATAGGCACTGGGTAGTTATAGTACTGCCTGCAGTGACAGACAATGCTTTGTTGGGTGTATTTTGTGTGATGCATGGGCATTGGGAAGTTACAGTACCGAATGCAGTGACAGACAATGCTTTGTTGGGTTTAATTTGTGTGATGCATAGGCACTGGGTAGTTACAGTACAGTGATAAAGTTTTTCAGGTTCATTTCATATAATGTACAGGCATTGTCTACGCCCGCAGTGGAATGGAGACGCTTGGCACCTCATATGAACACACATGTTAATTTCGTTTTCACGTCTTGTTTAGGCATTGTATGTGCCCGCCCGCAGTGAGAGATGGAGACGCTTGGCAGCTCATTCAATCACTCGTATCAAATCCGTTTCCATGTCAAGTACAAGCATTGTCTTTGCCCGCAGTGAGAGATGGAGATGCTTAGCTATTTCACACACAATCACTCATGTCGGGCTCATCTCCATGTAGTGCGCGTAAGCATTGTCCCCCTCGCAGCACACAACACAGATGTGTCATAACATAGAAAGGCACGTGATCAATGCAGCCAAGATGCTGTCTGCGTGCACTGCGCGCCCATGCCTGCAAAACTAGACCACGCATGCCTGCAAAACTAAGCCACGCATCATTTGATCATGTGCTTTGCATGCACTGCACGCCCATGCCTGCGAAACTAAGCCACCCATCATTTGATCATGTGTCTTGCATGCACTTCACCCGCATCATTTGATCATGTGTCTTGCATGCACTGCACGCCCATGCCTGCAAAACTAAGCCACGCATTATTTGATCATGTGCCTTGCATGCACTTCACCCGCATCATTTGATCACGTGCCTTGCATGCACTGCACGCCCATGCCTGCTAAACTAAGCCACGCATCATTTAATCATGTGCCTTACACGCACTTCACCAGCAGCATGCACCTGACAGCATTGCTATATGCCTGTGCAATATACACGTGTTTACCAATGCACACACACACACACACACACGTACACACGCGCAGAAACTTACGAGCCTCCAGCTGCTGCCCCACCTGCGCAAGGCCATCACCGCTTGCAGGACCAAGGGGTATATCAATATCTCTTGCGCAGACATTGACTCCGTTTGCAGCCCCCAAGACCCTGCCTTGGGCAGGTTGCGCTGCGCAGCAGCACCATTCTGCAGCAGCTGTTTAGCTGCATCAACCGGCCCTGCCTCTGCCCCAATTGCTTCCTCCTCCGCACCTTGTGAACCACCGACACGTCCCCTGTCTCTATCTTCTGCACCGCACACAAAGCCAAAGCCAACTCAGCCACAACGACGACAGCCGCAGTCTCAGCCAAAGCCAAAGCCCCAAAGGCTAAAAAAAGCTAAAGGCAAATCCAGGAGCAAAAAGCCTGAGCGCGCGCCAGAAGACGTTGCCCTGGATGGTGTGAGATTGGTGAGTAAGCACAGAGCATGCCTTTGTGTGTGTGTAAACACATGTGTGTGTGTGTGTGTGTGTGTGTGTCCTGTGTGCACGCCAGAGGATGTTGCTGTGGATGGTGTGAGATTTTTGCGTGAGCACAGAGTACGTTGTGTGTGTGTGTGTGTGTGTGTGTGTGTGAGTGTGTGTGCGTGCTCTGGCCTCTAGAGTGCTGAGCTGTTGGTTATACATTCTATGTTGCAATTCTAGTGTGCATGTGTGCCACAGCAAATAGGATGTCCAAACAATCTTGCTTCCTTGGACCGACCAGCCACACCTGACAGGCCATACACTCTGTATTTGATGCGCGCAGCACATCCAGCATCAGGTGACGTCAGCTTTGGGCAAAGCAGACTCAAAACGCATGGAATACGAACGACTGCAAAAGTTCATCACTAACCGCTGCCATGACAAGCTGGAGGAGCTGTCACAGTTTGAAGACGTAAGTGGATTAATCGCGATAAGGTTATTGGAATACTGATGTGCACCCCCCAATTGACCTAGCATTGAAACACACACACACACACACACACACACACACACACACACACACACACACACACACACACACACACACACGCAACGACACAATTGCAACAGACTTTTCCCACTGCTACTGCATATTAACAACCCAGCTCTGGCCAACCCTAGGCTTTACTCACTGCTTTTGCACATTTATATCCCCCCAACCCAAATAATAGACCCGTCAAATAATTGGCCACCGGTGCTGAAAACTTGCAACTTTGCATCGTCTTTGCATGCTCGCAGTTTGACAAACTGCTGAGCAGTATGTTCAAGGTCCGAAAAAATGTGTATGGCACGCGTCGGCGGCCGCAGCTGTTGTGGGACAGCAGAAATCAAGTCGTGGCTCTTAACCCTGACCGTGGTTTACTGGCAGATTTGGTTTGATTCAAAACTTTGTCTAAAACGTATTGCCCTCTAGTATGTTAATTTGGGTCAAACAAAGCAGGATGAACGAGTACGTGGTTTGATGACCTTGGAATGAAAAATTTGTTGTGTTTGTTGTGACACCTTTTGGACCCTAGGACACGAAGTGTCTAGGGCTTATGGATTGTCAGAGAAACTGAGAGCCTTATAGCTTAGGAAGAAGAAGAAAACGCAGCTGCTTGAGCTCTCTGGTTCCTATGCATTCGGACAAGGATGATAGTTACTAGCGGAGCCGGCCATGATGACAGAGTGCTGCTGTCTGGCGTGCACGAGGTGGGTTCCGCGTGCTGTTGTTGCACCCCTGCATCAACAAGCACGTATCTGCCCCTGTGCTGCCAGAGTGGGAGGCAACCACCTTATCACTGTTTACGGAATAAGGGGGACCCACTGCAACCTCTGTCCCGGCAGGTCAGCGAACATACAAACTATACCTCTGGTGTACAACACAAAACACCGGGCGGGCTCGGACAAGCAGCCAATGTTGTTCCTCTAGCTCCTATTTCTTACGTTCAGCTTCTAAATATGGTTACAGGCTTTTCGAAGCTTCCGTCAGATGCCCCCCGAGGCATGCTTAGCAATAGCAATGTAACCTTCCGTTATTCTTGTGGATTTCTCTTATTAGTTGGGGATGTGTACAAAGTCCTTGATTTCTGTCAACAACCCAGCACTAAAACAGCGATACCCTGCTGATCCCCACTGGGTTCCCCTCGTCTTTGCTAGAGTGGGAAGAGTGGCTTTATCTGTAAACCCTGTATAGTGGAAAGAAAAGAAAAACTACGCAGGCAGTGAAAACCACTCCCCACATTAATTAAGGGAAAGGAGCCACAATGAATCGAGTGCCGTAAAGCTCCTCCACCGCAAAAAGGAAAGGAAAAATCAATGTGGATCAAGAGGGTTGCAGGCTTGGCCTGAAACCGGCTTCTGATGAGAGTTGATAACAGTACTGGAAAGGGCACGTCTGGTATGGACAAGTTTAGCAGCAAAGTTCACAGAGTGCACATGGAGCTTAAAGGCAAGCTTCTTTACTCTTTGAGAATCGAGACCCAGTTCCTTGAAAGGCTTCAGAGTGTGAGTGTTGTAGATGGTGCCGCCCACACCCAAAAGGATGATGTGAAGAGTAACAGAGGCTCCTTGGAGAATGTTGCAAAGGTCTTTGTGCTGTTCGTTTGCGGCGTTCAGCTGGTTCTGAGGTCTGGTGTCCTCACAATACTTGATGAGTGTCAGATAAGGAAAGGAAAGGAAAGGAAAGGAAAGGTTACATCGCTATATATGCCTCTGGTGGGCATCTGAGCGGAAGCTGGGAAAAAAGCCTGTAACCAAACCAAAAAACGCTAGAAAAATCAAGGGAACAGGGCTAGGCACTTAGCTACAAAAGAGGCAACACCAAAAATATCAGGTTGGTTCATAAAGGTCCTCAAACGAGCTGGGCCATCCTCAAACTGAGGTGGGAAGATAAGCTATTGCTGTGTGCGAAGTCTGACCAGATGTTCATGCGGACAGTCCAACAAAATGTGTTCCTCATCCTGAATAGTGTGCCAGTCATCTCTGTCACAGAACCTGAGCTCATAAGGCCTTATATTCCTGTCATGACGCATTTTTTGGACCAGAAAGTTGTGGCCAGAAAGGCGAAGGCAAGAAAGTGCGCGGCTGAGGTTGCTGGAAATGTCCAAGCGAAGGTAGAGAGGCAACACAGGCTTTTGATTTCTATTTCTGTCATCCCACCATCCAGGAGTATTCCCCAAAGGTACACCAAAATGTGTGTGATATGTCCTCACAATTCTGCTGGAATGGTGAGCTTCATGTGGTGTCAAATTGTCAAGCTCTCTCCAGCTCCCAATGATACGTCCGCGCAAAGTGAGCGCAAACTGTTTTATATTGATAGCTTCTCTAGAACGTATGGCATTCAAAAGTTGCTGAGATGTAGGGAAATCTTGGAGTGCGTGCAGAACCTGATAAGTCCAGTATCGCTTCTATTTGCAATAAGAAGGTCAGCCTGCACAACTTTCTCAAGAAGAGGATTGTTTGAAGAGAGTAAACTGTTCCAGAATCGTATGATGCATCTGAATTAATAGAAAATAATGGGCATCTGGCCTGTTTCGCGGAGCACGCAGTGAATATCAGTACCTTTCTTGACACCCAGGAGTTTTTTTAGGAAGCCAAGATGAAGGACGTGTGCACTGTGTGCACGGGTGGTTACTGAGGAATCATATGTCAGTGAAAAAATGGCCCATACTTGGCATCCGTACAGGCCAGCTGTCAAAGCGTCAGATAAATAGTGTCAGATAAAATCACCGTCACAGTGAAGTACAAGATTCAGCACATTACTGAATCATTCTTCAATTCATTGATTCCAACTTATTGGACAAAGTAACCGCAATTGCTAAAAACAAGTCACACAATTAACGTTGCAACCACAAAACGTGCATGATAAGAGGGACTTCTCTCCACTAACTGGTACTACCATAATTGTGAATTCTTTCTTAACCAAAACTGAAGCGGAGAGCTTGTTTTTCCCTATGTACATGTACTTTTCTAGCTAAGGAATATGGTGACCATGGTCATTTGTTGGAGGGAAGGTATCGAGCGTTGCTTGCCATTCATGCTGGCAACTTCCTTCTCCTTTGCGACTAAACATCGAATAGAAGGAGAGGACTCATTGTCGTTTCTAAGTTGGTGGATAGCATCTTCAAACCAATAGCTTCCATAAACGGAATGAGTACTCAATACCTAGCTCAACCATAATAGTAAGACCGCTGTGCATGACTAAGGACAACCTGAGATGAGCTGTTGGCATATGCATGTCTGTCTGTCTGATATTGCTCGTAGCCGCCTGGCTGTGCAGTGTCTGAGACGTGGCAGTACTCGTATCTATGTGGCTGAGCTTGTGGCACGCATCTGTGCCACTCCTCCTCTGTGTGCTGGAGTGGATGCCGGTGTGGGTGTGGGATGCGTTGGTCTACATGGGGGGGTGTACTGCTGCTGTGGAGTGCATTGTGTAAAGGATATGATGCCTGGTGTGGATGTGGGGCGTGTTGGTCTAGGGGTGAACATTGCTGCTGTTGCGGTGTGTTGTTTAGAAGGTGTGGGTACAGAGCCTCATGCTGTGAATAGCGGTCGTCGTGGTGTGGATAAAGAGTGTCGTTGTGGGCATAGAGGGCATTGGGTTGTGGATGGAGGGTGTTTTGTTGTGGATAGCGGGCTTCGCGGTCTGGATAGAGGGCATAGTGGTCTGGATGGAGGGTGTCATGCTGTGGATAGCGGGCGTCATGGTGTGGATTAAGAGTGTCGTGGTCTGGATAGAGGGTGTTTTGTTGTGGATAGCGGGCGTCTCCGTGTAGATAAAAAGTGTCGTGGTCTGGATGGAGGGTGTTTTGCTGTGGATAGCGGGCGTCGTGGTCTGGATAAAGAGTGTCATGGTGTGAATGGATTGTGTCGTGTTGTGGATTGAATGCGTCTTGGTGTGAATGGATTGTGTCGTGTTGTGGATTGAATGCGTCTTGGTGGATTTGGGGTATAGAGTGAGGGGGAAAATCCAGCTGCTGGAGCAAGGGGGGTGGGTGGAAGTCGTGGGTGGGCGGATGAAGGACGGTGTGTGGTGAAAGCCCAGGATCAGCTGTTTGGAGGAAAGGGGAGGGGCTGGCAAATAAACAACTCTGCTGCTGCTGCTGCTGCTGTGGCTGTGCAGGGGGAGATGGTATGATGATTGGGCTGGGCACATCTTGGGGTGGAGGCAGGCAGGGGGGAGGAGACAAATGGACTGATGGGTGTGAGGGGTGACCGGGTGGGTGACAATGGATGATGGGTTGAGAGGGAGCGGGTTCGATGGACGAGAATGAGTCTTGGTTGTGAGGGAGCGGGTTGCAAGTGTGGTCTGGGTGCAATAGCAAGGATGGTTGCGGTGGGTTTGGGAGGTGGTCTGGTGGTGGAAGAGACACGTGGGGGTAGATGGGTGGTTGATGGGAGAAGGGGTCTTGTGACTGTGGACGTGAATGTGGTAGGGGTAACGATGCTGGACAGGCCAGGGCGTTGTTTGCGAAGCTGCTGGTGTGTGTGGAGGAAGGGCGGCCGCGTTGCAGTGTGAGGAGCTGCTGTGACAGGGACTGAGGGTCAGCGCCTGTGCAATGAGGATAAGTTCAGAGATGGATCTGGACAGCGAAAGCAGCAACAGCAGCGAGCAGCAACAGCAGCAACAGCAGCAACAGCAGCAACAGCAGCAGAAGCAGCAGAAGGAGCAACATCTGGCTGCAGGTGCAGCAAGGTGGCTGTTGGCAGGAGGTGTGCGTGAGCATGGACGTGTTGATTGGGTGCCAAATTGCACACACCGACATTGCGCACTGTAGATAGGGGAAGGTTTGGGGCGCAGAGAGACGTTTTGGATCAACGGAATGCAAACCACATGAGATCGCTGCTCTGGTCACCGTTAATACCACACCTGGGCAGTTCACTCTCTTCTTTCCATACCCCTTTTTGTCGCGTCTGGACAGTTAGCTATCTGTTCTTGCCATGCTTAAAACTTCAGACAGGGTGACGTCACCCAGAATCACTCTATCGTTGATTTAGCCCTCTTTTTCCTCCTTTTCTTTTCATCACCTTAATGTACAGAACCCCTGCCCTTCTGCGCCTCCAAGACCACAGCGCACACACACAGCCATTCAATTGGACACAGATGTCCCAGACTCTCTCTCTCTCTCTCTCTCTCTCTCTCACCTTCATGTGCAAGACCCCTGCTCTGCAGCGCCTCCAAAATAACAGCGCACACGCCCCTCATCTCTTCCCTC
>Ga0307974_1002350_pt1 | contig 13410 bp, 14 predicted proteins | sample OrgLakmetagen784_FD_201812 | JGI IMG/M metagenome (GOLD analysis project Ga0307974, IMG submission 201812) | Saline water microbial communities from Organic Lake, Antarctica - #784 | ecosystem: Environmental > Aquatic > Non-marine Saline and Alkaline > Saline | place: Antarctica: Organic Lake... | reverse complement strand
GGCTTCTACTGGAGATTGAGCCTGCAGCTTCACATGCCCTCACGCACCCTTGGTGCTTACCTTTATTCTGCCAATAATGGTCCACTCCTTGCGCCTCGAGGCGTCAAGTCTAAGTTTTCATTCTACCACAGGCAACAAAATGGCAACTCAATGTTAAAAGGACGCGAGTGTCAGCAATGGTTTCGAGGTGCATCGGGTTACGGCTTTCTTGATCTGTTTAAATTAGTCACTGGACCTGCGGAGGATGTTAAGAAACTGCTTTACGATGGAAAACTGGTACTAAAATGCTGCATGGTTGAAGTAAAGTAGGAGAAACTGGGTAGTTGTGTCTACTATGCAGCATGCAGGTTAGGACTTGTGAAGGTCTTAAATGATGTACAAAATGAATATTGCACCACAAAGCGGCATCTTATTATAGCAACAGCCATTTTAATTATTGAACTGACTTTATGTTGCAGTATCTGTGGCAAGGCAACCAATTGAATTTATTACAGGTCTTCAGGTCTTTAATGCCAAGTTTACCTTAAAGGTTAAGAAGAATATTCAGACTATTAGAATATTAGCAGTGCTTTGACCTGCATTCCCTAGCGCTATCCTTCATGTGCATGTATACTTCTTCTTTTCCTTTTTGAATGTTTCAGCTTTTAATCATATGAGTGATAAGAAGTGCCTCGGCACCAAATTAAACCTCCGTTACTTTTGAATTCATTAACCCAACTGATTAACCCCAACAAGGCACGCAGGTCGGTGGCAGGATTTCCAGGTTTTGGAGGAAAAGCAATAAATAGTACGCTGTAGAAAAGACAAGTTTAAGAAAAAGAAAATGCAGACAGTGATAAATCACTGCCTCCCCACATTAATTAAGGACGAGGAGCCACTTTGGTACCAGGTCCCGTAAAACTCCATTACCGAAGGAAAAAGAAAAGGATCAAAAGTAAAAAGTAAAAGTCTACACTGGAAGTCACCAGCGTGCATTAAGGAAAGGCTATCAACTAGTGCTCACACTAGCCAGAGCCCCACCGAAAGATGAAAAAGAGAAACAACAAAGACTAATGAGGATCCGGCAAGCTGTCAGCCATGCGATCCGGCCTGCGCCTAGCCCTCCTGAAGCCAGCCGCTCTACCAGTAACCCCCCTTCCAGATCCCCCGTGTTATCACTGTTGCTGTTGTTAAAGTGTATTTTATGTCTTGTTCTTGTGATATTTTTCAGCGTTTTATCGCATGGCAGTGTAGTTTAGTAGCTAGTTGGTGCACTTTGTGCGTGGGGATGCCCAAGTTTAGTAGTGGAGTTATGGTGTACAGATTGTAGATTGTGCCCCCGACTCCAAGAAGTATAACATGAAGTGTGACTTTGTTATTTTCAAGAGATGCCTCGGAGGCTCCTTGTTCGTTGACGCTGGATAAGAGGTTGATGTTGGTTGTGCGCCTTTTCTAATGTCTGTTGCGGGTTTATGTCTGAGCAGAATTTGAATTCTACAAGATGAATGTCTCTGTCCCTAGTGGGAATCTGTTTGGGATCCAAGTGCCTGCCTCTTCCTTCAATGGGCATAACTAACAAGCTATCTGGACGGCTTTGATATCTAGTTGGAAGGATTTGTTGTGTTGGGAAAACCCAGTCAGGAAAGTTTCTTTCAATGTCATCGGGTGGTTTAAGGTCAGATAGATTTTCGCTGATACAAGCATCCATTGTAACAATTGCTGAGCCCAGCTTGCCTTTGCTGATCTCTTCACCACAAAGGCTAAGTGCGTGGTGGTGTCGGTTTATGTGCATCCTTTTCAGAGTACGATTTTACACCTAAGAAGTATGTGTGGAGCACAGTCTGATCCTCCACACAAAAGGCATGTGGCAGGCCCTGTCGTATGGCTAAGCCGTTTGGTGTGCTTGTCTGTGTGTCTCGTGTCCGTCCTGTACGTAAGGACTTGTTCCTGCTCCTTAAAAGTCACATTTGGCATGGACCAGAATGAGTCACTGTTGGGCATGAGCAAGGGGCTTTGCATTAGGCTGCTGTGTGTGAGAGTCGGGCTATGCTGCACGCTCGGGCGTGTCATGCAATTGTTTCCAGAGCTTGTAAAGCAGTGTATCCGTGTTAGCTGCACCAAGGTAATGGTGGGCGTGCATGTAATGTTTTAACTTATCTTGCAGGTTCGTCAAAATGTGTAGCTCTTCTGCATGGGAGCCAACTTTGTTTGGAACGCTTAGGTCGTAGAAGGGGTCAGTAGCTGGCGGGAGGGAAACGTCAGAAATTTGATTGACTGCTGCTTTGTGTGCTAGGTGGTCTGCACCCTCACTGCCAATAATACCAGAGTGAGATTTCACCTTGTAGAAAGTGACGGGAGAAGGTGAGGATTGGATTAAATTTACAATGTCCTTGAGTAGTTCCCTGTGCAAGTGGTGGAGTACAGCCATTGGGTTCAATAGCTGTTTTATAATCTGAAAGAGGAATGAGGCACTGTCTGTAGCAATCTCAGTGTGGTCTTTCTGTACCGCTACTAGCACAGCTGCAAGTTCAGCTCTATTGATGGTGAGTGTGGGGCCGCTGCCTCCAGGATTGATAGTGATGGTATCACTATAACCAGTGTCTGTAGTGGGGGTGGAAATGCCAGCGCAAATAATTTGCTGTTTGCTGATCGCATCTTGCATGGCACTACCATCAGTGTATGTGATTGATTTCCAGCTTTGTAATTTGGGAATGCATGGGCTCTTGCACTGGTTGACGTTTGTGTTATGAAGCGTTTGCCACTGGCTGATGTTAGCAGCAATGGAAGTATCTGGGTGTAGGAGTTTAAATCTCTTCCTCTGCTTGTTCTTGCATTTCACACGAGCAGTGCTAAGCACGTGGGCACTATTGTTACAAATCCACGTTGCTTGAGGAATTGTCTGCTTGAGATTGTTGAGCCAAGCTGGGTTGGATTCATACAGAGCTTGTTTCCCTTGATTGTTCCAGACGACAATTAGCTGCATTTTATTCTTGTTGTGCTGAGGTTGGCGTGGAGCGTCTAGCCAGACTTCTGTAGGGTTTAAGAGCATGCTGTCTGCAGGAAACTTGGCTAGAATGCATGCATGCTCAGGGTAGTCGTTTATCCAAGTCATTTACCCGTTTTTACTCCAACCAAGCCAGTCAGGGAGGAGTAAAAATGTTGCTGTAGCTTCTTGAGTGGAGTTTGCTGATTGAAGTGCATGTCCCACAAGAATGCAGGAGGTAGTCGCAATAATTCGGGTGGCAAAAGGAGAAGCCTGTGAATTTAGTGTCAAAAGCATTAGTGCTTGCTCTAAATACTGAGTCTCTGGTATTTTCGCTCCAGTAGGCTTGGTAACTAGGGTCAAAATCCAAGGAGCCAGCAAATTTTTGCTTCGTAACTAGTGCCCATTTTTGGAGGAAGGTCGTAATGTTCCTCGGGGTGCAGTACGTATTGGAATCTCTTGCCTTTTCACCAATGTTGTTAAGTGAGCTCATTTGAAGTTTATACTTTTGTAGCAGACCTACAATTTCAGTTGCCGCGTCTTGCACAGGTGGTTGTGTAGTACTGTGTATGGTAATCCGTTTAGTTTGGTTGTAGGCATGTAGCAAAATGTTGAGACGTTCTAGGGATAGCATTCCTGTGCACTTGCCGTGGATGTCATACGCACAGGCTGCTTGACAGGTTATGTGCTCAGGGATTTTGGGTTCACCCTCTGGGTCTTTATTAGATCCTGACTTCTGGAGATCCACATCCCGCACCCAGATCTCACATTTCCAAGGGATTGAATGTCTGCTTGGGGATTGACAGTGTCCGTGACAAAGGTTGCCTTGTCTCTGATGTTTGGCCTTGCGACGAGTCCCACATATTTTCAAAGTGCTGGGTACAACCATCATAGCCTTGCTTTTTTTTAAGTATCAATTTCTTGGTCTTCTGATTGGGCATTTAGCTGAGTGCTAGTATCAGCATTTTCATAGCTATCTACATAGGCTTTGAAGTCAGAGTTGGCTAAGAGCAGTTCTGCCGCTTCCCACGTGGGTTGCCAGACACTTTTATTTTTCTTTCTTCTGCGTAGGATTTTCTGGTGTCCTTATCCGCTTGAGTTAGGTCAGTACAGGCTGGGCAATGCCAGTCTTCACTATTTTCTGCGGCTTGCCTTGCAGTGTGTGAGAAAACATTCAGGTCGGTCAGACATTTCCAATGGTAGGTGCGTTGGCACGTATCACATTGTGGCATATCTTCAAAATGTTCTTCTCTTTCTGGATGCTCTTGGCTGACCGGGCTCCAGCAAATTTGGCAGCAATCACCCACCTTTTGGCTTCTTGGAAAGGGCTCTGTTTTTGCTGCTTTCAGCCCTGTGCTCTGGAACAAGGGCGACGCCCATTTTTCATGATTTGTATTGCGCCTGTGAAGTTACGCTGGTGTTACGTTTGGGTTTGCTTATTTGCTGCCAGTCCAACACCTTCTGGATTTGATAGTCATATATGAAGATTGTGTTACATACAGGCCTTGACATTGCCAAAAAAAGCCGCATTATTATGTTTATAATGCCATTTTTTGGTTGCCGCAGTCTCACCTGGTTGCAGAGGCTCTGAAACTTTAGGTAGTGAAGCAGTGGGATCCTTAGTAAGCTCCACGAAGTGGATAGGCTTCCTCTTCTGCCTTTTGTTAGGTTGTGACGTTGGGTTGTTGTTCGTTTGTGTTTGGCAGGAAGGATTATTGAGTTGCGTGTTGGAGCAGCCTGGATCTATGTCCATACTTTCTGTCTGCCTCTGAAGTGTGTGTCTCGTTCTCCTTGTGGAGACTATTTGCCGAGCAGAAGTTTGGATCTGTTGGCGTTGCAAAACCTGTACATCTGACCAGGCCCATCCCATGGGTGTGTAAGCCTAAATTGCATCTAAAGTAGTAGCATTGATTTTCCTCACCCTTTCTTCTTTGTTAGGTGTCGTGTCCTTGTTTTATGTAAGTCACTGATGAGCTGGGGTTTTTTTCTCTCCTAGTTTGTTGAGGGCTTGCTGTGGCCAAATAAGGCAGGTCTCGACTTGAGAATAACTATTGTTGCTTTTAGCAATAAGATAGGAAGATCCTAAGGTTGGAAATAAACATGGTGCAGTAACAACGAGGTAGCACACAGGAGAACAAAAGGCAATCTGCCTGAATCCTCAGTGCTACACCTTATGCCTGAATCGGTTACTGGTTTGTATTGCAATTCAGAACAGCTTATAAAGTAAATCCACAGGACAATCTTGGAGTGGTGGGTTACATTTGAGCACTCAGTCGCTTGTAAGAATGCACATACTTGAGCAAACTAAAGGTATTCATTCCAAAAAGCCGACGGCTATGATTTTTGTATCAAGGTTCCCTCCTATTTCCTTTATTATGTAGAGACTAGATTGACCGGAACGCATATTTCTTTTAACCTTTGGTGGTCTCCATGCAGAAGATACAAGCACTCAAGTTGCCTGAAGAACAACAGGTAATTTTGCTGGAGGGCATGGAAAACAGGATGGCGTTCACGTACGATAAGCAAACTTGATGTAAAAAGACCAGATCATAAAATAACCCTTTTTTTAGGGGGAGGTAATTGGAAGAAACTTATTTAGACAGTTGCTAAAGATACAACGTATAAGTGATTTGAAAAAGCAAATGCATCATCATGAGTCAATCACAGACTATCCATGCATACAAATTCAGTTGCCAGCTCTGATAATGCTCATGATGAGCGCCGGCAAAAAGCCTTGCGCATTATATCCACTGTCAGTTCACCACGTTGCCTTTTGATTGCCTGAGCTTGAGACCCCCTCTTTCAAGACCTCGAGCAGTGGAGCCTGCACTACCTTTGCTCTCAACTTTCCAGGCACCTGGCCTGTTGTGCCTGACCTCCTGAACGGAATCTCTGCACTGTCGCTGTCACCAGCTAAAGCTCCCATGCTCCCTGCCTCTGTGACGCTATCACCACCACAATGCACGCTTTGGCGGCTCTCCATTGTGTTTGTGAGGGAGGGCAGATGGGCAAGAGGGACGATGGTAGGGCGACCGTGAGCGCAGCTGTGCCAGAGCTGACACTGCTCCAGCAGTCTGAGAAAATTAGGCAGTATATGTACACACACATATTTGAATGAGTCAAAGTTCAGCTTTATTTTGCACTAAAATTTCATGGACAAGAAACGTAGCATTGACAATGCATCAGCTGTCCAAAAGGAAATGGTTGGTGATAATTATGCTTTATACTTACAGGCGGGTACAGACATCTCTCTCTTGACAAAGGTGTTTGGAGCAATAAAACAAAGCTGCTGAGTGCTCTGCAGAATGCTGGAATACATGTGTTCTTGGAGGCAAGTGCATCATATTTGATGCCAACTGGAGCTGACTTGGCCACAGCCGTGATTTGGATGCCACCATTTCTGTGCTTGCACCAAATACTTTTCGGCCTGTTGCTGCTCCCTTGACTTCAGCAACTGCTTGCTCTCACCGGCTGGATTTTTGTTTGGCTGGATTGGGTGTCAACGGCCCAGCTGCTTTCTTTGTTCTGCCTTGCAATTCCCAGGACAGGTCAGTGCTATTAAGTTTTGTGGGCTTTGTCAGATCGAATCACCATCTTAGCAGCACATCAATTAATTGGGCGTGACAGCTTAATGTGATTCTGCCTCCCCCTTTTTCATTTCAAATTTGAAGGAGAATAAGGAAACTAAACAAAGGCTTCCTTTGTAAATATTCCCAGAGCTTTTCCAGGCAGTATGTGGGACTGGGTTCTGCTTAAAAGGCCAAGTGTAACAATCCCCTCCTACACTTGTGGAATTGAGCCCAAATGGAACTGCTCAATCCAAACAAAATAAATGAGTAGCCGCTCAGCTGTGAAGCTTTGCCCACAGGAAGCACTCCAAATTGATTCCTTGGTAAGGTTCGCAATGAAGGTGCACAATTTCATAAGAAAGGATTAAAAGAGATTTTTGAATGTAGCTGCAATCGATCAGGGCCGTAGCGCAGTTGCTGTACGCTGTTTGGATAAAACAGAGGTACTGGGGTAGGTATATCGCAGACGAGGCAACTCACCGCAAAAGCTCTTCACACTCTTTGTGCTGCAGCACATCACCAAACATCAGTGCAGAGCGGCATGAGCGAGATCGCAGCACTCGGAGCACTCCTGTATGTGTATGTATGTGCAAGTGAGAATTTTCACTGCGTACTACAGTGTCGTTTTCTACTGGTGCAGGCTAAGAAAAACAATGCGCTCAACTCGTTTACTTTTCCAGAACCTAGGCTAATCGAAAAGTAGCTCCTCCCACATTTTGTCTACTTGCCTGCAAAAGGAATGGGCACAGCATACAAGAGTACAAAGTCAGTGACTTGACTGCCTACTTTTGCAAAAGCAACCCTCCAGTCACCCACAAAGTGCTTCACTTGTTTTGAGAACAAACACATTTACGCAGAGATGTTTGATGATGCAGTGTGTCTGCAGTCCTTAATCTAAAGCAGGTTGCACTTCTCAAAAGATGTATGTAAGTACTCTTGCGAATCTAGAGAGACTGGAGCCACTGGCAGTTCAATTGACACGCCTGGAGGCAGCAGCAACTACACTGCTTGATCCTTGGACCCATGGTAAAGAGGATCCCGGTGAAGAAAGTTCAGGCAGACAGGAAAACGCCATGTGAGTAAAGAGAGACGCTTGCACTTCCATCCACGTGCCTGGAGGCAGCAGCTGCTCTTCTTGATCCCCTGAAGCCCCCTCCATTTCACGTGGATGGCTATTGTCTTCTGCAGTTGATGCCTCAGTCACCGCCGGTGCACCTGCTGCTGATGCCTCAGCAGTTGATGCGGCTGACCCTGCCACGCATGCAAGGCCATTCTGCCTGCATGCTGCCTTTGCCCCCCCTGTCTGACCCTTGCAGTCCTCAAGCAGATGCAGGAAAGTCAACAAGTCAGGAGCACCCAGCTCCACGCCAAAAATGATGGGCACCTGATGAGTAGAAGCATGTAAGGGCAAGATTCTGAATTGTCAAGATCTAAGATTATTATTTAAATCAGGTGCAGGAAGCATTTGAGAGTGACCAGCTCCACGCCAGAAAACGAATAACTACAGAAAAGCAGAAGGAATGCAAAACGTGTGGTTGCCAATTGCCAAGCCCCAAGTACGGGGATCTCAAGCATATGCAGGAAATCGAGCAGATCAGGAGCATCCACTTGCCATGATATAGAAAGAATAGAGCCCATAAGTTATGGGCCATAACATATCTTGACCGTACATTGGGCATGAACTTGACTGGACATTTGGGCAAGAGAAATTCAATACCTCATGACGATTAGTCCAGTAACCAGGCGTTTCACGGCACAATGTTTTAGGCATCATAAGGCAACTACAGGCGCAGAATTGCACTTTCAATATACGCGAAACTGCTTCAAAGAGCATCGCATCAAGTAGCGCTCTGCTTGAAACATGCACCTAGGCTTGGATCCACACCACACATGGTTGTGCTGAAGCAAGCGACGTTGAACGACTAGACCAATCATTTGGCTAATGCAATGTATGTATAATTTATTTGAGCGCCACGTTCATACCTCACAAGCACTTGGATCAAGGATGCTGATGTGCTTTTCACCTGACAATGAGATCACCTGATGCTGCCTTTTACCTGGACAAGCATGACTTGCACGCCAAGGCCCCCATGTTCAGCATCCACTGCTCCATGCAAGGCCTGCACCTGTAACGTGCTGCAAGTCTGCTGCTCCTGTCGCTGCTGCTGCTGCTGTTGCTGTTGTTGTTGTTGCTGCTGCTGTTGCTCCTGCAAATCAAGTGTAGCCTGGCCATTCTGAGCTGCTCCTGCCGACGAGGACAAAGGCATGGCAACAAGGTCCCAGCCCCATCGTTTGACGCAGCTTTGGTGGGCCAGCCAGGCACACCACTCACGACAGCTCAGCTCCATCTGCAGCCCGAAACCAGCTGCTGTCAACCACCGGGATGTGCCACTCAGCCTGCGTGATGCTAGGGGCACTGGCTCAGGGTCTGGCTCGAGTCTGTTGGTAAGCACAACAGGTGCTGCTGCTCCGGCTTGCCTCCTGGCCTGCCTGCGCTTTTGAACAGCAGCCAGGAGTCCTGTGCTTGGCCCTCCTATGCAAGGAAGCTGGCTGTGGCAAGCAGCGCTTCTGGCTGTGTGTAGGCCCCCCACTCCGTCACTGGGAATGACACACCTAGCTCCCTGCTGTTGCTGCTGTAGCTGCTGCAACCTTCTGCTCTGGCCAGGAGGTGAACGGGCTGCTGCAGCTTCTTGCTCAGAGCCAAAGGGTTTGATGGAGGACGCCAAGCTGGACTGCTGAGGCAGACGTTGTGTGCTGCATGCCGCCTGCGGGCTGCTGTGAGCAAGTACTGCCTGCTGCTGTCCTGTTTGTAATTTGGTTATTGCTGATCTCAGCTGGGCAGCTAAGTGCTCAAGGCGCACCTGCACAACAGGTGTTATCGCAGCTTGTTGAGAAGGCAAAAGAACCACTGCTTTAGTAAAGCACTCTGTGCAAAAAATTTCTTATGTGTGTCACTCGCTTACTAAAACTGGGATTCTTCTGCATACCTATTGCATACTGTGAATTCAAGACAGCATTGAAGTGTGCTGCAACAGTGTCCATCCAGCTGCTGAATGCAAAATTGAATGCAGAACTGTCGTGGCCTTGTCCAGCTTTGCAATGGAACATGCACTGGGGCAATTTTCTAGAGGGAAACACAAATCAGGACAGACCCCTCGTACCGTACCCGCTCATGTGCTGCATGCTGGTCCATGACCAGCAAAATGCCACTGACACCCACGCATACCACATACTGCCGGTCCACCTGAGCGTATACATAATAAGAATTATTATATACATAAAACATCTGTACATTAAGAATATCTGGTTAACACAGCTTGGTCAAGTATGTCTGGTGTGATGTGCTAGCCCGGTGCTGTCACTTAAAGACACAGCAATCGTGTTCTTCTGCAGGATTGCAACCCTCAAGCCAACCTTCACCCCCTGCGGCTTTGGCAATTTCTTTTCCCTTGACTTTGCCAGCGACCTGCCTCAAGCCTATCCTTCTTGTTCATCACCTCACCTGGGTCCCTTTGCAAAGTATCTCTATGCAACCCCTTTGCTTAACCGACCCCTTATTTTCCAGTAGATGTGCTCCCTACTTTGTACACCCCCTGGCTTTAACCGCCTGCCCATTGATACCCTCTCTCCCATCATTTACCTGCCCCAAAACCCTGCAGCCTCCCACCAGCTCACTACGCTCCACCCTGTCTGGCAGCAACTGTTGCTGCTGTCCCTGCTGCATGCTGATCTGTTGCGCCCTTATCTGTTTACCGGCCTTACTGCTGGTGTGCTCTAGGCGTCTGCTGACAGCTGGCGCCGCAGAAGCACTTTTGCTGTCGCTCCTGGTGGTGTTTGGGACGGAAAAGGAGCTGTTACATTTCTCTATAGCGCTGTTTAAGTCCAGTGCATGGGAACTACAAGATTTGATGAAAGGTGGTGAGGGAGGAGGGATACAGTGGTGCTGGTTTGTTCATTTGAATCGGTTTTTTATTACTTGCACTTTACGTTAAAACGCCACAGAGTGAGCAGCGTGCTATAAAACCCTTGTTGGTGAGCCATGAAGCAGCTAGTACAATACCCAGATGTATGATCCCAATTGTGTGATCCTGACCATGAGTGATTAATGACCCTTGCACTAAATAAAAGCATGACATCAGGACTACTCATGAATGATGCTTAAGCGGCTTACACTATACAGAGTTCTTAATTAAGCCCGATAATGAGGGAGAAGCGAAGCTTTGTTCCCTTTGCTTTGAGCGATCGTTCGTGCTCAGTAGGTTCTGTTGTTTGACCTACAGCTAGGCCTGGAAGTAGAAAGGAGTAGAGAATCTTCACCTTTTCTTCCTCTGTCGGTATGGTTGAGGTGGTACATGGTGGGCAGCCGTCCCCGCATGGTATACTGGCTGTTGTAGGAGCATGCTTGTGGGAAGGGCTGCCATCTGCCATTATATAGTTTATACAAAACAAAACAAAGGTGTTGAGATTGCAGTCTCCGATCAGTTTCACTGTACAACAGTGCTGTGCAGAGTTCAAAAGGGCCACAAGCTAATTGAACCGTAGCAAGATCTGGATATCGAGCTTGGCTTTGTAAGTACGCAAGCACGTAGACACAAAACACACCTGCTCAATAGAGAGCACGGAACGAGAGGCAATGGAGTAGCGCTGCTGTTTAAAAGGGTTGCTCCAGTCCTGCAAGTCTCACAGAACAAATCAAATACGCGCAAGGAGTTGTAGAAGTGCAGGGTCTTGTTTGAGAACTGGCCACACTGCATTCCTCAAAGCCACACATGCAGCTGTGCAGCACCTTGGCAGAGCGCACACACACACACACACACACACATACACATACCTTTAACAAGGACTGCACCAGGCCACCAGATGACAGGGAAGGCCGGAAATGGCAACTTGCGTGCACAGTGTTAGCAACAAGAGGGGCAGGACGTACAAAATGATGGGATGTAGGTGCAGCAGGAGCTGGGGAGCGGTGTGCTTGTGTGGGCTGCATCACTGGCTGTGCTGCTACTTCTGTTTGCCGGGTACTAACCCTAGATGCTGATGCTTGGGGAGCAATGTCCTCTTGGCAAAGAAGAGGCAATATGTGCTGCTTTGGCTGAGTAGGTGGAAATGACTGCAAAGTTGAAGGCTGTTGCTGCTGCTGCTGCGGATGTTGCTGCTGCTGCTGCTGCTGTTGCTGTTGCTGTTGCTGTTGCTGTTGCTGTTGCTGTTGCTGTTGCTGTTGCTGCCGTTGCTGCCGTTCCTGCTGCTGCTGCTCCACCTGGTGGTGCTGGATCTGGTGATGAGATTGGCAGTCGTGCTGCTGCTGCTGCTGCTCTGCCTGATGCTGCTGGATCTGGTGCTGGGATTGGCAACTGTACCGCTGCTGTTTTTGCTGCTGCTGCTGCTGCTCCACCTGGTGGTGCTGGAAATGGTGCGTGTGCTGTTGCTGCTGCTCCACCTGATGCTGCTGGATCTGTTGCTGGGATTGGCAACTGTACTGCTGCTGGTGCTGGTGCTGCTGGTGCTGCTGCTGCTGCTGATGTTGCTGATATTGTATCTGGTGGTGTTGGTGCTGTACGTGATAATGGCGTTCGCAGTGCTCCTGCTGCTGCTCCTGCTGCTGCTGCTGCTGCTGCTGCTGCTGCTGCTGATGATGATGGTCTGACTCTGGACCAGTTTGCTGGGACCGGGAACAATCTTGGCATGCAAGAGGTGCAAGAGGGGATGTCGAGCATGAAGCAGGGTCAGATGTAGGAGGCAAAGAGGGAGAATTTGGAAGAGACTGGCTGCTTTCACGATCAGAAAACTGGTCAGAAAACAGAGGGACATTCCAGGGCATGCTTGCACCCCACCCTGGGTGTTGGTGCAGATAACTCAAGCAAGGAGGCGGAGAGGAGGAGGGGGTCGGTCTTGAGGGAGGGTGGTATCGGGATGATGCTGGGTGTGAGAATGCAGGAGCTTGTGCAAGAGCGTGGAGGGTGGAGGGAAAGTGCTGTAATGGTGAGGGGCTGGGGCTGTCCATCGTACCAAGGGAGGGGGAACCAAGGGAGGGGGAATTAAGGGAAGATGAGCTGTCAGAGGAAGTAGGAGGGGCAGGGAATGGCTGCGGTATGGCAGGGAATGGTTGTGGCGCGTCCAGTTGTGTAGTTACTGGCAGGATTGCTGGGCTCGCTCCGCCTTGCAGAGAGGAGGGGCTGGAAGTGGAGCTGCTGTGGACGTTTGGAGAGAGACTGTCTGGTGGATGCTGCACTTCTTCTCTTCTCAACAAGAATTGCAAATCGGACGTGAGCTGTTGCCTTGGTGCTGTATCACAATTATTTAGAGGGGAGGGGCTATCTGGCGCTGCTGCATGATGGGTGAGTGGAGAGAAAGGAGAGAACGGGTCATGCTGCGGGAGAAAAAACGGAGGGAAAGGGTGTGATGCAAATGCTACTGGTGATCTGCACAGAGGGGAGAGGGGGTTGAATGCCTGCTGCCGTGTGTGTGGGTGGAGAGGAGAGGGATTGGCTGAGAATGCTGCTGGTGCTGAAATCCTGTGGCGAGGGGGAGAGGGGCTAGCCGATGAAACATCTTCGAATGCTGCTGATCTATGGCACAGCAGGAAAGGGGTTGAAGCACTGGCTATTGCTGCTGCTCTGTGTGATGCTGATCTCTGCTGTAAGGGGGAAGAGCTTTTTGATTTGTCTTGACGTCTTGCCAGCCTGTGGTGCAAGTAGGACAGGCTCCTGGCTGGCATTGGTGCTTTTCTGTGTGAACCAGCTCTCTGCCACAGGGGTGATGGACTTCTTGAAGTCAGATCCTCTTCATATGCTGCTGTCCTGTCAGGCAGGGGGGAGGACAGGCTGCTGGCTGGCATTGCTGCCGCTCTTTGCTGCAGAACAGGGTCGTGGCGTTGTGAAG
>Ga0307974_1002348_pt1 | contig 13412 bp, 24 predicted proteins | sample OrgLakmetagen784_FD_201812 | JGI IMG/M metagenome (GOLD analysis project Ga0307974, IMG submission 201812) | Saline water microbial communities from Organic Lake, Antarctica - #784 | ecosystem: Environmental > Aquatic > Non-marine Saline and Alkaline > Saline | place: Antarctica: Organic Lake... | reverse complement strand
CTACACACACCCACGCACACCCACACACACCCACACACACCCACACACACCCACACACACCCACACACACCCACACACTTACCCACACACCCACACACACACACACACACACCACACACTCACGCACACACACACACACACACACACACACACACACACACGCACACGCACACGCACACAAGAACATACACAAGAACATACACAAGAACACGCACAAGAACACACACACGCACACACACAAACAGACACACACAGACACGCAGACACACTCAGGCACGCACAGACATATATACACACATACACATATACACACACAAACACACAATCACGCACAATACACACACGCAAAATGCATACACGCATGCTCACATGCAAACAGATGCACACACATAGAGCACAAACATACAAATGCGCACATAAAATACTTGCACAAGCTGCTTTAGTGTCCGCCTTTTGTGTGCAGTGACACTGTTGAGCCCTGGCTTCAGGATGTGGTGTTGAGGCAGCTTGGAGCAGTTCTTAGGGTTCAGGAATGGCGCTGTGCCTCCCTTGATGTCCTGGCCAAGGCCACAGCGGCCACAGTCAGCATAGAGGCCTACCTCATCTGTAAGTCACTTGTAGAATGGATGCAGGGGGGCATCCTAGGACCTGTGCCTTTCGCACTCAATCAGGTCTCTGCGCATCATTTATTTGTTAGTCCTCCTCTCCAGCTTGCATGTAATCTTCTTCTGTGCGCAGGCCTACCCCTGCTATTTCTATTGGGGTATGAAGACGAGGCCTGTCTCCTCGCCTCTGCTTTGGCGCTGACCACACACGTCACATGTGCCCTCAAAGACCTGCTGTGTGGACCCAGGCCCGCGCATGCATGCCAAAGCTCACTGCTGAACAGCCAGACGCAGGAGTCTGTTCGAAGCAGCAAACCTGTGATCAAGGTGCGCAGCTTTATAATATGTTGACTCCCCAGGGGCAAGGTTTCACGTTGACTTTTCTCTTAACAGCAGCAAAGGGTTAAAAGAGGGTTAATGAAGACAGGCGCCGCTGCATAACACCTCCATGACCTTGAAATCAATGCCTCCCTATTCTCATTTGGTTGTAACGGCGGACAGGTCCAGGGCTTAGTTCCAAACGTCCAGTACAAAGGGTGTATGCAAAGAAGCTTTTCCCCTTTATCTACCTCTTGCTTTTTTTCACACCTCTTTGCGCCTCTTCAGATGATGGAAGACGCTCGAGAGGTTGAGTTTGGGTGCCCCAGCATGCACGTGGCCCTTGTGGTAGTCATGAACGGCTATGCAGTGCACTTGGTCTTGCAGCGAATGGAGCGAATGGGGGGCTTGGGATGGCCTGGGCTGTGCCTCCTTGTGGGGGCAGCAATAACCTGGGTGGGCGTCATTGCTTGGGGGAGGCTGTACTTGGTAAGCGCCTGTTCTAAGCCTGGAGGTAGCTTCAAGTTATATATTATACTTATTGACATGCTTCCTTGTGGTGCATTCCCGATATCAGAAGGAGAGCCGGACGCAAAGATGCAAGAAACTTGCATGCATACACGCACAGACACATAGACACATACAAAAATAGGTTGGCTTAGGTACCTGCAATCCGTCTGCACCTCTACACAGGGAGTACACAGCCCTGTGGATCTGGCCATGGGGGCGACGGTGGGCATGGTGAGTTGGAGGAAGGGGACCAATGGCCATCTTTCCAACGAAGCACCAGAATGTCGATTAGCCTTAGCCAATGGTTTGACCAAGCATTTTTTTGATCAAAAATGGAAACCAACGTGCACTTCCTGTTGATTAGACGTGACCTGGCGCTTGTCCTAGGAAAGGCAGCTGTGCTTGCACACTCACTCAGAAGATCAAACAAATTTGCTGATTTGCTCAAACAGCAAAGGATGTAGGTATTCGCAAAAACTGTGTGATGTTTCCTGTGGCTGGGTTTGCAGGCGCTCCTCTGCCTGTGGCTGGTCGTGGGCCAAGCATGGCTTCACAGCCTGAAGGCTGTGCCTTGGGCATTTGGAATTCACCTCCTGTGCTGCATATGGCTGCTCATCGCTTACCCCAAACCACCCACCTATACCAGCAGGTAACTTTTATGTGTGTGTTGCATGTGTGTGTGTATTGTACTCTTTGGATTTCATCTAAAAATTCTACCACCTTTTTTGAACTCAAAGTCTGATGCTTTCTTTAGCGACTTACGTGAATGCATGCCTGAATGCTAGGCTGGTTTGGTGCAATTGAAAACCATTAAAGCTCATTGTGATCAACCTTGCTGCAAATATATCACCTGTGATCGAGCTGCTGACGCTGGGAAGGAGCATTAGGAAATCCTTGGTTTTGACGTTGTTGCTAGCCGAATGTTAGTAGCCCAACGTGAGCCGATGTGTAACAACAAGTCACGCCACGCATTCACTCTGCTGCCCTCTGCACTGAGGAAACAGCCCCCCTTCCTTGCTTGCTTTTGCCCCCCTGTAACCAAAGGTTGACCACAAAATCCTAAAGCACCATCTCGAGATCCTGGACATACTTGGGTATCCTCCACTGAGAACACCGAGGGTCCTCAATGCCTGGGGTTGTGTTTGTGTGATTACTTCATAACTTGTCTTGACTACACTCTCCTGCTTGAAAAAAAAGGTGCTGACAGGCATGTTAAAAGGATCTTAAATAATGAATTCCACACTCCCTTGCGCTACATCCAAAATTAAACCTTGCTTAACTTGTCCATGCACGTGCAGCTACTCCTTCACGGCTGTCTTCTGTGGTGCAGAATTAGGTGTGGCAGTCCCCCTTTCTGCTGCCTTTTGGGCCTCGCCTGTCCCGCAGCTCATCCAGCAGGTATGTAAGTTGACAGGGTGACACAGTTTTGGTGAGTAAATGAGGCGTTGTTTCACGCTTCTTAAGCTTCCATGGAAATTGGGGTATATACCCTGGAAACCAGAGGGTTTTCAAAGCTTGCTGCATACGTCGAAGTTGCGCATCTGTGGGGCAGACTTGTCATTGCTTTGAGAGGAAAAGCACCACAGTGAAAATGGTGCTCCTCTCTGCTTTCACGTGACTGCAGGTCGTGCGGGCAGCTCCGCATCACGTGATAGTTGCTGCGTCTCGCATGGCAGCAGGGGCAGATACAACCTGGCTGTGTTATCGCCTTGCTGGGGGTGTTGCTGCGGTACGTATTTGGATTGATCAGCTGTGTCTTTTATGACTTTCTTGACGAGTCGAGTTGGGTTGCTTGGTCGCAACTTTCTACCTTTGCATTGCATAGAGGTTGCAAAATAGAGGCCTACAATCATTCCTTCTGTAAATTCGTGTCGGTTGGCAAGACAGCTCTAGGGTAAAAAATTACTGAACCGCTTTGATCTGCTTGTATAATAGGTATGATTAAATTCGCAAACAACTCTACCTTTTGTCTTATGTAAACAATTTGAAGTCCATAATGAGAGCCGCTTGCACCTTTATTCCATTGAAGCACAATTAGCAGCGTGCTCATTCCTGGTCCTTTCACTGCTACCCAGGTCCTCCTGGCTCGCTCGTTAAGCAAGGCCATTCTTGTCGCTGCCCTGCCTTCCTTATTCAGCTGCTTTCCCTATAAGCTTCGAGCAGCTTGGCAGCCACCTGTGTCGGTTATTTATGAGAATATTGGAGACCGTATCCAACGAAAGGCCGCAGCAGCAGCAGCAGCGGCAGCGTTGGCAGCAGACCTGGCATTAGAAGTAGCTTCCAAAAAGCCTGAAGGAAGACAACATCAGCGTGGGGGCATTTTCAGGAGGCTGGGCAGCAGGCGTGGAGGGGAAGTAGCAGCGGCTGAGAAAAAGACGCAGGAATCAGCAGAAAATGAAAACACTTGCGATAAATTGGAGAAGGAGGGGTCGTGTGCAGGTGGTTTGCTGCTTCGCCAGGACGGGTACCCTTGGGATGCAGATGTGGCAAGGCGCGTACTATCGTATGGCTGCGCAGTGGCGAGCTTGGTCATGTACGTGCGCTCGTTACAATTTGCTGCCGATATGGTATCTAGCAGCTAGCTGATGATAGTTGTTGTATCACGGAATTCAGAGCAAAGACGTGTCTTGTTATCAAACATGAAACATACTTATTAGTTAATGGATTTGATGGCCTGCACTGTTCCAGATCTGGTAGGTTTGCACTGTAGCTTAACTCCGCTCATTGAGCTTGAACTATCAGCGCATTTGCCATATTGTGGCACTAATGGGGGGCTGACGGTGGTACAGAACGATATGCTCTTCAATATCACTGGGGATTGTGCTACAAATAGCTCTGATCAGTTTAGTAGCAATGAAATATTGAACATGGTCAAGGGGCACACAAAAAATTACAACGCAATCAGTGAAAAACCACTCCCCACATTGAATTAAGGAGCCACTTTGGTATCGCGTATCGTAAATTTAAATCTCCGTTACCAGCAAACAAAAAAGGCCCAGTCAGAGAGGTCCAACAGAGTACCAGAAGGGTAAAGGAAGCCACAAAGAGACTGGATGAAGTACCAGCCTCGAATAAGCAAGACCACCAGGCACAGAAATTGCAGAGCAAAGCTAAGGGTCTACCAGGGATAACCACCCGTCTCGGCCACTGCCAGCCTCATTAGCTTCCGAGTCACATTGCCAGCCCTACAGCACTGAACCCGGGCACTCAACCCAGGCTAACGCACTCTCCACCACACAGTCACTCAGTGCAAGCCTACAGAAAGGTCTACTAAGCAAAAACTGCTTGCACTACCTCAGCATTACACCGCTCCCACCGTGCCTGCCTTAGTCTGAGGAGAATCCCGACTACCGAACCCCAAGCTAGGTTGAAGAGCGGCACCTATTGAAAGACCAAAAGGCAAAAGCCTGCACACCACCAGGAATATTGCTCATGTATTTGTGGGGGTTGTGTTCAATGTCTCGTCTCATCTGTATGATTTTTGTTGCGGATCTGACTGCATGTACCAGGCTTTATCTTTTCATGAGTGCTGTGGCATGTAGACCCATAACTCCGAGGCTGTGGAGTGGGTTCCCTGTGTGGTTGCTGTAGATGGTGCCTGTTGCTCCTAGCAGGATGGTGTGAAGCAAGGGTTTTACGGTGTCCGCATAAGCGGGGCGTTAGCAGCTTATGTCGTTCTCGTGCCTTTTCTGCTTGTTGGTTAGGGGAAGTGTCTGCACAGTAGCTACATAATTTTGATTAAACGTACATCACGTTTGTTTGGTTGTATGTCTTTGGTTTCATGCCAGGGGAGGGGATATGGATTGGCAGCGCCATCTACTTGGATATCATGGGCAACTCTTCTAGCATTATTGACAGACTTAGTTTGCTTGATACGTGTTTGTTGGGCTTTGTTTAGGGCGTGGTTCTTGCTGGGTCGGAGCAACTATGATTGCATCTGGCTTGCTAAAATCATGCCGCTGTTGTGCATTGAGATTGGAAGGTAAGAGCCAGGTTAAAATCTTTCCTATCTGTGTCTCTTCTGAAGGGCGTATGGTGCCTTATTGTAAAGAAAAATAAAACTACGCAGGCAGTGAAAACCACTCCCCACATAAATAAAGGAAAATGAGCCACTTTGGTACTGAGTACCGTAAAGCTCCTCCACCGCGAAAAGGAATGGAAAAATCAATGGGGATCAGGAGGGTTGCAGGCTTGGCCTGAAATCGGCTCCTGATGAGAGTTGAGGATAACAGTACTGGAAAGGGCACGTCTGGTAAGGACAAGTTTAGCAGCAAGGTTCACAGAGTGCACATGGAGCTTGGGGGCAAGCTTCTTTACTCTTTGAGAATCAAGACCCAGTTCCTTGAAAGGCTTCAGAGTGTAAGTGTTGTAGATGCTGCCACCCACACCCAAAAGGATGATGTGGAGAGTAACAGATGCATGCTTCTTGGAGAATGTTGCAGAGATCTTTGTGCTGTTGCTTTGCGGCGTTCAGCTGGTTCTGAGGTCTGGTGTCCTGACAATACTTGATCTTGACGAGGTGGATGTCACGCCGAGTTTTCACTGTGCCCAGGGCCGGCACTTTGATAGGCACTTTGAAGGCTAAAGTGCCTAGCCGGGACATGGGTCTGACCACGAACATCCACCCCTGCGCCCAAATTGTTGCTGAGGTCTTTAGGTCGGTGCTGTATGGGTTTGGTGGCTCTACTGGTGGCTGTTTAGAGGCAGAGATGTCTTTACGTGCAATGAGGCATACAAGTTCTAATGCAAAGCTAATGGGAGGAGGTTGGACGTGATCGTGTAGACCGCTGCATTTTGCGCCCGGTCAAAGGCCTTCCATAGTATGTTAAGGCGCTCGGGGGTAAGCATACCTTTACACTTTCCGTCGACATTGTAAATACAGGCTACTGTGCGTGTCAGTGTACACTTAAAGAAGCATAGTGTCATCTGGGGAGGATAGGGTACTCTTTTCTTGATACTCCATGAGATCAATGGTTGTGATCCAGTACTCACAATGCCCTGTGGCCGTGATGTCAGCCTGTGGGTTGGTGGGTTGGATGTCAAAGCTAACTTTTTTCCGAAGATCGACATTGTAGGGTTGGTACGCATTGCCCTCTTGGATGGCAGAGAACCCTTGTTTTTGAAGATCATTTAGGTGCCCATCTGGTGCAGGCTGAGATAACTTTGGTGCGGTGATCTGCTCTTCAAATTTATTGAGGCTCTGCTTGAAGCTTTCACACGTGTTTTGGAGTTCTTCTGGCTCCCAGGTTGGGTTCCATGAGACTTCCACAATCTCTCTTTTCTGAGAATAGAGGATGCGGCTTTCCTTTTCATTGTGATTCAGATTGATACAGGCAGGGCAGGCCCATGAATCATTGGCATCAATAGCTTCCCTTTCAGTGGCGTTGTAGCTTCAGCTTGATTTAAGCAAGCATTGCCAGTGGTAGGTACGGTTGCAGACGTCACAGATGTACATGTCTTTAAAAGGTGGGGAGAGGTCTGGAGACTCAAGTCCTAGATGGTAGGAGCAAATTTCGCAGCTTGCGCACTTAATTTGGCTCCGGGTAATAGTCTTACTGGATTTGGGCACTAGTCTAACTGATTTAAAGAGGGGTAGGGCCCATCTTTCAATATTCATAGTGGCATAGTAATTGTTTCTGTCTTTGGGGTGTATCATCTGTCTCTTTTCTTGGGGGTGAAGAACCTCCAATTATCTATGTGCAAGATGTCCATATCATCATAGTAGAGTGTGTTGATGGCCTCTGTGGGTGTCATTGAAAAAGTCTTGTCCTTTTTGTACGTCCAGAGTTCTTGTTGAATATGTGTGGTGCGCAAGGGGGTCAGGTTTAGGCTAGGAAGGTTATGGGGTGTATCGAGGATCTCACATCTTCTTTTCCTTTGGGGTCTGCGCTGCGATGATGGTGCTGGGCGGTGTGCAATCTCAAAGGTTGGGTTGTTTTGTGTCTGGTAGGTTATCGGATTGATGATATTGATATGCTGAGTGGGAGGAGTGATTATTTGTGTGAACGCTTGTGTTGCATGGTGGTTGTGGCTAGTGATTTGCGAACGTGTGGTGCGTTTGTTTGGCTGACTGTTTGTAAGTTTTTCGGTAGGCTGAATTACTATTTGTGAGTTTAATGCAACAATGTCTAGGATTTGAGTCAGGGGTGTATGTTGCTGACTTTCTGTTTGGCTGCGTGCCCTCTCTCTGGTACCAGAAAGGGTACTTGTGTATGCCGTACACGCTTTGCTTGTTGGTCTTGGGAGAGAGTGGCCAGTTAGTTAGTGGGTGCAGGCTCAGAGAGGCAAGTAATTATAGCTGTAGTTTGTGGCAGTGGTATTGGCGATGTGCTTATAGAGTTGTGGTTCCTTTTTGATTGGTTGGATACCCTTTGTGAGTAGCGTTGTGAGCGCAAAGTTTCCGTTCATGGTGAAGGTTGAGGCCCTTACACCGTTGTGGCGAGGGAGTGTTGTGTTTGGGGAAGCTCAGTGCGGGATATGTTGCCATGTGCTGTGCGTTTCCTGGGTCGAGCATTGGATTCTGTATATTGGGGGGTAATTTCTTCTAAAAATGAAGGTGTAGGTACATTAACGTGACCTTGAGTTTCTGTCCGAGGTTCAGTTGTGGTTATAGAGGAGGCAGGGGATGTTTGTGGCTTTAAGTTTGGTGTGTCAAAAACAGAGGATTGGTTGGGGTGTCCATTATTTGTTGGTGGATCTGTGTGTGTAGGTGGTGGGCCTCTGATAAAGTTGTTTGTAATGGGGTGCCTATGGTGTGTTGCTGAGCGTGGCTGTGGTGCGGGTGTTGTGTAGATGGGCAAAGTTTGTTGGGTTTCGGTGTTTGCAAGATTTGGGGGCACCTCTTCGTGAGCCGGTGTGTTAATGTGTGTGTCTAGGAGACCTGTGAAGGAGGAGTTGTTTATTTTGCGGTAATCAAGTAGGATAGACTGTTCTGGAATCCTTTCTTGGAGTATTCGTGCAATTGATGTTGGGCTTAGCTCTTGTGTTCCAGGCATGTTAGCAATGGCAGCAAGCCTATTTAGGGCCATGACTTGCTTTGTGAAAACTCGAGTGTACTTGTTTTTGAGTTGTTTCCCAGAGACAATGTATTTTTCGTTGGCTGATGTGAGGTCATGGAAGCCAGTAATGCCTAGGTCCATAAGCGATTTGGTGATGAGGGTGGCTATTGTTGGGGGGGGGGGCTTGCGGGCGGAGGTGACTTCTGAGCTTGAGATCGTCTAAGAACATGCTGTTTCCTTTCAAGGCTGAGTGGAGCTTGCTGGCGTGGATGCAAGCGAGTTGACATTCTCGCATATGTAGGTTGAGTTGCCATTTTATTGGTAGCGACGTTCCTTCTCTTGTGGAAAGGAATGTAGTGGCAAGGGCCTTGAGTTGGGCGACCTGGTGGGTCAGGAGATGCATGGTCACAGATTGGTGCCGTTCAGAGGGGTCTTCTTGGCTTGTTATGAGTGCTAGTACTGTTGAGCGCCTGTGGTATTCCATGTAGATGGAGGGGGCATTCAATCCAAAACTATGGACATCTTCACGGATCATGGCAGTCATTGTGCTTCGCCATAGGTTGTGTTTGCTTTTGATAACCCTTCCAGTCATTGCATCCCACTTATCCAGGTCTGGATAGGAGCATGGTGTGACCCCAAAAGCATAGGCCAGACTAGGGATGATTGCTGTGCGTAGTATGTTCAGTGTTTGCCGTGGTGAGGCATAAGAGCCTTCAAGGGCGTCAAGCTTTTGCTTTAAGTTTTCGTCCACGTGCCTGTGCTGGTGCTTCCAGTTGAGATCCATCGTCAGTATGACTCCTAGATAGAGGAAGGGGGAGCCAGGTGTGATGTATTTTGTGGCCTGGTTTTGAACCAGTATGTTGTTTTTGAGTTGATGTTTGAGTGCTTCAGACGGTGTTAAGCCATTTTGGTCTTTAGAGGGGGACGCATTTAGGCTACCTGTGACTTTGGTTTAACTGCCAGATATAATCAATCCGGCCCGATTTGAGTAAAGGGTGAGTATATTTGCTTGTACTTTAGGGTTTTTCAGGTTACTCGTGGGGAAGAGGAGTGTGTCTGCAAAGGAGGCGCTGCTGATGTTGTCGGCCAGATGCGTCTGAAGCTCGTTTTCTTTGGGGATGCAGGTGTGGACGTAACCGCGTCCTCCTATTACATGCAGCCATTGCAGGAGGGGTTTCATATAGAGAAGGAAAAGAAATGGGGAATGGGTGTCTCCCTGGATCGTGCCTCTCTCTACTGGTATTTGACCTGTGCAGATCCCTGAGGGAAGCTTGACTTGGGTGGTGGCATTCTCATAGAGATTTTTGACAGCATCTATGGCGTCAGTCGGGAAATCGAGGTCATACATTATTCAGAGCATGCGATCGTGGTCAGTGGTATTATTGAAAGCTGAGGTGAAGTCCACAATAAGGGCATATATGCCTTTGTAAAAGAGTTTGGCATCTTCTAGTGCCATAATCACGTTTTTGAGCTGGTGAATGTTTTTTGTTTGTTTGCGAAAGCCAGCTTGTGTGGTGCTGAGTATGGAGTTTGCTTCTGCATATTCATAGAGAGTGTTTGTGATGAGACGCGTCCATAGTTTGTTGAGGGTATTTGCTAAGCCAATTGGGCGATAGGAAGATGCCTCCGTTTCATCTCCTTTGTTTTTTATTAGTTTAGTATTGCTGATTTTCCAAGCTTTTGGCGTGAAGCCAGATTCCCACATAATAATGAAAAGCATGTGTATGGTTTCCTGGATTTCTGTGGGTAGCATACGTAGAAGCTCATTTACAATACCATCAGGTCCTGGGGATTTGTTGTTGCTCAGAATTTTAATACATTCGTTAAATGCACTTTTGTCAAGTATAGAGGAATGTAGCCAGTTTCTATCTTTAGCGCCATCTGATTCATCTTGCGTGATTACTGTTTGTAATTTTAAGGGGTCTGAAGGTTTATTTCCTGGCTCGTTCTCTGTGTGTTCCCATGTGTAGTTTCTAGGTGCTTCTTCAGGGAGGTAGGTCCCGTGTTTATTGTTGATAGCAAGCCAGGAGTCTTTAAGTATTTTTCGAAGATCTGGGCTTGTTTGGTGGGCTCGGTTTCAATTTTGCCTGTTTCAGGGTCTTTCACAGCTTGGAGACTTGCCCATGGCTGTGCATTTTTATTTTTAAAGATTTCTTTGTGAGCTTTCTTTGGTGCTTTATTAACCAGCTGCTGCTGCTTTTTACGAGCAATATTGTTGCCTTTTTTGTTGTGTAGGGCATCTGTATTGGTAATAGCTTGTCTAATTATCGTGTACATGTCATCTAGTTGGTTTTTTGAGGGGCTGATCAGGCACAATGTGCTTTATACCTTAAATTGCTTTCAGAAGCGCTGGGTTGGCGCTGTTTTGCTGTAAGATTTCTTCGGTGGTTCCCTGGGCATTTATGAAGGGGGAGGACAGGAGGTTTTGAATTTTGCTTGATCCGGTGAAGTTTTTTGCTTTGCATATTTCTCTTGTTCTTTTCTGGTCGTGGGCTGTAGTGGTGGTTTGGGGGGAGTGACCTAACAGTTTGAGTGAGTTCTTCTTCTTGTTGTTGGTCATAGGTGGTACTTTTGGATGTGCTAGAGCAGATTTTGAGGGCTGCCTTGTGTACTGACTCAATAAGAGTTGTCACTAATTTAGCCAAAATCTCAACATGCTCTTCTGCAGGCTTTTCACTCAGGTGTTGCAGCCTAGCAGTGTTTCTGGCACTTTTGTTTTGTAGTTCATTAAGAAACGCAAGGGCTTGCGTGTGGGCGGGAGTGAGTACAAGCAGGGCTTCCTCAAGATCTTGTATAATGCCATGGGAGGGGTCAGAAAGGGCATGTGTAAATTTTAAATGGTTTGAAGCGCTGACAGGGCAAGTAAGGGTGGCTTGTTTGGCAGCTTTTATTGCTTGGGCTTTTACAATGTGAGGGATCCGCAGGTTTAGAGTGCAGGTGGGTACTATGAGGACCAGGAGTGGCACGTGGTCGCTCAGATAGCCTAGATTACAAGTGTAACTTGGTTTGCACGTGTTTGCGAGGGCTGTTAGCAAGAGGATATCATCAATACGGCTAAATGAGAAAGTAGCGTTTCCTACACTGTCCTTTCCCGTGAGCCGTGAAAAGGTCCAGGGTCTTGGTTCAGGTGGGTTTGTATCAACAGGCAAGTGGTGGGGCAGTGGGGAAAGGTTGTGGTCCTTAATGAAGTCTTGGTACACTTTGTCTGCAATATATTTGTTTGTACTTGTTCGGTCGTGGGCGGAGGTTGTGACATTCATGTCTCCAAAGATGAGAGGGGTACGTACACTCTTCGTCTTCATTTATGCTTGCATCTCAAAGCGGGAGGCTTGTGCTTCTGGTGAGCTATCAGATATATGGGCTATATCTGCTTCTGGTAGCTAGATATATGGGCTACCAGAAGGCCAATAAGTGCCAATGATTAGGAAGTTTGCGTCAGCAGTGCTTAGGATGACAGAAGTGTGTCTACCCTCTGGGTCCGAGTGTGTGAGTGAGCAGTTCGTTGCCAGAGCAATGCATTTGCGTACACAGACAATTGTACCACCGTTTGTGTTTGTGAAGGTCCACCATTTGTAGTTTGTGAGTAATTGATGTAGCCAAGGCTGGGGTTTGTTTCCTTTTTGCAATTTGGTTTCTGTAAGGACCATAATATCGGGGGTGTTGGTGGCCATCATGTGCTTTAGGTCATGCAGGTTAGTAAAGATGCCTCTGACATTGAGGGTTAAGATTTTCAATGAGGAGAGGTTGGTCACAGTTTGGTTGGAGGTGTGTGTAGTTGGCGAGGTGTGGTTATGGTGGTTGATGATGTTGTGGTACTGTCCGGGGCTGCTACTTTTAAGAATGGAGGACAAGGGAGAAGAGTCTTCATGCTGAGAGTGTATGTTTTCTGTTTGATGGGTGTGATCAGTACTGCAGTAGATTGGGGTGTGGGGAGGGTTTGAGGGATTGTGAGTATGGTGGGGGCAGGGGGAGGTAGTGTGTCATCCATGCTTATCACAGAATTGTCAACATACGTATTAGGATCAAAAGGTATGTTGCTGTCTGCTAGGTGTAAGACTGAGGTTGGTCCTAGGTGGTCCCATATGCTGCCGCATTCAAGGGTTATAATACTGCCGTTTACTTTAGTCCAACCGCTTGGGCTTGTAAGAGAGATGGGGCTTTCTTTTTCAGGGTCAAAAATGAGCCAGGCTGCAGGTTTCTGAGCAATTTCTATTTTCTTAAGGTCACTGTGGCCTTGAGTGCCATTGCTGGTTATTGCACGGATGACAGCTTCTTTAAAAGCAGCTTCGTTTAGGTGCTGGTTTATGATATCTGCCGTGATCTCTCTTTCTTTGAATTCTTGAGATGGGGCATATCTCAGCATATAATCTTTTCCGTTGTTCCAAGGAAGGTGGTGCAGGAAATGGTTGAGGATGCTGGTATTGAAGCTACCCATGTTTTTGGTGTAGAAGTGGTCTAGGGGTTGGTTGTAAACTATGCGCTGTTCAAGGGTGTCTTCCATTTTTTGAATGTGTGCGAGAACTTGTTTGCCGGAGAAAATGTGCTCCCTATGGCCATATTGAAAGAGTGGACTAGACAAAAAGTTTTCTCTTGTTTTTCCATGTAGGGTCGGGGACGAGGAGGAGTTGGTTCGTTCAGCCCTGTTTATCACTCCTTCGGTGGCAGGTACGGTGATGTGGATGGTAAATCTCTGCGTTAGGCAGCTAATATAATATTGGTTGGCCTTTAGATTTATGTCTAGAGGCTTACGTTTCCAGGTGTTTTCGTGTTTTGTGATGGCAAAGCTGTGGTTTTGCCCTCGGCAAAGGAAGGAGTTGCAGCTGTGGGTAGCTGTCAGATTATTAAGGATTTTATCAGAGGGGGCTGACTGAGCAAAAGTCCTGGAATGTGACTTTTTTGATGCAAACCATATTTGAATAACATAACTAGATGGTTTGCAAAGTTTGGGGTCAAACGGACCTCCCCAGTGGCCTGGGCAGAA
>Ga0307974_1002343_pt1 | contig 13421 bp, 13 predicted proteins | sample OrgLakmetagen784_FD_201812 | JGI IMG/M metagenome (GOLD analysis project Ga0307974, IMG submission 201812) | Saline water microbial communities from Organic Lake, Antarctica - #784 | ecosystem: Environmental > Aquatic > Non-marine Saline and Alkaline > Saline | place: Antarctica: Organic Lake... | reverse complement strand
TCCTCCTGTAACAACAGACGCAGTGCCTCCTCCTGTAACAACAGACGCAGTGCCTCCTCCTGTAACAACAGACGCAGTGCCTCCTCCTGTAACAACAGACGCAGTGCCTCCTCCTGTGACAGCAGACGCAGTGCCTCCTCCTGTGACCGTTATTTCTTTTGTAATCGGCAACGGCACTTATCAACTTCACCTGTTCTTACCCACACATAAAAGACAGCACTGTCTCACCTTGTGCCCGTCCGCGCGCACTCGACAGACGGCATCCCGTATCAGATCATCGTTTGCCTTTTCGCCGTGCTGCAGGTATACACATGTGCATATACACACACGGAGGATTGCATATGTACACAGGAGTAAGCTGTGGAATCAAGTTGCTGCAAGTAGATTTGCACACACATACTCTCTCAAACACACACGCACACACACGCACACACACATACACGCACGCACGCACACACACACACACACACACACAAGTGCAAGCACGCACGCACGCACGCACGCACGCACGCACGCACACACACACACACACACACACACACACACACACACACACACACACACATGTACACATACACATACGTGCATGCATATGTAATTACACACTACATATAAACACCGCATACACGCACATACACATTTGCATGCATACACATACACACACTCATACATGTACACACGCTTACACATACACACACCAGGAGCACCAACAGCCTGCGGCTGACCACAGGCACCCTAATGACACCCTCCCCTGCCCCTTGCTGCTGTGGCTGGCCTTGCTGCTGCTGCTGCTGCTGTTGCCTTAGCCCTTCCTCGTGGTCCAGAGCTTCAGCCTGCGTGGATGTGCCAATGCGTGTCTGTGTGCATGTGCCAATGCGCATCTGTGTGCATGTGCCAATGCGTGTCTGTGTGCATGTGCCAGCGCGCATCTGTGTGCATGTGCCAACGCACATCTGTGTGCATGTGCCCATGCACATCTGTGTGCATGTGCCGATGTGTGTCATTGGAAAGTTAGGTTAAAGCAAGCCGGGGTACAACACTTGCATTGCAAGGATGCATTCGTGGACCAAATAAAATGTGTTGAGGCCACCATGTGGCACTTGTAGCATATGCGTGCTCCATAAAGGTCCTGGAAACCCATGTGATAGACACTCCGTGAGTCACACAAAGAAGTACCTGCTGCATTGCGAAAGACCTCCGACTGAAACCGATGCACCGCATAATTGAAACTAGAAGAAATCACAGAAAAATCTCCTTAATGTTGCTAGTGCTAGTTCGTGCTATCACTGTAAAAGTGTTATTGTTTCTAGTGAATTACTTGTGAATTTAGTCATCAACCAGACTCGACCACGCACGCAGTGCACATTGAACTTGGAAACGAAACGAACGTGAAAAGATGAAGAATGATAGAGCAAAGCGTATGTATGCTTGTTCGTTGACACTGCTATCATGAAAAGTTGCCAATACCTCTCTTCCTCCTGGGTCACCGAGTTTCACAAGCTAAACAAACAAGCATATCAAGTTGTGATCCACATGAGTAGCGTCTTGCTCAAATTCAGTGGGAGGATTATTGGCACATGCGTTTGTACTTGCCCAATCTGTGTGATACCTCCCACAAAGCAACACCAGTCCTCGCCGTCTATTTTGGTCACAGAAAATATTTATGAGCGTTGTTCCAGTTTTGAGGAAGCTGGTGCGTACACATCTGTGCTTGCCGAGATTCTTGCCACAAAAAAGCTGACCATCCTCGCAGCCTGCTGTGCGATGACTGGTTTTTAGTGTTGGCCAGAACCATGTAAATACGGTAAAACTGGGATCTCACCAATATACAGTCATGTACGGCGTATGTGCGTTTGTGTATTCGGTTTCCTACTTGTTTCCCTTCAGTCCGTGCAAAACTTGCCTGCTCTTGCCGTTGCTCCTCCTGTGCGTGCTCATACTGTAGCTGCTCCTGCTCCTGTTCGTGCTCATGCCCCCCCTGGTGTGCCCTCCTCGTCCACCGAGAAAAGCGTGACAGACCCGGCATTTTCCAGGTTCCTCTGCGAGTTGGACAAAATATTCTAAAATGAGCTACAGCCAAACCCTATAATGAGCTGCAGAGTAACTCGCATTCAAATTACTCACCACGCCTACCTTGCGATGAAGGAAGTGCTCCTAATCTAATTCAAATCGACTCAATAATAAAAATATATCGAATAATTGAAATACAGGAGGTGGCCGGCATACCCGATCAGACCTTCAATGACCAAGTTTTGGCAGCATCAGAAGAAAAAGGGGCGGGCACTCCTGATTGAGGACAACCCACAACCCTCAGGCAGGAATCAGCAACTCTTAGTGCAGAAAGCTTTTCACACGGCTGCCAAACAGCTTCAGCGGCAAGGATTCCAGGTACACATCACCGTCGTTCTAGCACGCGCTTTCTAGAAAAACGTGCTAGCAAGCACACACAAAAGCTTTGCGTCTACAGATCGTTTTCACCGATGCTCTACCTTGACGCTTATCCTTCCTCCTTAAGATATTAATGGTGATTGGTAATCGCATGGTACTGCACATTCAGAAAGAGGCACCCTTCCTTTCCCTCTTGCTATGCAATCAAAGCTTGTTGCTTTTTGCCAGCCTTCACTCTTTCATCTTTCTACTCGAAATAATGCACACGAAGCATGTTGTCTAGTAAAAGAACAGAAAATGCAGGGTCGGTCATCCAGTTCATCCACACAGAACCAGTTAGAACTCCCCTATGACTGCCACTATAGTACTGCACTACTGCCACCACACTGCGAATGAAATGTTCATCCTTGTTTTCTCTGATGAGACCACAAATCGCAAACACAGACACAACCCCCTTACTGACCCCAGAGGACACACTCACCTGTGAGCGCCACACTTGCCACAGCAGGTTTCAGTGACGGACAAAAGTAGCGGGAAAGGGACCTTGTGGGAGGAGTTGCTCGCAGCACCTGCTCAGCCAGCAGCGCTACGTGTGGTCGTGCTGAGGGTGTAGACAGGGGTGCCCAGCAACCTGCTGCAGCGTGTGGTGGCTGCCGTGCTGAAGAAAGCAGATGGTGCGCAGGTTCTCTGACCTCGGGGGGCCGGTCGTGCAATCAATTATTTGCTCCCTCTGCACTTCCACTGCCACTGCCACACTGTGCGAAGGGGAGAAGGAGGAGAGAGAGACAGCAGCTTGCTTGTGTTCATCAAGGGTCACGCTTGTACGATGTGCAGGTGTGCAGGCAGGCCTGTCCCTTGCAACAGTTGATGCAAGCGCGAGCGGTTGTTCTGTTGCTGGAATGGCGCAGGTGAGGCAAATCATTTTTACCAATGATGCTACCAGTGTGGTTCAACAAGTCCAGTCTGAAGGTTTTACCTCTGCTACCCCGATGTCCTAGAATGAAAGCATCGGCTACAATCCCGTATTTATATATTTACTACTTGTAGTTGTATATATTTTCTACTTGTAGTTTGTGCTTCTCGAAACCTCGTACACGCCATGTCTAATTTATCCAATATTCAGGAAAATATGTTTAAATATGTGCGTGCCTGTACAATTGCTGCCATACATTTCAAGACCACACCAACTTGAACGCGAAATGCTGCTAATGTATTTTTTTTACACGTAATTGTACCTCTGCTTTGTGTGAAGTTGTCTCACGATACGTTAGCCCACCTAGGCCTCTTCTTTTTGTTGCATTTTTTGTTCGCTCATCCTTTCGTTCCCCTGCCCAATTACTGCAGTATTTTTTGGTAAATATGTTTTTATTTCTTCAGCTGCCTTCAGCTGAAGTGCAAACAAGTAACCATTGGTGCTACCCAAGGGTTGGGTAAAGGAAAATAGACCATCTTATATTCATAGACCCGCTTCTAAATAGCAAGTTACAAGTGATTGTGGGCAACCTTCTGTACAGCAAGATGGTCAAATCGACTAACAAACCGGGAAAAGGAGTAGAGGCAGTCACGGCTACCCTTTTTCAAATATCGGACATGCTTCAAATTAGGTGCACAACACTATGGGGCACATGGCACATCTTTCATTTAGTGACTACTGCTGCCAATGTGGTAGACTGTACGATTGCACAAAGCTGCCTGTGCATGTATTTGTGGCTTCTGCAAAATATAGAAAAACTGTGCAGGTAGAGAAAAACTGCTCTCTGTAAAATTAAGGAAAGGAGCACTCGGCGCGAGCTTGGAACTCGCGAGTACCATTACAGTCCTTCAGCGTAGAAAAGAAGGTTGGAATTTGAAGGGTTGCAGGCTTGATCTGAGTGTGGCTCTTGCTGAGTCAGCGCCCTAAGCAGAGTATAAAAGACAGGCTTACGTTGGTAGCGATGAGGTATAAGCTCATCACAGGAAGGGGGCCGACTGTTACTGACTGCAATGCTTGTCCTTTTTGCAGAGTGTCTGTGCTGCTGCTTTGGCTGATGCATTCCCCACCAACGTGGGGCTACTCAATGATCAGGTGAAAAGAGAGGAAGTGTAAACTAAACCTTTCAAAACGGACAACGAGCGCGAGGTAAAAGAAGTGAATGTTTAAACTATCAAACGGACAAAAAGGTAAACGTTCAAGTCACCAAAACAGTAACGAGTGCGAGGTAGAAAGTGGACGTGTAATTTTCGAAAAGGACAACGAGCACGGCATCAAAGATCTTAACTTTTCTGCACTTCAATATGCTCTACCCTCTATGCCCTTTGTTTTTGATCTGTTGAGGTACAAATCAGAGGAGTTACACACCATCGGCAAGCCTACATGTTCTCCTAGTCTCTGACTGGCCTTGGTATTAAGCAATTATTTCTTCTGTACAAAGTAATACATCAGTAACATTGTCAGCGAACAAACACCTTGTTTGATCCAACTTGATGGTTTCTCCTCGTGAAAAATTGTGGGGAGCGGTTAAAGCTTTAATTCATTTATCTTATTTTCCAGCCCTAATTTAATCAAGGCCTTGCCGTCTTTTTGGTAAAGAGGAGGGACAAAAGATAGCATACTTGTGACATAGCACCCTCTGCTTCAGAAACACACCTACTCAAGTGCAATGAGCCTTCCAGTACACTTCATCATCAGTCCTATGCCCAATGTAGTTCACGGAATTCCCCAAAACCATCAAAATACGTCCTCGCCTACTGAACTGGTAAAGCTGAGGTAAGGCATGTTTGACTGATGATGCCCCCTTCACAACACACAGGTATTTGACTGATGATGCCCCCTTGATAACACACAGGTCTTTTTGCACACAGCTACAGTTGCCACGTCTTACATGGGTGAACCAGAGCGTGTCTCAGTTGACCTTGCCCTTCCTCGCGTCCTCCATCCCTCCTCAGCTCAGCCAGAAAGAGATCCAGGGCCAAACGCATCAGCAAGTGGTACACCCACAGATGAGAAGGTGCGGCTATATTTAGAGACCCCCTCGTCCCATACACTGGATCAGCAGAAACAAGACAAGCTGCAGGGAGAGCAAGAGCAGGAGCAGGAGCAGGAGCAGGAGCAGGAGCAGGAGCAGGAGCAGGAGCAGGAGCAGGAGCAGGAGCAGCAGGAAGGAAAAGGGCAGGAGCAGCAGCCAAAGGTACGGCCCATGGGGCAGCAGATCCCAGATCCAACAGCATCCCCCTCTAGCTAGTCATTCCCTTCATGCAGCATATGCTTGCATCCTCCTGGCTTGCTTCTGGGAAGGAATGGCTCTGTCTTCAAGTCTTAATGTTGATTATCCCTAGGCTATTTACTGGTTCTATACGTGCGTTATAAGTCATACTTTTCCTTTGCACGCTTCCATCTCCTGAACGTAGTCCCAGCCTTGGAGCCTGTCCCTGCCACACCACAAGCAACAGCACGCACAGCAGCACCAGCAGCAGAACGTACAGCCCTTGCATCAGGAGCATGTCGGCCGCCATGCTCAAGAGGAGATGCTTGCGCAGCAACTAGCCCTGCAGCAGCAGCAGCAGCAGCAGTACCCCGTGTCTCCATTTACAAGTGCACCCAAACAGCAACCTGCCTTGTTGCCTCTTCTGGAAGGTGTCCAGCATACCTCCAAAGCAGCAGCTGGTGAAGTTGTAGATCTCTTGCGTGCAGCGGTTGGCGAGCCAGGCGCCAAGCATGGTTCAAATCCCGACTTGCCATTGCATGCTGATCCGAGCACATACGACAGGTAGGCAGGTAGTGGTGGTAGTGGTGGTGGTGGTGGTGGTGGTCTTAGTAATTGTGTCGGTACAAGATATAAAACGTCTGCTAAAATGTCAGTTCATCTCATCTAATTCACAACTCTTATTTGTAGATTGCCCTAGGCAGGGCAAAATACACAACTTTCAAGTATCTGATGATCCACACATCTAACTTTTTTATCACATGTTGCAAGACGCAGACAAGAGCCTTTGTTCAAAGTCTTTTGTAGATCAGGCCAGACAACCGTGCTCACCTCAACATTCTTCAATTAGATTGCAAATATGTGCTTACCTCAGCATTTGTCTTTGTTCTCTCTAAGAATTGTTGTACAGCAAAAGCCACTTACATGCACGTTTGAGTTTTAGGGGTAGCGCAGAGCCTGCAAGCAGTAAAGACGGTACTACTTGTGCCAGAAAACCCACGGATGACCAGGAAGAGCTAAAAAGATTGCAGCAGCAGCAACAGGATTTTCAGCAACAGCAAGAGCAGCATCTGGAGCAGCTCGAGCAGCTCTGGCAGCAGCAGCAGCAGCAGCAGCAGGTAGAGGGCAGCAGCGACTATGATAGCAGGATAATGGGTGCAGTCTCTGGTTCAGGGGACAGTGAGATGAGTAAGGCAAGAGCAGCGTACGAGGACTTCAGCACTTCTGCAAATGGGTCTGGAGGAGACACCTATAACGCGTACTGTGACTACAAAAGTGCAGCAGATGCGGTGGAGAGCAGCATGCATGACGCCCGCAGCTACCAGAGCAAGAGCAGTAGCACAGATCTCAAGAGTGCAGCAGATGCAGTGGAGAGCAGCATGCATGACGCCCGCAGCTACAGAAGCGCGAGCAGTAGCACAGATCTCAAGAGTGCAGCAGATGCGGTGGAGAGCAGCATGCATGACGCCCGCAGCTACAGAAGCGCGAGCAGTAGCACAGATCTCAAGAATGCAGTAGACTCCCCAGGGACCAGCATGCATGCCGCACGCAGCAGCTACAAGAGCTTAAGGCAGAATTTTAGTGACACTTTAAGTGCAGCTGAGCTGGTGCCAGCCGTCACAGGCGATGCTGCAGATGCAGCGGCCATCAGTAGTGCGGCACCACTTACTGGTGATCACTTAGGGCATATGGCACAACAGCAGCAGCAACAGCAGCAGCAGCAGCAAACAACACAGCCAGATCTGGTATGGATGCAGAGGCAGCAGCAAGAGCAGCAAGATCTGCAGAGGGAGCAGCAAGGAGAGCAGCAAGCACTGCAGGGGCAGCAGCAAAGAGAGCAACAAAAGTTGCAGGGGCAGCAGCAGGAGCAGCAGCCTCTAGCAAGGCAGCAGCAAGGAGAGCTGCAGCTAGATAAAAGTGTGAAGCGTGCACTCCCTGATCCAGCATGGCTTTGGGAGGCGAAAAAGAAGCACGAATTTGAGCGACAGCAGCAATTAAAGCGGCCAGAATTGCAGCTTGGAAGCCCCCGACAGCAGCAGCAGCAGCAGGTGCCGCACCAGCCACTGTTCTTCTCGCCAAGCTCATCAAAAGTTGAACAAGCCAGCCTTCCAACCCGGTAAGTAGTGTTTTTTCATTGCCCTCTGATGTTCACATATAACATATAACAAAGCTAGTTTCTGTTTGGATAGGTTTTGCTGAGGGTTGAAAAACCTTTCATCTTAGTCCCAGAGGGGAGTGATTGAGGCCTAAGACAGGTACACTTTGCAAAGCATCCCCTTCCTGGCTGCTTTCAAGCTTGTTACTAGCGTATAACTCTTGCCGACCTTTTTCTCAAGCTGAGATCAAAGCAGGCAGTAGCGGGCAAATGCCTAGTACTTGGCCACAGCGCAGACCCTACTTCTTTGGGTGTACTCTGTCGCCCCAAATCATGCAATGCTCCATCTAAGAAAGAAAAAACTACACAGGCAGTGAAAATCACTCCCCACACTAATTAAGGAAAAGGAGCCACTTTGGTATCGGGTACCGTAAAACTCCTCCACCAAAGGAAAAGAAAAAGACCAACAGGGATCAAGAGGGTTGCGGGCATGACCTGATCCCTAGTGGTTGGCAATGCTGCTGAGGTGCTCCTGGTATCCCTCAGTTGCCCCCTGCCACTCCTAAGAACCCACCCCCCTTCATTGCTAGTTTGTTGCTTTTTTGTTTTCGTGGAGATGGGAGCAACCAGTACAGCATCCGGACTGCTGGAGGTAAACCTACTTTTGTATGAAAGCGAGATGGAAAGAGCCACTTTGGTATATCCTAGTTTCAGCTGTTTCGGGAATCTGAAGATTTTGCATAGCCAGCCGTTCGCTGCCTACCTTTTTCCGTGCAGACAAAGCATGATCCTAGGGAGCCTTTCTTGCTGATGGCTCTGAAGATCATGCAGCATGCTAAGTTGTGTCTCTCAGTGATCATATTTCTTATTTGCGTTTGTTGGCATCCAAGGATATGGAGGGCACTGTTTAGTTGATGGCAGAGGGGGCAAGTTAGGCTTATTGAGTGCTTAAACCATACCGCATGCTTTTGGTTGTACAGGGTTCTTGTTCTGTACTTGATAATGATGCATTCGGTTTTAACAGGGACATAGGACGCTGTTAGGTAAGCATCTAATTTATTTTGGTTCTGTGCTAATTTGATTGATTGACCACCATGGCAGAAGAAACAAAGACATTTGATTGAGTGGTTGGATAGTGGTACACAACGATGTAGCCCTGTTTCCTGGTAAGTATCATGTTCAAGAGCTTTTGGTCCTGTCAATCTGTAAACAAGACAGGTTTTACAACCTTAGGCACGCTCTGCTGGCAGCTTCCAACAAATATTTGATTTAAATCAATGCTTCTATTTGGAAGAAGTGGCTGTTAACTAAGGCTACTCAGCTAATGTTTGGATGCGTATGTGGATGTTGCCCGATAGCACCTTTTTGCATTATCTCACTCAAAAAGGAGAAGAATTCAGATCCCGTATCTCTGGCTGAGTACCTTTTTGAGATTACAGAAAATGTGAGCGCGAGTAATACCACTTGTGGTAATTGCTCTGATTTTTTGCTGATGTATGTATCATTTGTGATCACAAAAACAGAGAAGGAAAAGTGTCAAAAGTCACATTTCTCCCCAGCAGCTCATTGATGGAATGTAGCCGCTTTACCATTGATGGAGTGTAGCTGCTTTACCATTGATGGAATGTAGCCGCTTTACCATTGATGGAGTGCAGCCGCTTTACCATTGATGGAGTGTAGCCGCTTTACCATTGATGGAGTGTAGCCGCTTTACCCCGCTTTACCATTGACATAAATGAAGCAACTCTGCACGCAAATGACAAATGACCAAGCTCAGAAAGCGTGTTACTGACTACAAATTCCACCACAAACGCACAACAAAAACTCTATGGAGATCAAAAACTTTACAAGTTTGGCTTGAAAGCGGATCTTGATCACATATGATCACATAAGCTTGTCCAGCTTGTTCATGCATAAAGAATTCATAGACAAGGCAAGTGGAGTTCCCGGAACAGGAACGCCCAACTTCCCTACCAATTTATCGGGATTTGGTAATTGAGGATTCATGCTTTATCTTTAAAATACCACGTTTCAGGGCGGTTGCAAAGACAGAGGAGGGAGGTGTGGTAGTCTGGGGTAGGATGTCAGCACCATGTGCCCTTTTAGTTGCAAGGGATAGGATGCAGCCACAGCAGCAGCAGCAGCAGCAGCAGCAGCAGCAAAAACAGCAGCAGCAGCAGCAAAAACAGCAGCAGCAGCAAGAACAGCAGCAGCAAGAAGAGCTTCCTGGGTTTACTGTCCTTGTTTCCAAAGACTTGCTTTCAGAAGGACCCCTGGAATCCGTGCCTAGCACAAAGAGCCTTGAAACCCAGGCAAGTCCTGCCATTTGCGTACTCTTTTTGCTCGTTCAATTTATTGCTCAAAACAATATGACAGCATCCAAACCAGGGCTTAGTCAAGCTTCTTTTCATACCTTGTGCCTTTGAACCCGTTCCTTGCGAACAATCTTCAAACTTGTGCGCCTGCAAGTTAACAAAGTTTGGTGACGATGATCATCCTAGTGGTTTCTTTTTCTCATACTTTCATGAAGCTGTCAGCCCAGGCCTTCACAAATTTGTATGCCTTTAAATGTCTGTCTCCGTCTTGTGGTTCAAGATGCGATTCTCAGAGCCAATAAATCATGATGACGATGTAACCGCCCAGGCACTCAATGTCTCCGATGTCTTCTTTGTTCAATTTCTCTGCTCGTTTTTATTGTTCATCCATCACCAAGAGCATCACCATTAGTTATTCATCACCAAGAGCATCACCATTAGTTATTCATCACCAAGAGCATCACCATTAGTCATTCATCACCATTAGTTATTCATCACCAAGAGCATCACCATTCGTCATTCATCACCATTAGTCATTCATCACCAAGAGCATCACCATTAGTCATTTATCACCATTAGTCATTCATCACCATTAGTCATTCATCACCAAGAGCATCACCAGTTGTGTGTGTGTGCCTGCAGGTGTCCGTCTCCGTACCGTGGTTTGAGATGCAGTCCTCAAAGCCTAAGTATGCTTGCTTGGACGGCTGGGACGTGCCAGCACCGGCCCAAACTTTTCGGTGCGGTCAAGAACATGCTTGAGTGATCTTTGTCAGAAGTGTGTTCCAACAAAAGATCATGACGTAGTTGCGCCCTCTCTTTTGATCCCTTTCAGGGCTTGCTACATAAATGTCTGCTTACTGATGATAATAAGTGTGCACGACCACGTTGGCAAAGTCTGTCTTTGTGCTACTTTGATGTGTTGGCACATCAAGGCATCATTCATTTAATCATTTGGGGAATCTGGGCCTCAGCGAAAAAGCGTTGATCACACAGTGCTATCACATGTCATGCGCTACTCGTGGGCACATGTGTCTGCAGGTTATCAATGGCGCCGCAAACGATCATGATGACCCCAGATGCTGTCTATGTGGCAGCACCTGCACGCTCGCATCCCTACGAAAACCGACCCAGCCCACCAGCATCCCCCCCCACGCGTGCAACCATTGTCAGCACCTACCCTCACCTCGAGCCACCACTCTATTCACCTCCCATCTGCAACTCCTTCACCGCGAGCCTCATAGAGTATCCAGTCACAGCCTCCACCCCAACCCCCTTTTATCCCCGTCCGCTGTGGCACCGTGCTTCGCTTCACCCAACAGGAGAGGATGGAGATGTGTGCCCAACTGCTGCAGGATCTGAGCCACATGCCTCACACGCCATTCCTGCAGCTGTACCTCCCCCGTCTTCATCAGATGCATACGTTGTCATACGGGATGAACAAGGTTAGATGGGATTGATCAAGGTTGAATAGGATATAGCTAACCCACATATTTCATAAAAGGCATGAACAAGTTGAGATGGGAATGAGCAAGGTTAGATTGGAGATAGCATATCCAGGCTGGCATACCCCATGTATTGTATGTATTGAATGAACAAGGTTAGATGGGACCTACAGGCATTTTATTAGCCACCGTCTTAACATAGGCCCAGTCAATGCACTACATGTTGACGCCCCCAAACAAAGACAAGCACCCATGTACAGACGTTCACACACACACACACACACACTCACACAAACACAAACACATACACACACATACACACATACACACACATACACACACAGACACACACACACGCACACACTCACACAAACACACACATACACACACATACACACACAGACATACAGCCACACACAGACACACACAGACACACATAGACACACACAGACACACACAGACTCACACAGATACACAAGCACACTCATATACACACACACACGTCCCAGGCCCTCCAGACAGGCAACGGGGCTTTAGGGAAAGAACTTGGCAAGGTGGGATTTTTCAATGATATCATATCACTTTATTGATGAAGTGCTTGAGCATGTCACATCATGGTCAGTTAGTGTTACAACGAAGCACGTGGGTTTTGCATTGACATATTGCACAAAATCTGGACCCTACTTATTATCAGTGTTCTGCGGCTTTCTTGCAACACAATTCAGAGTTCAGACAAAACAAGATGTTTTTAGCCTCTTCAGGTTGTACCTCGGTCATGAAGATGCTGACACGTTTAAAACATACCTTTATGCTAGAAACACTGATGGCCTCAAAGGATTTCTTGACAATGAAAGTAAAACCCGTGGCCAGTTTTTATACAAAAATATCCATGAAGGCAAGGTTTCAAACACGCCCTTTAAAAATTGATTACCAAAGCATGTCTCCTTTTCCTATCCGTCACACACACAGGGTGTAGCAAAGTGTGGAGGAGCATTTGTGCTTGCATCTGGAGCTGAATGCATCTGCATTCCCAGCCTTTTATTTTGATATTGTCATGCTGAGATTGACCAACTCTTTCTTTATACCTCCCATTGCTAGCAGCTGGACTTTAGGTAGATCTGTTACTTTTGGCTAGCTGGTGTGCACATGTACTGATGTAGGAAGCTGTGCAGCCTGATCAAGCTGTTTATGCTGTAAGCGAACTCTGATCATGTTCTTCAGCAAGACGTGATATGGATGAGTTGCAAACTAACTACTAAGATTTGATCAGTGCGCTTCTGCTACAAATGCTGCCAAATATTAGGGATAGCTGTACTGCTGCTCTTCGCCTTTTACTTTTTCAACAGTATGCCCTTACAGTCATTGCTACCAAAGACAACGTTTTGCTCATTTTAGACTGAATACCAATTTCTTGTTTTGTATCTTTACATTGAGGCAAAAGTTTGTCTATCAGGCGATGCTGATCTGGCTGTATAGAGGCATGATCAGTCCCAAGTGCTCAAAATTTGTAGAGTACCAGTAAGAGATTGTATGGCATTGCATACCAGTAGTCCACTTTGCGGAGGGTAGTCTAGGCTGATCTCAATTTACAGCCTCGTTCAAGTGCCTGCTGGACAGCTCAATTGCTGAGCGCTTTTCAGGGACTGCGTGGGTGTGAGTTGTATGTTGTATGTACGAGCTGTTCAAACTGGGCATGCTATTACCATGCAAGAGTTTACTGCAGATTTGAAGCATAGGATGAGAGGTGTTTGGAGAGACGCTGAGTTGGTGGACCCCAACACGCACAACAACAAAATGGCCACCTATCATTCTTGGTTTGCCATCCCTTTTCTAGAAATGAGCGTATGCCGATTAATGTGCCACGGTATTTCCATCTTGATCTGTCCAAACATGTTATGCACAATATAAGTAGATTCCGCTTGCGTGCGCATACTTTGAAAGTTGAGGCAGCAGCGTGGCTTGAAGATGGTTCTTGCGTATGTGACCAATGTCCTGG
>Ga0307974_1002340_pt1 | contig 13439 bp, 14 predicted proteins | sample OrgLakmetagen784_FD_201812 | JGI IMG/M metagenome (GOLD analysis project Ga0307974, IMG submission 201812) | Saline water microbial communities from Organic Lake, Antarctica - #784 | ecosystem: Environmental > Aquatic > Non-marine Saline and Alkaline > Saline | place: Antarctica: Organic Lake... | reverse complement strand
ACAATAGACTTTTTCTTTTTCTTTCTGAGCTTATGGATTTATTTGTGGCTGGCCGAGACCAGTCAGCAGCCGATCAGCCAAACTACCTGGCTGAAGGTCACCCCCCATTGTAACCATTGTAACCATAATGTGCGGAGTGTGCTGCCTGCGTAGTTTCTTCCCCCAAGCACATCAAAAGTAGACATTGAAGAAACAAGACATTTGGGTGCTCGCTCACACGAAAGGCAAATCGAAAAAGCACTGCTACGTATGAAGATGTCACTCAGTCCTACCAGCAAGCATAAAGACATGACTTTTAAGAGGTGCACGTATGCCTTGTGAAAGTGGCAACATCCCACATGATCCCAACAGGGGAATTTGACTCACACGGTCATGACAAGTGTGCCTCTCAGTAGTTCATATATGTTAAAGTGAAAAAAGATTGGAGCAAGTGCACTTGAGACGAGTTGATAAAAGCAAATACAACAAGGCAAATAAAAAACTGTTCAAACCCAACTGCAAAGTTTTGACCCGACAAACGTGCATTGATCTGATTGCGTCCCTTTTTATACAAAGTACTTTTGACTAGTGATGGTAAGGCTCTCCTCTCAATATTGTCCATCCTCTGTATATCTGTTCACACAGAACGATGTGAGCAACCTGCGTCAGTGCAATGGGTGGGCAACACAGTAGGAGTGGGAGGGAGTTGCACGTGTACCAAAAGACTTCTTATTGGTGCAATTTAAGCTTTTGTCTGTAGGACAAAGTGAGCAAACTGCGGACGTGCAACAGTGGAGGGAAGAATACTGCTCAAGCTGATTTCCAACAACTGAGACCCTAGCACTTGGCAGGATTGGGCCGTGCTAGAGAAAACGTACAAAATAAGCACTAGTGTACCAGTTCCTGGCAAGGGCAGGACCTTGCTAGAAAACAATATGCTAAAAAACAGAGAAAGCCAAACATGCCGTGCCTGGTTGCATGGTAATAAATGTTTGCATGCATGACCTCACTGATGTAATAGCACCAAGCATTCTACTAAACAAGGGTCTGCTGTTTCTCATGTGGTCGCTGTACTGATTGAACAGCTCTACCCCTGCTCCCTCATACCTGATGGTTTAAAACACATTTGGAAAGGGAGATCGTGTCATTAGCTCGTGCACGAACGGCGCTACTGTGCCCGAAAGGGCCCCCTGCAAATAAATGAGTGAGCAAGAATGGAGAAGCTTTGGTGTTCATTGCCTGCGTGGTGTTGTGATGGTGGCCAGCCTTGTAATTGGGTCTTCTGTTCTTCCCTTGGCGTTTGCATGGCCTTAAGAACAAGCACAACATACTAAGGACACGAGCGCCTATGGCAATGAGTGCCTTACATATTATATCAATCCATTAAAAAAACACAGGCGCACGAAGAGGACACCAAAGCCTGATATTAAAACTACATAAACGGCACAAGCGCACCTATACAAAACACCAAGGCCTGTGCCCCCTCATCCCCAGCCCCAGCGATAATCTTTGCAAAGTCTTCACTCTGCACCTGCACGTGATTTGTGTGGTGTCTTAACCCTACATGATCTTTGCAAAGTCTTCACTCTGCACACACACGGTACACGCAAAATTATTTTGCCAAGATATTCTTCAGCTGCTGGATATGGTTCGATGTGCCTCGTGTACGCATGCAGATCCCAGATCAGAATCCTTATTTTGCACCTACACACATCGCATGCATAATTTTTCTCAGGGCATTGCTCAGCCTACTGACGGGTATTGTTCGAAGTGCCTCATTCTGAAAAGTAGCCTTGTATGAAATATGAATTATACAATGTTATGACCTCACTCCTTGCTTGTCCACCCTAGCTTTGCTCACTCACAAACAAACGCACAGGAAGCTCAGATTTCCTCTGTCTCTACCTGTCTTCCTCGCTCGTCCATAACAACTAGCTTGTCTGCAGGTGCCACAGCTTTGAGGACCTATGATGTGAGAGGGTTGTGCAGAGTGCATAAACACCTACAATGTTACGAGCCTTGTGTGTGTACGTGTGTATGTGTGCGTGTTTGTGTGTGTGTACGAGTGTGTGTGTTTGTGTGTGTGTACGAGTGTGTGTATGTGTGTGTGTGCACTCATGAGGTTGGACTTGCGGTGATGCAAGGGTAACGGCTTCCATCCGTACCATAGGCCAAGCAAGATACACACAGCGATGGTAACGTAGAGCGTATAGATCGGCCAAACTACACTTCACATTTATGTAGTTTGGCCGATTTGGTTCACATTTCACCAGACCGATCTGGTTCACATTGGCCGATCTGGTTCACATTTCACACCATGTGAAAATCATCTCTGCCAAACCTGCCATGCATGCTGTGCATATAAGACATGCATACAATCGAGCATGAATACATAAAACAAAACACAGATACTCTAAGAGCATGCAAGAAAAAAAGTGGAAAAAGGAGAGCAGAGTCAATTCATCGGTGCATTCACCTGCTGCTTATCTTGCCTTTTTGAAGTGCATGAAAATGACATAATAAAAGCCAGCCTATTGGCTTTCAATAGGCTAAGTTAGTATGACATTTTGCGTTTGTGTGCTTGTATGTGTGATTGGTATGACACGCGCGTGTGTGTGTTTGTGTGTGCTTGTGTGTGAGTGTGTGTGAGTGTGTGTGTGTCTATTTGAGTGTGAAAATTGACAGGGCTCGCAATCGCAAACACGAGGAACGATTGAGCACGACAAGTACATGGCAGTCTCGGTGATCTGCATGACATAGATCGTGGTCAGCTTATCTGTCAACTTGCATAGCACAGACCGAGCACGTTCTGTTCGTGCACTTCAGTTTATTTAAAAATGCTAGCCCTAGGCAGCATCGTCGCCAGGAGCTTGTTATTACAGAAACAAAGTGTGCAGGAGCATACAATCACCCAGGTTTTCCCAGGCCCAGAACTGCACAGCTCCTTCACATAATGGCAAGTACGGGGAGAAAGAAAACGAAGGATAGAAAGAAAACTACGCATGCCGTGAAAATCACACTCCGCACTTGCCGTACTGCCGCGTATAATGCGAAGTTTATTAAAATAACTTATTAAAATCTCAATGGGGGCAATGCAAGGGGGGCAACACTTAGTTAATAAACACAATGCGAGCCTAAGCGAATGCCTTTTGGCCCTCTGAGCTGCACGTGTAAGCATATGCACGCACGCGTACGTGCGCCTGCGTGCGCATGTGAAGGGGTTGAAGGCGCCCTCTTAGAAGGGTTTTGGTAGGTAATAAGTAAAAGGAGCCATTTTGGTAGCAAGTGCCAATAAGCTCCTCCATCACACAACTCTTACAGGCCCAGAGCATCCCCAACCTGATCCTTTGATACAAGCTTAACTCGCAAGAGAAATGAAAGTTGTATGTCTAACATCAAGGTGGCTTTACATCTCCCTTCTTGACGTGAATAAATTCCTGGTACCTGTTCTCCATCATTCCTTTTTGGCCTTGCAATCACTCATACCTCCTGTTTCCAATTATTGTCGGAAGTTTGTGCACTCTGCGCCCTATAGCACAGTGAAGGCTAGTTTCTAGTGCTGCTAGACAAAGCATGTCCGGAAGCTCTTACCTTCTGTACTACTACGTCACTGTTGCACCGTGGTGTTGCGGATTTTTTGCCGCTTTTCTGTGTAAAATAAGACAGTACATCCCAAGCTCTTACCTTTTGTTCTACGCCAATGTTGCACCGTGAGAATGCTTATGGAGTTTTTGCTGCTTTTCTGTGTTTATTAAGACAGTACATCCCAAGCTCTTACCTTTTGTTCTACGCCAATGTTGCACCGTGAGATTGCTTATGGAGTTTTTGCCGCTTTTCTGTTTTAAATAAGACAGTACATCCCAAGCTCTTACCTTTTGTTCTACGCCACTGTTGCACCGTGGGATTGCTTATGGATTTTTTGCCGCTTTTCTGTGTAAAATAAGACAGTACATCCCAAGCTCTTACCTTTTCTTCTACGCCACTGTTGCACCGTGGGATTGCTTATGGAATTTTTGCTACTTCTCTGTATTGCGTAACCAAGACCTTACCTTTTCACCCTCCGTCTCCATTTGCAAGGCAGGTGAGGCAACTTTCTTGGGGTTGGACTTGAGGGGCACTTCAATAACTTGGGTGTACCTAGGCACAAAAGAAAAAGTGCAAGACAATGCACATTTGAGTTTGCCACGATGGTATGGCTCAATCAATGAATTATTTAGGTGCACCTTTGCGAAAATTGTAGAGCGCAACAAATAGGTTGCGTCCGTATAAAATACATTCACAACAAACAAAATTAAATGCAATCTAAAGCGGCTCCTCCCCGCCATAGGTTATGGGCACCGTCTAGGATATGGGCACCGTCTTGCCAGCTTGTCACTTTTTAATCCTCAACCTATCTCTTCCCTTACTTTCCCAAACAGCTGGTCACCTGAAAGTACCCTTTTTCCTTACTTCCCAAACAGCTTGTCATCATCCTGATCACCATTTTCAGAAAACCAATCCGGGCAAACTTGCCTTTGAGGTTATGGTCAAGCGAACACATTAAGATTGATCACAATAGTTGGAGCGCAGGCTGCAAACTGCGGACTACCTCTCGGTAAGTATTTGCTTTTTCTTCATGCACCCATGAGGTCTTTGTCCATGTGGATTTATCGTCCATGTGGATTCATTCTTGACTGGTAAGGACCAGTCAATTATCCGACCAGCCGAACATTCTGGCATTTAAGTTTAAAATCTTTGTCCATGTGGCAGCTCTGAGGAGAGTTTCTTTCTCCACGTAGAAGCCTGTGGGGGAGCGTTCGGTACATCGCCCGAAACTGCCAGCATCAAAATGCCCTCACAACATCACACTCCACTACAACTTTTGTAAGAAGGCTGCACCAAAGCTTTGCCTTTGTCGCACAATACTGACTGCTCCTGGTTACGTTAAATAATTATGAAAATTAGGCACCAAGATAGATCCGCAAAGGTACGGTATCTACTTCTGAACTCCCCGCTGGACATGAAAATATGGTGAAAATATACGCAACATATACACGTGTACATGTGCAAATCTGGCCAATTCTAAACGCAAAAATCGACCAGATCACGAGCAAAAAACTACGCAGTGTCCTCCTATACTTGAACAGTCATTGGCAAGCAGCACCCAAAATGTAACCATCTATCAATACCTGCGTGCCTTGTCCAACCACTCCTCAGCCATTGCTGCGGCACTGCTACTGTTGCCCTTCCCAACTGTAATGATCTACGAATCGTGTGTATGTGTGTGTTTGTGATAGAGAGAGAGAGAGAGATAGAGAGAGAGAGAGAGAGAGTGTGTATGTGTACGTGTGTGTTTGTGAGAGTGTGTGTGTGTGCGCGCGTGTGCACGCGTACGTACATGTGAATGCGCATGTTTGTGTGCCCCTGTGTGCATGCATGCGTGTGGATGCTTGTGCATGTGTGTACGAGAGTGTGTACGTGTGCAGTGAGTGTGTGTGTGTGCATGTGTGTGTGCGTGTGTATGCATGTACGTGCACGTGCATGTGCATATGTTTGTGTGTGTGTGTGTGTGTGTGTGTGCGCGTGTGTGTGTGCAAGCACGCGCACTTGTGTGTGTGCGCAAGTGCGTGTGCGTGTGCGCGTGCGCGTGCGCGTATGCATGTGCGTGTGCGTGTGCGTGTGCGTGTGCGTGTGCGTGTGTGTGTGTGCGTGTGTGTGTGTGTGTGTGTGTGCGTGTGTGTGTGTGTGTGTGTGTGTGTGTGTGTGTGTGTGTGTGTGTGTGTGTGTGTATGTTTGAACGAACTAACCTTTATAGGAACCTTGGTGACTGGCCTCGCATCCGGCTTGCTACTGGTCCTCCCAGCATGTATTTTGCAAAAACCTCTGCCAAGTGCACCCCGCCGACCAATTCCAAGCATTCTCTCGCACTCATGCAATTTCCGGTTTACGTGTCACATTAGAAAACTGACCAGATCCGCACGAAAATCTTAAGTAAACTTACAAGACGAGATATTGAACACAATTGACCCCCCTACCACTCCCCACAAAATTAAGGAAGCTCCTTCACCGCGAAAAGGAAAAATCAATGGGGATCAAGAGGGTTGCAGACTTGGCCTGAAACCGGCTCCTGATGAGAGTTGATAACAGTACTGGAAAGGGCACGGGCATGGTATGGACAAGTTTAGCAGCGAAGTTCACAGATAGAGTGCACATGGAGCTTGGAGGCAAGCTTCTTAACTCTTTGAGAGTCAAGACCCAGTTCCTTGAAAGGTTTCAGAGTGTGAGTGTTGTAGATGGTGCTACCCACACCCAAGAGGATGATGTGGAGAGTAACGGAGGCTCCTTGGAGAGTGTTGCAAAGGTCTTTGTGCTGTTCCTTTGCGGCGTTCAGCTGGTGCTGAGGTCTGGTGTCTTCACAGTACTCGATCTCGATGAGGTGGATGTCACGCCGAGGTTTGCTGAGGTCTTTAGGTTGGTGCTGTATGGGGAACGTGGATATGCTAATGGCTGGCGCTGCTGCTAAGGTGCTCCTGGTCTCCCTGCTACTCCTAAGAACCCACCCCCCTTCATTGCTAGTCTGTTGCTTTTTGTTTTCGTGGAGACGGGAGCATCCGAAAGCTGGAGGTAAACCTATTGTTGTCTGAGAAGCGGGATGGAAAGAGCCACGCACTTTGGTATAATCCTAGTTTCAGCTGTATCATGAATCTGAAGATTTTGCATAGCCAGCCGTTCACTGCTACCTATATCCATGCAGACAAAGCAGGATCCTAGGGAGCCTGTCTTGCTAATGGCTTTGAAGATCATGCTGCATGCTAAGTTGTGCCTCTCAGTGATCATAATTTTTTTTTGCGTATGTTGGCATCCAGAAAGGATATGCAGGGCACTGTCTAGTTAAAGGCAGAGGGGGCAAGTTAGGCTTATCGAATGCTTAAACCATACCGCATATTTTTGGTTGTACAGGGTTCTGGACTTCATAATGATGCACTTGGATTCTAAAAGGGACATAGGATACTATTATGTAAGCGTTGCTAGCGGCTCCATTGGCAATGCCATTTTCGACAAGGGTCTGGTAGTGTTCATGGTAGTTTGCTACGGTATTGGCATTTCCTAGTTTGTGGAGGGGGCGCATGTGTGCTTACAAGGCGTCATGGTAATTGGATAGGTACCAAAGCCTTCAGGTAGGTAACCAGGCTGTGTTTGATTGACGTTGTACAATTTGATGTTCTACATATTCTTATTCAAGCCAGTAGATGTTGTAGAGGGGATTCCCCTCAGGGCCAGCTATTTTGATGGAGGTATCCGCAACGTCAGAGTAGTTTGTGATTGGCTTCTAGCAAGAGCAACAGCATATGCATTGCCTATAATACCTGCGTGGGATTTGACTTTGTGGAAATGAATGGGCGATGGTGACTGGTGGAATGCTTTGGATATGCATTCAAATCCATATATGGATTGGAGAACATCTCCCTGGATGTGGTGGCGGTGGAGGTTTGGATGTGAGAGCTGCTTTATAATTTCGCGCATTGAGGTTAGGCTATCTGTGGCTACATGGGAGTAGCCGTGAATGATTGCGGCTGCTATAGCTGCTAGCTCTGCACGTGGGATGGCATTGGTTATACCTCCGCCTCTTGGTTTTACGCAATGAGAAATGTTTAAGCAAGGGTGGTATACACCTGATCCTGTGTCTTGCCCTTCTTCGTGTCGTTTGAGACTGCCATCAGTGCAGGTCCAGTCCCGCCAATCTTGCACTTTACGGATCAGGTTTGGGTCGGAGCTGTGTTGATTCGCTTTGTTAGAGCTCTGAGGTGTGTTCAGCTTACTTTTTTCATCTTGGGGGCCTTGTGGGGTTCGGTCGCTGGGTAATTTCCTTGCTTTATTAAGGGTCTTTTCAGTGCTATAGTGGGGTTGTTAAGAATGCAATTGATTTTTCCACTTTGCCTCAGGAATATCCTTGGCAAGATATTTCAGCCACCAAGTCTTGTTGTAAGCATTGGTGCAGTTTCTGCCTCTAGTATTCCATATGGCAACGATGTGCACATCCCAGGTATGTTTGGGAAGGGGTGTCTGTATATTGGAGTTGCCTGGAGTTGCCAGGGCGTGAAGGCATGGTGTCCAATAATTTGCACATGTGCGGGAATCTGCGGTAGAGTGATGCATAAAGATTGGTGATCATCCTTTTATTCCAGGAGGGAAGAAACATGAAGGTAGCCGATGCCTCTGTGCTAAGGGCAGCAGAGTAAATTGCATGCCTTGTGGCTAAATACATGGTGTTTTCAAGGTAAATGGGATGGCCAATAGACCAGTGAACTTGGAAGAGAAGGTGTTGCAAATTGCCCCAAAGGCAGTATCTCTTGGATGTTCATTCCAGTATTGAGGGAGTGTGGGGTCATGGTCAAGGGGGGACGTCATTTTTTCTTTTGTGCCATTTTTGCAGAGGTGGTCGACGGAGCAAAAGTCCTGAAAATGTTCCTTTTTCGATGCAAATCGTGTTTAATTAACATATCTAGATGTTTCATGAAGTTTGAGGCCAAATGGACTACCCCAGTGGCCTGGGCAGAAATCCAGTTTAAATTCTGGCACTGAATGTTTACGTATTGACTGACGCCATAGATGCTGTCAAAAATCTCTATGAGAATGCCACCACCCAAGTCAAACTTCCAGGGGTCTGCACAGGTCAAATACCAGTAGAGAGGCACGATCCAGGGAGACACCCTCTCCCCATTTCCTTCTCTACATGGAACCCCTCCTGCGATGGCTGCATGTAGGAGGACGCGGCTACGTCCACACCTGCATCCCCAAAGAAAACGAGCTTCAGACGCATCTGGCCAACAACGTCAGCAGCGCTTCCTTTGCAGACGACCTCCTCTGCCCCACGGGTAACCTGAAAAACCTAAAAGTGCAAGCAAATAAACTCACCCTCTACTCAAATTGGGCCGGATTGATTATATTTGGCAGTAAAACCAACGTCACGGGTAGCCTAAATGCGTCCCCCTCTAAGGACCAGAATGGCTTAACACCGTCTGAAGCACTTGAACATCAACTCAACAACAACATACTGGTTCAAAACCAGGCAACAAAATACATCACACCCAGCTCCCCCTTCCTCTATCTAGGAGTCACACTGACGATGGATCTCAACTGGAAGCACCAGCACAGACGTATGGACGAAAACCTAAAGCAAAAGCTCGACGCCCTTGAAGGCTCGTATGCCTCACCACGGCAAACACTAAAAATAATACGCACAGCAATCATCCCTAGTCTGGCCTATACCTTTGCGGTTGCACCATGCTCTTACCCAGACCTGGATAAGTGGGATGCAATGATCGGAAGGGTTATCAAAAGCAAACACAACTCATGGCGAAGCACACTGACTGCCATGATCCGTGAAGATATCTATAATTTTGGACTGGGCGCCCCCTCCATCTACGTAGAATACCACAGGCGCTCAGCAGTAGCACTCGTAACAAGCCTAGAAGACCCTTCTGAACGCCACCAATCTGTGACCGTGCATCTCCTGACCCACCAGGTCGCCCAACTACATCAAGGCCCAACAAGGCCCAACAAGGCCCAACAAGTAAGGCCCTTGCCACTACATTCCTTTCCACAAGAGAAGGAACGTCGCTACCAATAAATTGGCAACTCAACCTACATATGCAAGCACGTCAACTTGCTTGCATCCAAGCCAGCAAGCTCCACTTAGCCTTGAAAGGAGACAGCATGTTCTTAGACGATCTCAAGCTCAGAAGTCACCTCCGCCCGCAAGCCCCCCCCCCCAGCATTAGCCACCCTCATCAATTGCATTACCAGACCGCTTATGGACCTAGGCATAACTGGCTTCCATGACCTCACATCAGCCAACGAAAAAGACATTGTCTCCGGGAAACAACTCAGAAACAAGTACACTCGAGTCTTCAAAAAGCACATCATTATAGCCCTTAATAGGCTTGCTGCCATTGCTAACCTGCCTGGAACACAAGATCTTAGCCCAACATCAATTGCACAAATACTCCAAGAGAGGAACTCAAAACAGTCTGTTCTACTGAATTAACGCAAAATTAACAAGTCCTCCTTCACAGGTCTCCTAGGCACACACATTAACACGTCGGCTCTCAAAGAGGTGCCCCCAAATCCCGCAAACACTCGAACACAACAAACTGTGCCCATCTACACAACACCCGCACCACAGCCACGCTCAGCAACACACTACAGGCACCCCATTACAAACAACTTTATCAGAGGCCCAGCACCTACACCCACAGATCCATCAACAAATAATGGACACCCCAATCAATCCTCTGCTTTCGACATACCCAACTTAGAGCCGCAAACATCCCCTGCCTCCTCTACAATCACAACCGAACCTCAAACAGAAACTAAAGGTCATGTTGCATTTAACGTACCTACACCCTCATTTTACAAAGGAATTACCCCCCAATGTACAGATTCCAATGCTTGACCAAGGAAACGCACAACACATGGCAATATATCCCGCACTGATGAGCTTCTCCAAACACAACCTAACGGCGCCATAACGGTGAAAGGGCCTCCACCTTCACCACAAACGGAAACCCCGCGCTCACAACGCTACTCACAAAGGGTATTCAACCAATCAAAAAAGAACCACAACTCTATAAGCACATCGCCAATACCATTGCCACAAACTACAGCTATTACTTGCCTCTCTGAGCCTGCACCCACTAACCAACCGGCCACTCTCTCCCAAGACCAACCAGCAAAGCGTGCACGGCATACACAAGATGCCCTCCCCGGTACCAGAAAGAGGACACGCATCCAAACAGAAAGTCAGCAACATACGCCCCTGACTCAAATCTTAGACACTGTTGCATTAAGCTCACAAAATAGTAATTCAGCCCACTGAACAACCTAAAAACAGTCAGCCAAACAAACGACCACATGCTCACAAATCACTAGCCACAACCACCATGCAACACAAGCGTTCACACAGATAATCACTCTTTCCTCTCAGCATATCAATATCATCAACCCGATAACTTACCAGATACACAACAACCCTACCTTTGAGATTGCAGACCACTCAGCATTATCATCACAGCGCAGACCCCAAAGGAAAAGAAGATGTGAGATCCTCGATACACCCCATGACCTTCCTAGCCCAAACCTGACCCCCTTGCGCACCACGCATATTCAGCAAGAACTCTGGACGTACAAGAAGGATAAGGCTTTTTCAATGACACCCACAGAGGCCATCAACACACTCTACTATGATGATATGGGCATCCTACACATAGATAATTGGAGGTTCTTCACCCCCAAGAAAAGAGACAGAGATGATACACCCCTAAGACAGAAACAATACCACACTTACTATGCCCCCATGAATATTGAAAGATGGGCCCTAGTAGGGCCGCCCTACCCCTCTTTAAATCATTTGGACTAGTGCCCAAATCCAATGAAACTATTGCCCGGAGCCAGATTAAATGCGCAAGCTGTAAAATCTGCTCCTACCATCTAGGACTTGAATCTCCAGACCTCTCCCCACCCTTTAAAGACATGTACATCTGTGACGTCTGCAACCTACCACTGGCAATGCTTGTTTAAAACAAGTTGCTGCAACGCCACTGAAAGGGAAGCTATTGATGCCAATGATTCATGGGCCTGCCCCTCCTGTATTAATCTGAATCAAAATGAAAAGGAAATCCGTATCCACTTTCAGAAAAGAGAAATTGTGGAAGTCTCATGGAACCCAACGTGGGAGCCAGAAGAACTACAAACACGTGGGAAAGCTTCAAGCAGAGCCTCAATACGTTTGAAGAGCATATCGCCGCACCAAACTTATCTCAGCCTGCACCAGATGAACACCTAAATCAACTTCAAAAACAAGGGTTCTCTGCCATCCAAAAGGGCAACAAGTACCAGCCCTACAATGTCGATCTTCGTAACAAATTTAGCTTTGACATCCAACCCACCAACCCGCAGGCTGACATTATGGTCACAGGGCACTGTAAGTACTGGATTACAACCATTGATCTATGGAGTATCAAGAAAAGAGTACCCTATCCTCCCCAGATGACGCTATGCTTCCTGAAGTGTACACTGACACAGTAGCCTGTATTTACAATGTCGACGGAAAGTGTAAAGGTATGCTTACAGCCGCCCTTGTGCTGGTTACTCCGACTGCTGCAAAAACACAAACTCAACAAACTAATGTAGGGGGGTGGGTTCTTCGGAGTGGCAGGGGGCAGTTGAGGGAGACTGGGAGCACCTCAGCAGCACCGCCAGCACCAATAGAGCCACCGCCAACCCCAGACAGCACCGACCTAAAGACCTCAGCAAACCTCGGCGTGACATCCACCTCATCGAGATCAAGTATTGTGAAGACACCAGACCTCAGAACCAGCTAAACGCCAAAAAGGAACAGCACAAAGATCTCTACAACACTCTCCAAGGAGCCTCCGTTACTCTCCACATCATCCTCTTGGGTGTGGGCGGCACCATCTACAACACTCACACTCTGAAGCCTTTCAAGGAACTGGGTCTCGATTCTCAAAGAGTTAAGAAGCTTGCCTCCAAGCTCCATGTGCACTCTGTGAACTTCGCTGCTAAACTTGTCCATACCAGACGTGCCCTTTCCAGTACTGTTATCAACTCTCATCAGGAGCCGGTTTCAGGCCAAGCCTGCAACCCTCTTGATCTCCATTAATTTTTCCTTTCCTTTTTGCGGTGGAGGAGCTTTACAGTACTCGGTACCAAAGTGGCTCCTTTTCCTTAATTAATGTGGGGAGTGGCTTTCACTGCCTGCGTAGTTTTTCTTTTCTTTTCCTTTTCTTTAGCCACCACGCTCTACCCAGGGCCTCTTTCCACCTCAAAACACAACAGGAGTACTTCTTTTATGATAAGAAATCCTTTGGGATGCTGGGAACCGGATTTGGTGGAACTTGGTTTTCCACCCTTTTAGGCAATCCTTTCGCTGATTTTTTAAGGGAAATGGGCCAAAAGGAGGTACTTGGCCAATTACTGCTCCGTTTTGCCCCATTTTTATTGCAATGGTATTCTTTATTAAAAAGTAGACTATTCATATGAAATTGTCACAAATCGGGTCAGTTGGTGGTGAGATGTGACAGATAGATTGGTGGCGAAAAGTTGAGGTCATGCCGCGGGCAATTAGACGTGTGCGCCGCTACTTGCAATTTATAAGCTCAGGGAATCTCAGCATCTGTAGCTAAGCTTAGAAACTGCAAGCTCTGGCGCACATACTGTGGGAATATTACCCCCCCCCCCCCTTTTCAGTCCTCCGCCGACCACCTCTGCCATTTTTGTAGGGCTTTGATAATGTGGGGGGGAAGCATCCGTGAAATGTGTTTTTACTCTTTTGGCTTGTATGTTGATATCTTTGCGTGTGATGAGGCCCACAAGTTCTCATGCAAGGTTCAGGGGGGGTGGGTGGATGTTGTCATCTAAGCCGCTGTATTTTGCCTTTACAAAAGCCTTTTGAAGCCACT
>Ga0307974_1002333_pt1 | contig 13466 bp, 16 predicted proteins | sample OrgLakmetagen784_FD_201812 | JGI IMG/M metagenome (GOLD analysis project Ga0307974, IMG submission 201812) | Saline water microbial communities from Organic Lake, Antarctica - #784 | ecosystem: Environmental > Aquatic > Non-marine Saline and Alkaline > Saline | place: Antarctica: Organic Lake... | reverse complement strand
TATTGCGCATAACATGTTTGGACAGATCAAGATGGAGATACCGTGGTACATTAATCGGCATCCGCTCATTTCTAGAAAAAGGGATGGCAAACCAAGAATGATAGGTGGCCAGTTTGTTGTTGTGCGTGTTGGGGTCCACCAACTCAGCGTTCCTCCGAACACCTCTCATCCTATGCTTCAAATCTGCAGTAAACTCTTGCATGGTAATAGCATGCCCAGTTTGAACAGCTCGTACATACAACGCAATTATCGGCTCCTCAACCTGGTTGCAATTGAAGCTAAATGGTTGGACATTGACAGAGGGAACAAAAAACGTGACAGACAGGGCAAGAGGCTTATTCTTGTATTGCGGAACGTTTACCAAATGTTACCAATAACCAATTTTTACAAGGATTACAGGTAAGCCATCAATCAAAACGTACGACTGCTAGGCTGGCTGCATATGTAAGGCATGTAAAAAAAACTGTGATACTTGTTGTTGTAGCACTAAACGTGTAGCACCTACAAAAAAACCCTGGAAAGGGAAAAAAGGCACAACGCTGTTTTTGACATTGCAGCACTGAACAAAATCAGTTAACAATTAAGCATTGCCAACCGACCGCAATAATAGAAAGAGGAGCAATCATCTGTAAAGTTTGGGTACATAAAAAACATGGATTTGTCACACTGAGGATACCAAGAATGAGGGAGGCAAATAACATTATATATAGATTCATGTGTGAGGAGCAAGCAGCACATGTACAACGAGAGGGTCTGGAACATCAAACATGGTCTGGTTCATCACTGTTTTGCTGCGGGCCCTGCCGCTTGAAGAACTCTGAATCATCACTTGCCTGGCTAAGACTGTAGAATTGTGTTTAAAGAGCGAATTGAAGTCAGATAATAAGCAAATTAGCAGGCACTTCCCATTCTTTGTCCGAAGTTGTGGCCACAAAATGCAATGTCGGGCCACAAAATGTAGCCCAAAAAAGGCATAGGCCCACTGGCATCCTGTCGGAAATTTTCCTGGGTCGTTTTTTTTCCTGGGGTCGTTCATGGTACGTCAATACCACCAAGCAATATTGTATATATTATTTACTTCATACACAGATCTTTCCGACCGTGTTGCAACTATCCGTGAAATTGGTTTTTCACGGCCTTTTTTCCGGCAGCAGTGCCGTATCATCCCTGACGCCATTCAAAAGCAGCAGCAATCGCCCCAGTAATCGACAAGCACGTCCAGCAGGTGAGGCGAGCAATGGGCGGGAGTGTGATGGCTTGCTCTCATCAGGCAGGACTGTTCCTGTGTAAGCGCCCTCCACATGTGGCAGCAAAAAAATGGTTGACTAATGCATTGCAGTAAGGGGCTCAGACAGGGATTGCATACGTATGTACTGGCGGGGACACACAATGGCTTGCGGATGTATGCACAGCTGCAGCAATCCTGATGCCCATCCGTTCCTTTCATTTTGTATCTTTTCAGATGTATAGTTCCAAAGGCAAGAGCAAGGGTATTGACCTGGCTCTGACGACGCCCACCTTTTTTCTTGACGGCATCCCTTTTGCTTTGGATCCAGGGGAGGGGAAGCAAGACCTAGAAACACAAACTACTTCTCTAGGTGATCCGTCAAAATTTGCGTGTATGAGAGCGATTTTGCCTATAATCTACTTTGGGGGCAGTGTTGTGGAGTGCCCCGCAAATTTGCCTGTGTTTTTACGCAGCAACTCTGTCTGCTTTTATTTGCACCACTTTGCCACCAAAAACTACAGCATAGTCGTCCTTGCTTGCAATGAACCGGTTGCTTGCAGGCAAAATTTTTGACAAAGCCTGCGAGCACCTGCCTGCTGAAGACCAGGCACATCTGCAAGATGGCACTTGCAACATCACTGGCAAGCTCACGCCCAATGTGCACAAGCCGAATGTGTATACAGCTTTTTTGCACGTCACGCTGGCCAGTCTTACCCCGGATGCCGAGCTTCCCATAGTGCAAGAGAAGCTCAGGCGTCAACTTGACACAGCCCTTATGGGCGTACCCATCACGTGCACAACAGGTGTGTGCACACATTGGTGTTTGTCTCCTACTGTCCTGATCAGGGGAGACAGATCAAATTGGCATTCTTCAGTGCTGTATCGGTTTTTGGTTTTATGGACAACGAGAGGTATAGTAAACAGCCACAATTGTCGTGCGTGAAAAGCTGCAAGAAATAATTGACATGGGAACGCAATGCACATCCAACTAACCTGATTCATGACAAACTCAAAAGCAAGCTGTTCGGCTTTTGTTGTACCCTTGCAGGAAAGCTGTTCTACACATCTGGAAATTCATCTCCCCAGGATAGAGACAAGATCATCATCCAGCTTAATTTCGACGTTCCAACCACACACCGTCTGCAACAGATCATTGATGCAGTGGAGCAAATGGCTGGCGTCCCGCTGCGCAAAAAATTCCGAGAACCCCACATGATCATATCCAAAAACTATGATGCCTTGAAAGTGCGCCCTGACGACGAGCTGCTGAAGCGGTGAGGTTTATGATGTGCCTCAGTGTCTTGACATGTTTGTGCACGATTTTCTGCATGAAGACCTGGAATTTCAGAGTCGAGCTTTCCGGCACAGGTACTGTCATACTTTATTCTTCTTATATGCTTGACCCTCATCAATCATTCGCTTACCGCTGTTCTCATTGGCCATGTTTTGTGTGTGTGCTGTTTTCATTTGCTTATGATGCTGCTGTCCCCATCTCCTTATGATGCTGCTGCCCTCATGGGTCATGGGTGTGTGTTTGTGTGTGTGTGTGCGTGAGCTGTCATGATCATTGCTTTCACAACCATAAAAGACACCAGGAGGCCATAGCTTGCAACGTTTGCACATGGAAACACGCCTTGTGCAGGCTGGGCAAAGCTATGCAAGCAATGAAGTTCTCAAACACGCCTTGTGCAGGCTGGGCAAAACTATGCAAGCAATGAAGATCTCAAACACGCCTTGTGCAGGCTGGGCAAAGCTATGCAAGCAATGGAGATCTCAAGCACGCCTTGTGCAGGCTGGGCAAAGCTATGTAAGCAATGAAGATCTCAAACACACCTTGTGCAGGCTGGGCAAAGCTATGCAAGCAATGAAGATCTCGGTCTCCTTTGGTCGTGTTCAAGCCGCAGCCCCAGGAGACGGGCTCGGGTACTGTGTTGCTCACGCATGCCCTGTCCTGATGAAGTGCCCGTTAGCCTGCTGGCAGGTATGTGGGCTCAATTCTACAATCCGATTTGTATCAGATTTGTGCTAAATAGTATTAAAATTCAAGGTCGCAGCCCAAGGAGATGAACTTTGGTACTGTGTTGATCACGCGTGCCCTGTCCTGATGAAGTGCCCGTTAGCCTGCTGGCAGGTATGTGGGCTCAATTCTACAATTGCATTCATCTGTGCTGAAGATTTAAAGAAGTAGGCCGCACGCTGAAATTTAAGGGGGGTTGGAAAACGCCGGTGTGGCGATCTTTTGCGCCACACATTCCCCTTAATTTCATGAACGTGCAAAGTACAAAGAGAGCTTTCAGCATATTTGCAATTGTGTATGCTGACCCTGTTGTGCCTGACACCCCATTCTACTACACAGATTGGAGGTACTCCTGAAATTCAGGTCCTATGTCAGTGTCTGTGGCTGCCTGGTGATGAGAAGGTGAGGTCGCCCTAAAACTTTTCTGCGAGGAAATTCATTGCTGGCCAGGATAGCTATATGCACAAGTAGGTAATCCGGTTCTAGCAATAAATCACCATTATGAGAAGACCAGATGGATTGCTATGCAATGTGACTTTGTTCCTATCCATTATGCAACACACGTTGCACACAGGCAAAAGGCCTCATCCACATAATACAAAACCAAGGGGCACCCGCAGACGAGTTTCTGAAGGTATGCTTTAAATGTTGTGCAGATCGTGCCCATTCAAATTGCAGTTAATCCCGGCCATCGCTGTTGCGTGCGAGCTGATTATGCACGCTATGCGACCCCGTTGCTTATACGACCCACCCTAGATCATTTAACTGTAATTCTCTGTTTCTTGGCTGATCTGGGTTTGACTGAAAATAGTCACCACGGTTCAGACAGAGGAAATAACACTGCTGTCTGATGACTTCCTGATGAGACTGCACAGAAGTCGAGCTTCTGGCACCAAGCGTGTCGTTGCCTGTTTAATTTTTTGAATGCAAGCCCATGATTGTGCATTTGGTCTGTGCAGGTGGTGTATGGCATTTGCTCTGGTCAGGATCCCGGCGGCAATGAGCAGGTGAGTGGGTAGAAGGGCGCACAGGGAATGCTTGCAGTTGCTATGCCAGTAAGACAGGAATTAAAAAATATAAGACAAGGGCGATCAGCGTTAATAAAAAAAAGGCTTTATTGCACAAGTCCCTCTGGTTATAAGTCAGTCTGTGTGTGCAAACAAAGGTGCAGAAATAGAAGCCAATCTTACTCCTTATGACCCCCTACTTTCCATTACCTTTCTGAAACACTTGAACAAACCCAAACCCTAAATGCCTGTTTACCAGACGTGAGGCTGTGGAAAACACACACACACACACATTTCTTGTTTTGAGGCACTGAAGTCTGAACGAACACCACAAGCTCATTTGTCTCCTGAACTTAGTGTGGGTGGGCTGGTGTGTGGAGGTGAGGGTGGGATTTGGGATGGTGCACGAGTGTTTGTGCGTGTGTGTGTGCGTGTGTGTGCGTGTGTGTGTGTGTGCGTGTGAAAGTGTGTCATACGCAAACAGGAGGGATATTGAGGTGCAATGAGGAGATCCCCACCAATGTAGACAGAACAAGCAAAGTGAGATGTTAGGTGTGCACTTAGCTCAAAACGAATATTTAGACAATAGTTGGACAAAGTACCCTTACGTGACCACTACACACCTCTGTGACCTCAGGCAAAGGAAGCAGCTAAGATCTGTGCAGCCATTCCTGATCTGAACAGGCATAACGTGCCAAAGCCCACTGACGGTGAGTAGGAACGGATTCAACGATGCTGCTCTTTACTCTTTTATATACACATGCTCATGATGAGCATGGCAATATAACTGAACTGCCCTTTTTTTTGAGGAGGTGTGAGCAATTCAGACCCTCACATGTGAGCAGTTCAGACTTTCACACACAGTGAGCAGTTCAGACCTTCACATGTGAGCAGTTCATACCTTCAGAAAGCACGCCTTGTGATATAAACCGTGGCGTAAGAAGTATGAGATACTACACGGGCAGCAAAACCACACATCAATTGTAAAGGGTAAAAGCTTAGGATAAGGATGGAGGGGTATTACAGCAGCAGGCACACGCAGTTCTACACACTAAGAAAAAGCCATGGTTGTTGTGGGCAATTTAAGTGTCCTCAATTGCAGAACAGAATAGATCATAGAACAACCAATGAAGATGGGTGACAAGTTAGGTTAAATTTTATGGCTTCTGGCGAGATCAGATCATGTAACTGGTCGAGGGAAGGCCAAGCTTCTTAATTCTCTTCGATTTAAGATCCAACGTCTTTGAGGACTCCAGAGCGTGGTGTTACAAATATTGCCGCCGATACCCGCCGAGAGGATGATGGGTGCGGAGGTTGATGGAGGTTCCTTTTTCTCCTTGAAGGCTGGTGCTGAAATATTTGTGCAGCTCCTGCGGTTAAGTGGTTGAGGTTACATTGCTATGTATGCGTCAAGGGCATCTCAGCGGAAGCTCAGAAAAAGATCCTGCGGTTAAGGGTTGAGAGCTCTAGCTTACCTTAATCTACCCTTTGTGTTGTATCTTGGATACAACCGTTTCATGTCCTCACCACAACACGTATGTGTGTTAGTGTTTCCTGTTTCAAGTCCTCACCACAACACGTGTGTGTATGTGTGTGTGTGTGCTTCCCGTTTCAAGTCCTCTCCATAACATGTGAGGCCCAGCACAACTGCTAATCGACAAAAAGTTACCTCCTTACTTCCTGCCTCGCCACAGGTGCTGCCAAAGGCCACGAATGGAAGGCAGAAAGGTCTGGCAGGTAGGTCCAAGGGGTTACAAGGGTTACAAGGATGGCCTACAGCCCGAGTCTCTGGCCGATGGCAATTGGCCGGTGAAACAAAATCAACCAGTGTCGAAAATTGAAACTAAATCTGACACAAACTTGAGGAGTCTGTATGAGTCTTGATTCAGGAATGCATTGATCTCAAAATCAGTGATACAGTGATGACAAGTTAAGAAAGGAATAAATTCAGAGCTTGAAGGAGAAAGGTCTGGCAGGTAGGTCCTCTGCTTGAATATTTGGTGGACTCAATGGTCCAGCTGTTTCTGCGCTTCCCACCATTCAGTCCGCCACAAACGCTGCTGACATTACTATTGACGCTACCACTGCCCTCCCCTGTAGGGACAGGTCTGGAAGCAGAGAGGGGGATTACAGTGTGCATGAGTTTGGCAGCGGTGGCAGCAGAAAAGGAAACCGCCGTTGGTGACACAGAGAAGCATGTAGCAAAGTAGCGCTCAAATTTAGTGTTTGAGATTGCCGGGGGGAGCGGCAAAAAGAAAGGGGTCGGCCCTGTTGAGAGGTGTGTAGCAAGCAAAGCAAAGGAGAATGCTGATGCTTGGCAACAGACGTTTTTGTTGTTACAGGGGGGAAGGCAGTGGGGTTTGGCCGCACTGGCAATGTATGAACTGAAGCAGATTACAGAACACTGAAATTACAGCATAATACAGGCGTTCTTGTGCGCACATTTTCTAGCACGTCATTTGTGGTGGAGGAGTTGTACGGTACCCGGTACCCCAAAGTGGCTCCCTTTCCTTTAAAAGGAAGTATTTATTTCTGTGGGGAGTGGTTTTTCATGCCCGAGTAGTTTTTCTTTTCTTTTCTAGCAATTACATGCTATAGAAGGCATATATATATTGTCAGTTATCAGAGACAGTTTTAGAGAGGTGCTTCTTGAGCACGGATTCATTCACCCGTGCTTGATTGTGACAGGAAGTAAGGTGGACAGATGTTGTAATGTGTCCTGCAACGCCCAATGAATGCAGAGTTACACATCCCACCTGGAGCATATAGAAAAGAGAAGCTTTTCAGTGGGGTCCAGGTGGTTGGGAGGCAGAAGCCTGCACTCCGCCAGGAGTATTGCTCAAATATTTTTGGGGGTTGTCCTTAATGTCCCGTCTCGTTTGTGTGACTTGTGCTGCAAATCACCTCGGGGTAGTTTTGTGGATTTCATAAATGGTGCACAAGCCATTTCTTTAAACCCCCCTTCAATTTGCCTGCTGTGTTATCACTACTAGGAGTTTTCTTTTTTCACACAAAGGTTAGTCTGGATTCTTTTTGCTTGAGATTTCATCCACCTGTGCAGCTCCAGGCACCTCCGCCGTAAGGAGCTTTAGGTTCATTGTGTGGCTGTTGAAGTGCCTGGTGTTGCTCCTAATAGGTTGGTGTGAAGGTATTTGCGGCATCCTAGTAAGTTATAAGGTAAGATTACATCGCTGTATATGCCTCTGGGGGGCATCTGAGCGGAAGTTTGGAAAATGCCTGCAACCAAACCAAAAAGGCGCTAGAAAAATCAAGGGAAAAGGGCTAGGCACTCAGCCACAAAAGAGGCCACACCATACATCTGGCTGGTTCAAAAAGGTCCTCAAATGAGTTGGGCTATCCTCATACTGAGGTGGGAAGACCAGCTGGTGGTGCTGTGTGCAAAGGCTGACAAGACGTTCACGCGGCAAGTCCAGCAAAATGTGTTCCCCATCCTGAAAAGTGTGCCAGTCACATATGTCAAAGATCCTGAGCTCATAAGGCCTTCTATTTCTGTTATGACGCCTTCTTTGGACCAGAATTTTATGGCCAGAAAGGCGGAGGCAAGAAAGTGCACGGCTGAGATTGTTGGAAATATCCAAGCGAAGGTAGAGAGGCAACACAGGCTTGTGATTTCTTATTCTGTCATCTCACCAGCCAGGAACAATTCCAAGAGGTACACCAAATTGTGTGTGATAAGTCCATAACTCTGCTGGAATGTTGAGTCTCATTTGGTGTTAAATTGTCAAGCTCTCTCCAGCTCCCGATGATATGTTCGTGCAGAGTAAGCTCGAACTGTTTCAGATTGATAGACTCGCGAGATCATATGGCAAAAAATTGCTGGGATGCAGGAAAACCTTGCAGCGCGTGCAGAATCTGATATGTCCATTTATTACTTCTGTTTGCAAGAAGAAGGTCAGCCTACTGTCACGCCCAATTAGTGGCAGCGACGAATGGGGTGACAGAGCAGTTAGCTGGTTGACAGTGGAGAGTTTCTGTATGTCTTGTTCAATAAACTGGATGTGCCAGTCTTATTAATAAACTTTACCTTTTGGGTAGATGTGCTGAGTCTTATACGCAGTGACGGTATTTTGGTCTGACACTGCACAACTTTCTCAAGAAGAGGATTGTTTGCATTGAAGAAAGTAGACTGTCTCAGAATCGTGTGATGCGTTGAATCGTGTGATGCATTCAGAATCGTGTGATGCATTGAAGAAAGTAGACTGTCTCAGAATCGTGTGATGCATCTGAACCAATAGGAAAGAATGGGCATCTGACCTGTTTTGTGGAGCACGCAGTGAATATCAGTACCTTCCTTGACACCCAGGAATATTGTCAGGAAGCCATGATGAAGGAAGTGTGTAGCAGTAATTGTTTAGGAATCATATGTCAGAGAAGTGGCCCGTGATAACCAAACAGACCAGCAGTCAAAGCAAGGACCTGGAAACGCCACAGCATGGTATGTTTTCTGTGAGTGATACTCTTGCTGTCACCAGTCCTATAATCTCTGGCTATGGCAGATTTGAAGTTGTCTGCCATCTTCTCAGCAGCTGCGTGCATGCTTCCATCACAAGAAAGAGTAATTCCAAGGTATTTGAGTTGAGTGACAAGTTCCAGAGGTGTGCCGTCGTACGTGAAGCTGGGAGTCGCAGAAGTATTCCTGCTGAAGAAGACCATGATTTGTTTTGTCAGTGTTCAGCTTAAGCCCTTTGAAACGTGTATAGTCATTAAACTTGTTCAGTTGGAGTTGCAGACTTTCAGCCGTGTTTGAAGTGAGAGCAATGTCATCAGCATAATCACAGTGAGGGATCTGAACTGAATCCAGGGCGGTGGCAGCACCCAGTCTGTACAGTCAAGAATCTGTCCATGTCATTGTTATAAAGGGAGTACAGAAAGAGGCTCAGAGGGCAGCCCTGCTTCAAGCCTTTGTTGAGAGATTTTGTCACCATCAATGAGAAGGTATCGGCATCCTGTGTAAATGGTCTGAATGATATCTCTCAAATAATGCGGAGTCTTAATTTTTTGCAAGTAAGCGTGTTATCAGCAAAAACTGTTTTTTGTGCCTTTTTTTGTTGGGATGGAGCCTTTTGATCAGGTGATTTAGATTTACATGGGAAAATCTTCAGCCAGACTGTTTGGCTGATTGGCATGTGACTGGTCCTCGCCAGTCTACAATAAATCTATAAGCTCAGACACAAAAGAAAAAGTCTGTTGCTGTGTTGCAAGGAGAAATCGTAAACCACCTGGGCACTGACTTGTTGTCGCAAAAGTTGCTCTAATGAAAAGTCATCCAATGAAGCTCAGAAACGCGTTGATAACGCGAGGCTTTTTGACAGTGCAATAATTGAACAGGTAAGCAAACTTTCTCCTCAAAGCACAAACGTGTGCGCCTCTATACGTCAAAAAGGCATGCACTGCATCTTAAATCTGCTCACAGGCACAACGGGCACACAAAGGAGAGTTTTCATGATCTCAAGATGTTGTCACCTTGAAGGTGTGCACCCTCAGCCTAAAACATTGAACATTTTGCAAGACATGTTGAGGCAGATCCGAATGCACATGTCTCTGCAAACAAAGAGGGCACGCACGCACATTGAGATCAAAAGGCACTGCAAAGATAGACTGGTATCAACTGGCAACTGCTAACTTGCTGTTTGTGTCCTGTGGGTTGAGTCCCTCAACATCTCTCCACACTGTCCGCAATCTGTGCCTGAGATCATCAGTGAACTCTTTAATAGAAATGGAAGTACCCTGCCGCACTGCTTGCACCAATGAATCACAACGCCGCAACCCTTAAAAAGCATCTAAGACCTGAGCGGGAGGGGTCACATGAATGTTTGCTCAGGTTGGTCAGGCATGCTCAGGTGCTGATAACACACACATACACACACACAACACAAACACACACATACACATACACCCAATTAGGTGATATTCGCTCTTGTTTCTCGATTTCATAGCCAGGAGGAGATATGGTTTGACAGGGTCACCTGGTGTCGGTAACAGGAAGCATTTCTTGCTTTGTGGGCAGATCTAGTATTCGTACGCGTTTGCTTGTGCCAGCAGGCCAGCTCAAAGTGCGCCATGTTGAATTGCGTTCAAAGCCGTTAAGCCTGCAACATCGTGCCTTGATTGTTATGACTTTTTACAAGTCAGGATGGTGGCAACCGGGCAGCATGACTAGTAGGCCTTCTTATGCTAGCTGCGTGGGCTAGCTGCGTGAGCTAGCTGCGTGGGCTAGCTGCGTGGGCCTTCTTGTGCTAGCTGCGTGGGCTGTTCCAAGATGTGTGCAGAGATGTCTTGCTTGCTTAGCTGTGGCTTGTTCTTGGGACTGCATGTTGTAGGGGCGTTTGACATGTTGCAGGAAGTAAAACGCGTACAACACAGATTTGGCATTCCTGGGGGGAAAATACAGAGGCAGTGTAAATCACTCCCCACATTAATTAAGGGAAAAAAGCCACTTTGGTACTTAGTACCTATAGCACACCTCCACCAAAGCGTACATGAATAAGATCGATGGGGATCAGGAGGGTTGCAGGCTTGACCTAAAAACGGCTCCTGATGACAGTTGGTGAAAGTGCTGGAAAGGATACGTCTGGTATGGACAAGTTAGACAGCGTAATTGACAGAATGGACATGAAGCTTGGAAGCAAGTTTTTAACTGAGAGTCAAGTCCCAGATCTTTAAAAGGCTCCAGTGTGTAATTTTGTAGATGGCTTTACCCCACTTCCAAAAGGATGGTGTGAAGGGTAACGGAGGCTCCTTGGAGGATGGAGCAGAGACCTTTGTGTTGTTCTTGCGCGGCGCTTAGCTGCTTCTGCGGTCAAGTGTCCTCACAGTACTTGATCTTGATGAGGTGAATGTCACGTTGGAAAATGCTGATATCTTTGGGTCGGTGCTGTCTAGAGAAGGTGGATCTGTTGGTGGCGGCTGGCGGTGCTGCTCAGGTGCTCCCAGTCTCCCTCAGCTTCCCCCTGCCACTCCTAAGAACCCATCCCCCTCTATTACTAGTCTGTTGCTTTTTTGTTTTTGCGAAGGTGGGAGCAACCAGTACAGTATCTGGGCGGCTGGAGGTAAACCTGTTTGTGTCTGAGAAGCAAAGTGGAAAGAGCCACTTCGGTATAATCCTAGTTTCAGCTGTTTAAGGAATCTATGAGAGGGGGGCGACTGACCTCCAAATGGGCATATTTTTTAAATGTTCCTGGAGAATGGGCGCCGCCCCAACTTGCTGCAGTCAAACTTGTTTTCAGATCGCAGCAATTGAGTTTCATTGTAGCAAATTGGGGTGCCCGTGTCTAATTTGCATTGGCGTGAGCCCTACTTTTTACCACAAAATCTTCACAACGGATCACCCACCATACCAAGTCACATCTTTTGTGGTGCTATGGTGTCCTCCAATAAAATAAATATCATCACAAAAGAAACGGAGTTTTAGGTCAACTTGTGCTTTTGTCCCATGGTCCATGGTAAGCAACCATACAAGTCTGGTGCTACAGTTATCACAATCTTACACATATTACATACGCAGCCTAGCAGTCGCACGTTTTGACTGATGGCTTTATCCGTAAACCCTGTAAACTCTATAAGCCCCCATACTAAGGCCCTTTTGGTGGCCAATTTGAGCTTTGATTCCTGTCGAATTGCACGCATATTGGCTAACGTGAATATAAGCACATTTGCACGTAGCTAACACTGCCAGCTTTCATTTGGAGCAAGAATGGTCCCAATTGGATGAAGGGGGGATGAATGGCTGCAATCCAAGTGTAAAAAGGGAGCATTTTAAGGCATGTGTTCAGTCGCCCCCTCTGGAATTTATAGATTATGCATGGCCGGCCGTTCGTTGCTGCCTATATCCATGGAGACAGAGCAGGACCCTTGGGAGCCTGTTTTGCTGATGGCTTTCATGATCTTGCTGCTTGCTAAGCTATGCCTTAGTTATGCCTTTCAACGATCATATTCCATGTTTGTGTGTGATGGCACCCAAAAAGAACGTGTAGGGCATTGTCGAGTTGTGGGCGAAGAGGGCAGGTCAGACTTGTTGAGCGCTTGAACCAAAATCGCATGTTTTTAATCCTGTTCTGTGCTTCATGAGCTTGTGCAGTGTAGGGTGTGAAACTTGTAGTATAGCACTGAGCGCTGTTTAGCGTATTGAACTTGTGCAGCGTAGTGTGAAACTTGTAGTATAGCACAGAGCGCTGTGTAGGGTGTTAGTGCACTTGGTCTTTACAGAGACGTAAGATGTTTAGGTGAGCGGCACGATAGTTAGGTGGGCGGCGTGGTAGTTAGGTAAGCGGCATGGTAGGTACGATTGCAGACATCTGTTTCTTCGGGGCGTGCCTCAAAGGCTCCGTGCTTGCAGATACTGAAAAAGAGGTATATGTTGGCTGTGCACTTTACAATTTCTAAAATCTGTTTCACTACGCTTAGCAACACAGTGTTTCAGTCCCTTGGGAAACTGTTTGGGATCAGTACTCTTTCCTTGAACGATTATGCCCAGCACGCCATTTAGACGGTATCATTGATAAGCTGGAAAACACACTTTGTGCAGACACTCAGTTAGAAATGTCTCTTTCAATGTTTCAACAGCTGTGACAGGCGCCTGGCCGCAATCACCGGGCCCAGCTTTTCGTTTGTGCAAACGCAACTCTTTTCAGATGCTTTCCGCATTGTGGTAAGGATGTCCTCTTCAAAATATGGTGCGCACCTGAGAAGCAAGGATTTGCTCTGCAAAGGCTGGAGATGCCCTTCATCTAAAATTGTGCGGCTCGTGTGTGTATTACAGTGTATGTGTGCGTGTGTGTGTGTATGTGTGTGCGTGTGTGTGCATGCGTGTGTGTGTATGTGTGTGTGTGTGTGTGTGTGTGTGCGCGTGTGTGCATGTGTGTGTGCGTGTGTGCGCGTGCCTGTGTGCGTGTGTGCGTGTGCATGTTGTGTGCGTGTGTGTTCGTGTACAGCTTTGTTTCTGTGTGTGTGTGTGTGTTTTTGTACCACCTGTGTACGTGTGTGTGTATCTGTGTACAGCTGTGTATCTGTGTGTGTTTTTGTGTGTGTGTGTGTGTGCGTGTGTGTGCGTGCGTGCACGCGTGCGTACGTGGGTGATTTTGTGTGTGTGTGTGTGTGTGTGTGTATGTGTGTGTGTGTGTGTGTGTGTGTGTGTGTGTGTGTGTGTGTGTGTGTGTGTGTGTGTGTGTGTGTGTGAGTGTGTGTGTGTGTGTGT
>Ga0307974_1002331_pt1 | contig 13473 bp, 15 predicted proteins | sample OrgLakmetagen784_FD_201812 | JGI IMG/M metagenome (GOLD analysis project Ga0307974, IMG submission 201812) | Saline water microbial communities from Organic Lake, Antarctica - #784 | ecosystem: Environmental > Aquatic > Non-marine Saline and Alkaline > Saline | place: Antarctica: Organic Lake... | reverse complement strand
CACTTGCTTTGCAGTGCACCTGCCCACCTTTACCACGTACTCTGCCGTGCACCGGCCCACCTCCACCACTTGCTTTGCAGTGCACCTGCCCACCTCCACCACTTGCTACGAAGTGCACCTGCCCACCTCTACCACGTACTCTGCCGTGCACCTGCCCAACTCCACCACTTGCTTTGCGGTGCACCTGGCCACCTCCACCACTTGTTTTGCAGTACATCGTTTTGCCGGACATCTACCCACCTCCACCACTTGCTTTGCAGTGCATCGTTTTTCGGGGTTGATGTGCAGGCAGGACGCGACGATCTTGCTCAGGCGCGGGGCCTCAGGGACTGCTTGAACTTTGGGAGCTTGCTTTTGAACCACAAGCTGCAATTCATCAAGGAATCCGCAATCAGAAAAGGATAATCGTTGTCGTTGGGCAATCAAAGTGGTTTTGATGGACAAGAAGAGTGGTGATTTGGCCTAAAAGACGCAAATGATTGATGGTAGACAGGCTGCCGTCAAAACCACAATCCAATGATGTGGAAGGCTGGTACAATGCCAAGAGAAGATGAGGACCAGCATCGTCCAAAGAGGCACCACCATGAGATGGGCAGGTCTGACCACTTCTTGCATGCATACATTTGTGCGCACAAGACCACACATAAAAGCATACAATCTCACACCTGTGTCACTATGTTGCCTGGGCCAATGCCAGGACCATAAGGTGCTCTCACATCCATAGCAATTAGTTGAGCGAAGGTGATCCCCAATGACCACACGTCTGCAGCAAACCCAAAACGGTACTTGTCCGATGGCTCTTTTCGCAGCTTCTCTGGTGGGCTGCAAGGGACAGCAAAATTCCAGAGGAGGGCGAATAAGGCCCGTAATGGGCGTGCTTTTCAAACATTCCAAACATTCCAAGATAATGTGCACCAAAATTGCCAGCTTTCCTTCCAGTACTGTCATGCAGAAATTCCAAAGCAGCTGAGCTTAAAACCGATGAGTCAAGTCACGGGACGTGTTTATCCAGACAAAATGGACCTGAATGATTAAGCGCTTCTGCATGCTGTTTGTTTGGTCCAGACCAGCATTATAATAAATGATGTTGTGAGTATTTCTATCCTCGTATTGCAGAAAATTTCTGTTATGGCAAGAGAAACAGTGGTTGGTAAAACCTTAATTTCCAGCCATCCCTCTGAAAGGTTCAGAGTGCAGTGAATAAATGATGTGTGCAGAAAAAAAGGCCATTAATATCAAGAAGAATGGAAAGCGAAACGGCTCATAATTTGGTCACAGGAGCTCCAGTCAAGTGTCCTAATGCAGGAACAGAGAGGAGCTCCAGTCAATGCCCTAATGCAGGAGCTCCAGCCAATGCCCTAATGCAGGAGCTCAATTCAATGCCCTAATACAGGAGCTCCAGTCAAGTGCCCTAATGCAGGAGCAGAGAGGAGCTCCAGTCAAGCCCTAATGCAGGAGCTGTGAAGGAAGGTCTCCGAGCTAACCCCTCTCACGCCTTGCATGTTGCCTAGCATGGTTTGTGAACAGGGTTAGCCAAAACCGTGTATATACACCGTATATGACCATACATTTGGTGATTCCCCTGCCCAAAATACCGCATATACACCATATGTTTTATATTTATGTAGGTTTGGCCAGAACTATATGTATGCGGTGTACATACGGTATTTTCAGCAGGGATCTCACCAAATATACGGTTATTTACGGTGTGTATACGGTTATTTACGGTGTGTATACGGTTCTGGCCAACCCTATTAGTGAACACCTGTGCCACTCACGTGAAGAACAAGGTGCCAGCTGCAGCTTGTGTGGACACTTTGGAAGCATCAGATGCTAGGGATTTTGAAAGCCCCAGGTCTGCTAGGACGGCATGGCCCTCACCATCCAGCAGGATGTTGGCCTGTGTACGCATGGAAGTATCCAGGGTGCAAATGTGTTTGTTTTTGACGCATTAACCGGATACCTCAATATTCATCTAGGTTCCAGTTGAATACTCTTTCAGTGCAGTTCAGGCTAATAATCTCACAATTGACAAAGCCGTTCATCTGTCTGAAAAGCAACGACGCAATTGCCGGTGAGGCGTGCATTTTGGAACGCACAAGGACAAATTTGAGAGTGCATTGACGGACAGACTCACTGGCTTGATGTCCTCAGAGAGGATGCGAAGACTATGCAGCTGGTCAAGACCTTTTGCAACATCCAGGGCTATTTGAAGGACTAGCTGCAGCGGCAGGGGCTCAAATTCGTCCACTGCATGTGTGTGGGATGCACAGTTGACATAGCCATGGAACAACTGTTCTTGCACAAAATCAAGTGCATCCCACTGTGCATGCAACAGCAAGCAAGTGAACACTACTTCCGCGTTTTTGGGTACTGGTCGGGGCATCCTCTGGAGGTTGTGCAGTTTTCATACCGTTGCAACCAGATGTCTAGCCAGCAGACTCATGGAGCACATGCATGCAAATTATGATTGTGCAGAGAACTCCTCACTCTTCCGACTCATGCAGTACGCGGAAAAGCGCTTTGCAAGCATCAGTGAACCACGAATGCACAGGGCCGACACTCTTTGCCCAGATCTGGGAATAAGCAAGGGATGCCCCATCACTTACTTCCTCTAATGAAATCGTGTAACGTCCCTCCCTCGTACTGCGTCATTACCAAGCACGCTGCACCAGTCTTCAGGGCGCTGAATCCAATGCACTCGACAACTTGAGGGCATTTCATAGAAGTTGTAATTGTTGTGATAACCTCCCTCATCCACTGCGTTCTCTGCCATTCTGTTGTGCTTGAGCTCAAGGGCAGCTGCTTAAGGGCGACCTGCGTTAGGAACACATTCACAAGCATTCTCTGCCATTCTGTTGTTCTTGAGCTCAAGGGCAGCTGCTTAAGGGCGACCTGCGTTAGGGACACATTCACAAGCATTCTCTGCTTTTCTGTTGTGCTTAAGCTAGAGGGCAGCTGCTTGAGGGCGACGCATGGGCTGACACACTTGCATGCTTGCACAAACCCACGTGCTGGTCCCTCGTGCATTGCTGATAGCCTGTTATCCTATCATCAGGGCTAAATGCTGTAGCTTACCTTCCGGGTCTCAGCCCCCCTCCTCATGAGTCCAGCCCAAATAATGCCAAACCCACCCCGCCCTATCTCCCCCCCCTCCTCTATGCATTTCGGGTCTATGAAATAATCACCCATTTGGTTTAATCAGGCATAGGCGTGCCCAAACTCTTTGCATTTTTTGGAGCAAAGTGAATCTACCACTTCGAATGGCCGTTCGAGCTGCGAGTGATCTCTCTGTACATTTTGGGGCAGTGTGTACACAAAAGCAGGCCCATTGATGAATCCTAAAATTTGAATTTCACATTCGTGCAAACAAAATTGAGCACACGAGTAATAATAATAAATATAGACAATGCCGTCAAAGAAGCAAATTCGTGGCCAGGGCAAGCTAAACCTCGTCCTATATAAGCCAAAGACAGATGGCTCCAGACCTAAGAAGAGGCCATCCACAACCGAGCAGCCTGAAAGCAGGAAGTTACAGTGTGTCACGCGAAAGGCTCAACAACAGCTACAACGACCCAAGCTGGCAAGCCGCAAATTGCGCTCGCGCACCCCTGCCAACACAACCGCCCCTGCAAACACAACCACCAACACATCCAAGCCTCATGCTGTAGCCATTAGCGAGCAAACAGAGAAGGGGAGAGCCTCAAAGCAACAGGTGTGTCACTAACGGCAGTTATGCAGCATCGTTCTGTGCTCTGCATCAAGAACGAGGTTGCTCAATCAAGCGTGTGTACCCCAATGCATGTGCTCAGAAACAAGCACTGACTCACTTCGATTGTCTGACACAGGCTCCAGTGCGGCCAAAGTTTCTACAAAACTTGGAGATCAACGGAGAGGAATACGAGGTGCGGTTACCAGCCTGTCTGCTGGTGTTAGAAGCATGCACATGCAAACACGCAAGCACTAACACACGCAGGCACACACACACACACACACACATACACACGCGCACAGGTGGGCAATGACGTGTACATCATTGCTACAGAGGACCAGAGCACTCTGCCAGACGACACTGCTCAGGATCTGTGCGTTGCGTGTGGCAAAGGCCACCTGCCTCATACCATAATTGAGTGTGAACGCTGTCTGGGGGGCTACCACATGGGGTGCCTAAAGCCCAAGCTCAAACAAATCCCTGAGGTGGGTGCCAGTTTGCTTGTGCGTGTGAATGCATGTATGTGTTTATGCACATGTGTGTGTATGCATGTATGTGTGTGCATGTGTGTGTTTATGCGTATGTGCATAAGTGTGTGTGCGTATGTGTATGTGCGCGCGTGCGTGTGCATTTGTGTGTGTCTGTGTGTGCAATCAAATCCCAATGGTGAACAGGTGTGTACATATGCATGCTTGCAAGCACGAGATGCGCCTGCATTGAGCTGCAATGTTGTCATTACGCGCTCTCTGGCTGTCGTTTGCTTTATTAAGTGTGGACACCACCTTGTAGGGCAGGCAATGCTGCTGTGCATTGGTACCATGGCCAGCTGTGGAGCTCAACTCACAATATGAAGGATGAAGTGCTATATCTTCGCCACTATGCCTTGGACGGTCACAAAGAACAGATAGTTCTGCCCCTGCTAAGTGTGTGTGTGAGCTGGCAGCTCAACACAGTTCAACGCGTGGATAAAACAATATGAAATGTACCCCCTCACCTCCTGTTAAAACTTGCAGGGCAGCTGGTTCTGCCCCTGCTGTGCACGTGGCGAGCCTGCTGGCAACAGGCCTTTACGCACTACCTACGAAAAGGTATGCAAGTGCACGTACTATCAAGCACGTTCTTTGACGCATACTGCGGCAGAGAGTTTAGCCTGCCCATTACGCACCTTGTTTGAAAAATGCTATCTGCTCAGATTCATCGCTTGCATGCTAACGCTTTGCTCAGCCTCTCTTCTTGTATGGCTACAGTTCCTCTGTCCTAAATCAAACCCCTCTGCTCTTTCTTCTGTGTGTGCAATTTCTAATTTCCTCCAATGCTTATCCCTTTGCTGTTTCCTGTGTGCTGTGCAGTTCCTCTGTCTTGCACTGCTGATCCCTCACCACTTTCTTCTGTATGATGTGCTGGTACTTTTCCTGGAACGCTTGTCCCCCCCTCCTGTGTGTGCAGCTGCTTTTCCTGCACATGATTGCAGTCCCTAAGTGTGCGTGCACTATTTCCTGGATTAATTGTCCCTCTCTACTTTTCTGTGTGCGTGTTGCGCAGTTCCTCTTTGAACCTGTGGGCCAAGAAGTGCTGCAGCTGGCACGTATCACCGCATTTGCTCAGGTGCGCAGTGTGGTGTTTGCTCAGGTGCGCAGTGTGGTGTTTGCTCAGGTGCGCTGTGTGTTGTTTGCTCAGTTGCGCAGTGTGTGTTTGCTCAGGTGTGCTGTGTGATGTTTGCTCAGGTGCGCTGTGTAGTATTTGCTCAGGTGTGCTGTGTAGTAATTGCTCAGGTGCGCTGTGTGGTGTTTGTGTGTTCCTGGACAAGAGTGTTTCTGCTAATGTGCTTGTGTGTTTCTGTCTATGTGTTTTTGTGTTCCTGAACAAGAATGTTTCTGCTTACATGCTTGTGTGTTTTTTCTGCTTGTGTGCTTGTGTGGCGTTTGTATGTTCCTGGACAAGAGTTTCTGCTCATGTGCTTGTGTGTTTCTGCTTATGTGCTTGAGTGTTTTTGCTTATGTGCTTTTGTAACAAACTCAACGTACGGCATCAGAACAGTGTGTACCGAACGACCGATCTGAATGTCCTGAATGTTCGAATGCCTTCAAAGCCTGTGAATGCTAGTAATTAATCAAGCGTTTGCGCAAGCACAGCTGATAATTACTACACATGCGTCCCTCAGAACCTTTCCAGAAATGTCACTGGTACTTTCTACCCGTGGGAATCTCATGATACTTAAAACCCTGCGCGGACATTGCTGACCCCTACACGTGTGTGCACCCCTCTCAGAACCGCTTGGGAAATGGCGCTGCAGAGGCCTGTGTGCGCTACTACTGCCGGCCGGAGGGCACGTACCTGGGGCGGCAGGTAAGGGTGTGTGTTGTGTGTGTGTGTGTGTGTGTGTGTGTGTGTGTGTGCGCGCAGTACGAACGGGAGGAGAGGAAGCGGTTCTGTGTGCGTTGCTGCAACCAGCCAAGCAACATGCACCTGCAGCAACAAGCGCACGCATCTGTGTGTGCAGTACACGCTGTGATTAAGAACGCACGTGTGCGTTCATGGGGAAACACAGGACGCCTGAGTGCGCGCTACTGCCTTGGCCGATCTGAGATCAGGTTCCTTATTTGATGCATGGGAAGTGGCTTGCACTGCATGTGTAGTTCTTGCTCTTTTCCTGTGTAAGCAACTTGCCTCCACATGCACGAATGCCATGATGGCAGGCTCACCTCTCCCATTCGTCAAACCCGATTGCGTCAGGAAATCCTATCTGGGGTAGCCCTATCTGTCGTGCTTGCATGTCGTGCTGTGTGCAGGCCCACCATGGCACACGAGAGGTGTTCCTGACCACGTGCGAGTACTGGGAGGAGATTGAGTGTGTGTTTGCCCCTGCTGTGGTGTGCAAGCCAAAGGTGAGGAAGGCCATGTGTGTCTGTGTGTGTGAGTGTGTGTGAATGTGTGTGAGAGAGCAAGTATGTGTGTTTGCCCCTGCTGTGGTGTGCAAGCCAAAGGTGAGGAGGGCCATGTGTGCCTCTGTGTGTCTCTGTTTGTGGGTGTGTTTATTTGTGTGTGAGAGCAAGTATGTGTGCTTGTGCGCGTGTGTGCACCATTTTCAGTATGTGTGCTTGTCGCGGTTGGTTTAGTTGTTATATGTTATATGTATGTGGTTGTATTATTGTTGCATGCCAAAAGATGTTGCAGTGCTTTTACAGTGACTCTCTTTCTTTGTGTCATGTTCAGTGATTCACAGGACGCACACACGCACACACGCACACACACGCACACAAACACACACACGCATGCACACACACGCACACACGCACACACAAGTGCAAGTTCAAGCACATATTCGCTCCAAATGATTGCCACGTAGGACTTTGACAGCCAGACAGGCACTGAGGTGTACCTGTGCGAGTATGAGTACGACGAGCAATGGAAGGTGAGAGGACCTGTGTGTGTTTGTGTGTGCATGCTTGTGAACACGCGAGCGTGTCTAGGTGTGCCTGTTGGGAAGCGATCGGGCAAGCTTACCTTCATTTGCCCAAGTACTTCCTGCCCCTCAGCGTTTCCATCTCACAGCGTTTCTATCTCACAGCGTTTCCATCTCACAGCGTTTCCGTCTCACAGCGTTTCCACCGCACCTCACCCATTTTTGCTCGCCATAACCAAACTCAGGATGAAGTAAACCCTGGACCTCTGTGTTCCTTGCACTGGGTCTTTATCTGCGGGAAGCTCCCTTTTTGCAGAAAGACACGTACCCAGGGCTGGACCATATATATATGGTGTATATATGGTGTTTTTGGCAGAGAAACCACCAAATATATGGTCATATGGTGTAAAGATACGGTTCTGGCCAACTCTGCAAATATACGGTCATATACGATGGCCAACCTTTAACGTACCATATCCCACACTATGTACCCCCCTGCTCTCTGCACACTACGCTTTCGTCGCCTCACAGGCAAACTTCACGCAATTTTAACAAAACACGACGCCTTGTCTTTCTTTTGCTGACAGAGCCTCCACCCGGTCAAAGGCCAGCTTGTGTCGCACACTCCACACAGCATGTGACTCCCTATTTCTCTGTTACGCGCAACGTTTGTTCCGCGTCACAGGTCACTTGTGTCACACACTCCAAACTGCATGTGACTATTTTCATCTCTATCACACGCAACGTTTGTTCCGCGTCACAGGCCAACTTGCGTCGCACACTCCACACAGCACGTGACTATCTTTCATCTCTGTTACGCGCAGCGCTTCCGCCGCGTCACAGGCAAGCCCACCTCCACACTGTCCAAGCGTCGTGCCAAGGCATGCGGTGCGACTGATGATGTGTTGGATGGCCTCAGGTGAGGGTGGTGTGTGGTTGTGTGTGTGTGTGGTGTGTGTGTCTTTTGTTTGTGCGCATGTGCACGTGTGTATGTGTGCCGGTATAACTTAGAGCAGTGGATCCCTGACTGCTTATTTGCGCACTCCAGCTGTGCACTCTCGTTGCCCTGAGCTTCTTTTGTTTGTGCGCATGTGCACGTGTGTATGTGTGCCGGTCTAACTAGAGCAGTGGATCCCTGACTTCTTCTTTGCGCACTCCAGCTGCACACTCTCGTTGCCTTGAGCAATGAGAGTGAAGAAGAAGAACATGCTGAACAGACGATGGCGATGAAAGCAGCGACGGCAGTGGCTCTGAATTTCCTTGTACACAAAATAAAGCTCATGCTCAGGCGTGCACACTTAAGCTTGTGCGCTCTGTTTCCTGAACTTGCCCAGGGCAAACAGTGACGACGAGAGCGGCGACGGCAGTGGCTCTGACTTTGATGCGGATGAAGAGTCCCCCAGCAGTGGCAGCGAAGACGAAGGCAACCTGGCAAAGTGAGTCGCACGCTGTGCATGCTGCGCTGTGCTGCAATGTGCACAAACGCAATGAGTAAGGTTGTAAGGTTGCTAGGAGATGGCTGACGTGAGTGGTAGTGACAGCCGTGGGCAAGATGAGGATAAGGGCAACCTGGCGCAGCAAGTTGCGCGCTGCGCCTGCTGCGCTGTGCAATGTGCCGGACGCAAGAGCAAGGTTCCATGGCAGTGTCTGCCAGGGCCAAAGTGAGAGCATGGGGCTCCCCTCTGGCAAGGGAGACGCGTGCTCTGCATGCTGTGTATTGCATAAGTGAGGTGGTCACTGCGATTGACGTCTGTGTCAGCAAGGCTGGAGGGGGCCTCGTCACGTGAGTCAGGGGTCGTCATGCTGTGCTCTGCTGTGCAAAGGTGCAAGATAGCGGTGACTTGTTTGACACTGCAGTGGTGCCAAAGAAAATGGAGGGGGGGGGGCGTTGATTGTGAAGTCCTGTGTTGTGAGGTGGAATTAATTTGCGCTTGGGCCTGCTCTCAAGGCCGTTTGTTTGTTCTCTCTGGGGGCAAGCGCAGACTGCTGGGGCCGTCAGGCCTACAGAGAGCACTGTAGATGCACATGCACACACACACACTTTAACACACACATACGCTCGCTCCGACACACACACACACACACACACACACGCACACACACACGCACACACACACGCTCCAAGACACTCACACAAAAGCTCCAACTCACACGTGCACGCTCCAACACACACATACACACACACACGCTCCAACTCACGAACATGCTCACACTCACATACACACACACGCACGCATGTACACACACCTGCCAAATTTAGGGACAGGACGTTCAAGCCCATCTATGCCTTTTGGGGTGAGCGTGGGATGCTGGGCCCTAAGGGCTACAAGGGCAAGCACCTACCGGACAGCAGCAAGCCGCAAGGCCCTTCCAAGCAGCAGCAAGCACGCGCAAGGCAGGCACAGACGGGCCCCCTCAACAAGCGCGCCATTGCAATGGAGGTGCGTAATTGTGTCAAGGAGGTGTAGGTTTTTGTGAGGTGGTGCTGGGTGAGGGTTGGTGGTGGGGGTGGGTGAGGGTTGGTAAGCATAAGGCACGAGCAACACAGGCGTGGACGGTTTTAGTGTTGTTGCACAACAGTGCAATGGAGGCTGTGTTTATTCGAGTTTGAACGTTTGTGTGTTTGACTGTCTGTGACTCACACACTCTCTCTCTCTCCTTCTCTCTCTCTCTCTCTCTCTCTCTCTCTCTCTCTCTCTCTCTCTCTCACACACATACACACACACACAAACATACACACACATGCACAGCTTGCTGAAGGTGGCACGCACCAGCCAGACGGCCCCCTGCTGCAGCTGGTCAGAGGGGGAGCCGGGGCAGCTGCAGTGCCTTCTAGGGCTCCTTTAAACCCTTTGGCCATTGCAAGGCAGGCGCTGTCCTTAGCATCAGTGCCGGCATCGTTGCAGTGCAGGTGTGGTGTGTGTGTCTGTGTGTGTGTGTGTGCGCTACATATGTTTGCATTACTGGAGTGTGTGTGTCTTAGATGTTTGCATTATTGGTGTGTGCGTAAGAGTTACTGATATTTGTATTACTGGTGTGTAAAGAAAAGGGTACGAATGCAGAGGCATGTCTCAGCAGACATTGCTGTCCAGATTGTGAACTGCCTTACTTCCTTTGGCTTGTGTTAAAATACAACAACAAAGCAAGCTTCGGCAAAAAAGGCATCTCAATTTGTAACCACTCCCCCTCTGAAGATGTTTCATGTCTCCACCGGCTTTTGATGTTGCATCAAACAAAGAATTAATTACCAGGCGCCAGTTCTCTCATGTGGCGCCTTGCAGTCTCTTTGTGACAGCACACACCAAACCAAAAGGTCTAGTCAAGTCCAGCGGAACCACATCATGCGCTGCGGTTGTTACGCCTTTGGTACAACTCTGTCCTAATCCAATAGGCCATCCGCACACAACACCCTGCCATCAGCACACAAGACTTTTACACACTGCGGCTGTTATGCCCTTGGTACAACTCTGTCCTATTGCTATTGGCCATCAGTACACAAGACTCTACCATCAGCACACAAGACTCTACACACTTTGGCTTTGTACAACTCTGTCCTGATACTATTGGCCATCAGCACACAAGACTCTACCATCAGCACACAAGACTCTTACACACTGCGGCTGTTACGCCCTTGGTACAATTCTGTCCGAACCCAATCGGCCATCCACACACAACACCCTGCCACCAGCACACAAGACTCTACACACTTCTCCTGGCACAATTGTCACAAAGCCTGGAAAAAAAGGCATCACATTGATGTACTGCAGCTGTCACGTCCTTGCGATTATAACCTCCTGATTACAATGTTTATAACCTCCTGATTATAGTTACAACCTCCTGACTATAACCTCCTTTTATAATTATAACCTCCTGATTATAATGCCCCCTCTGGCACGCCCCCTTCCTTACTGTAGTCCTTTCTGTTCATTTAGCCTTTGCCACATAAGTCTACGTTGCTCAGTCCTGTGTACGCTTGGTGGTGTGTACGCTTGGTGGTGTGTACGCTTGGTGGTGCTCAGCAAAGTCTACGTTGCTCAGACCTGTGAACGCTTGGTGGTGCTCAGCAAAGTCTACGTTGCTCAGACCTGTGTACGCTTGGTGGTGCTCAGCAAAGCCTGCAGGTCATCCCCAGATCCGACTTCCAGGGTTGGCCATGACCATATATATGCAGCGTGTATGGGTTATATATGGCAGAAAAATCATAAATATACGGTCATAAACAGTGTATACATACACAGTTCTGGCCAGCTTTAAATATGTATAACAGACAAGAAGTCATGACAAGGAGAGTTTGATCTGATCAACCCCACTTCCTTTCTGATGCTCTACAAAGGCTCATCACCCTCTCCATCTTCCTTGCTCAGTACCAAAAACTTTCTACTGCAGGGAGGATGAGAAGAAACACATCACGCGCTTTGTGACTGAGGCGGTGGTGGAAGGTGAGGGCAGGGTGTTGATGGGAGGTCGGAAGTAGACACACACACATCATGGGATGTTACAGGTTGAACTGGCTCAAAAATTACTTGCACTCAAGCGCACACATACACATGCACATACATTAATGCACACAACATATATACATACACACGCCCACACAATACGTAAGCACGCGTGCACACACACACACACGCACACACACACACATACACACACACGCACGCATGCACGCACGCACGCACGCACGCACACACACACACACACTCAAACACGCACGCACACACATGCCCCAAGCAACTGCCAGCCCTTTTACATCATCTTTACCTTTTACATGATACACCTATGCAGGCAACAGCCCTGGTGCGCTGTACGTGTGTGGTGTGCCCGGCACCGGCAAAACCGCAGTGATCGGCCAAGTGCTCAAAGACGTCATGCAGCAGCACCAGCAGCAAGGCCAGCAGCGAAGGCAGCAGCAGAGGTACTAATTTATCCACCATTGGCGGAGGAGTTATACGGTACCCGGTACCAAAGTGGCTCCTTTTTCTTAATCAATGTGGAGCGTGGTTTTCACTGCCTGTGTTGTTTTTCCTTTCGTTTCTCATCCATCTGTCCGCCCATTCACATTGTAAATTAGGAAAACTATTTTATCGCATCAAAAAATTCACTGTTGCTGCCTGCCACGGCTGCAACTGATGCACACGATTGCTCACATGCACATGCACATGCACATGCACGTGCACATGCACATGTAAACACATGCATGCAAACATACACCCACGCTTAGATTCATGCATAGACATGAACACATACATACAAATATACACTCACGCTCACACTCATGCATAGACATAGATATATGCACACAAACACACAAAACACACACACAAACTAATACAAGTACATACACACGCAGTGAGCCACGAAGCCCTGCAAAGGCACGAGGGGGGTTTGCCGCAGCATCTGAAGTGCAAGTGGTTTCTCTGAACGCCCTGGCACTGCCATCACCCCTGCACGTCTATTCCAAGGTGAACAGCTCACTATACTTGGAAAGACCTGGATGTATCATAGGATGCAGCATTCACCTTCTGCATGAGCGTATGTGTCTGTAGTATTTCTGAACGTCACAAACGCTGGGTGTGACCGCTTATGACTATGTTTGTGAGAATGGGTGCCCACCAGTACAAAAACTTCAGACCATTAGTGACTGCGTGCTCTTTTTGCATGATCAAGCGCTGCATAGTAACCCGGGTTCTAAATTTTTGCACAGCTTTCCGTGCTCTGAAGTGCTGCATAGCAACTCGTGTTCTGAAGTTGTGACCCGTTTTGTGAGAATGGGTGCCCATCAGTACAAAAACTTCAGACCATTAGTGACCGCGTGCTCTTTTTGCATTATCAAGCGCTGCATAGTAACCCGAGTTCTAAATTTTCGCACAGCTTTCCGTGCTCTGAAGTGCTGCATAGCTTTCCACTTGCCAAAGTTTTGCATAGCATTTTGCGTATGCAGTTGTGCAAACGCCGATTGGGGAGCGGCCAGGCCATGGCGCAAAATTTACCCGGTGCATGAGGCAAGCCAGAACTTTCGCACGGTCACACACACACATACACACACGTACACACACACACGCACACACACACATACACACACGTACACACACACATACGCACATGCACATGCACACGCACACACACAATGTTTTAACGCTTGCATGGCGCAGCTGTGGGAGAAGCTGATGGGGCAGCGTCTTGGCCCTGGTCGTGCCTTGGCAGCCTTGGAAGAGATGTTCAGCGCCGACAGCAGCGGCAGCAGGAAAAAGTGTATGACGCTGCTGGTGGTGGACGAGATCGACGTGCTGATGACAAAAGACCAAGGAGTGAGTGTGAATGCGTTTTGGGAGGGGGGCAGGGGCTGTGCGCTGGTGTG
>Ga0307974_1002324_pt1 | contig 13483 bp, 21 predicted proteins | sample OrgLakmetagen784_FD_201812 | JGI IMG/M metagenome (GOLD analysis project Ga0307974, IMG submission 201812) | Saline water microbial communities from Organic Lake, Antarctica - #784 | ecosystem: Environmental > Aquatic > Non-marine Saline and Alkaline > Saline | place: Antarctica: Organic Lake... | reverse complement strand
CATGCTCTGCTGTACCGGTGCCAGGTGTGCAGTCAACGCCTCAGAGTTTGCCTGCATGCACCGTTGTTTCATTGTTTGCATGTGCGCCATCACACGACCCTTGTGTGCATGCTCTGCTGTACCGGTGCCAGGTGTGCAGTCAACGCCTCAGAGTTTGCCTGCATGCACCGTTGTTTCATTGTTTGCATGTGCGCCATCACACGACCACTGTTTGCATACCCTGCTGCATTGGTGCCAGAAGTGTGGCCGTCATTGCGTGGCTAGAGTGCATGGGGCATGGCCGATGATGCATTGCTCCTTTACCTCCCATGCACCAGGTGTGCGGCCGTCATTGCGTGGCTAGAAAGCATGGCCGATGATGCATTGAGCGGGGGCCCAGGGGGTGTGGGTCAACCAAGGTTTGCAGAGCACGAGGGTGTGTGGCTGGAGACCAAGCATCGGCTGGGTCAAGGTGTGTGTGTGCACATGCTTCTGCGCGAGTGTGGGTGTGAATTAACCAAGGTTTGCAGGGCGTATGGCTGGAGACCAAGCATGGGTTAAGTCAAGGGGTGTGTGTGCGCATGTTTCGGCGCGTATGTGGGTGTGAATCAACCAAAGTCTGCAGGGCGTGTGGCTGGAGACCAAGCATCGACTGGGTCAAGGTGTGAGTATGCGTGTGTGTGGTTGTAAGTGTGTGTGCGTGTGTCTCTGCGCGTGTGTGAGTGTGGGTCAACCAAGCTTTGCAGAGCAAGCGGGCGTGAGGCTAGAGACCAAGCAATGACTGGGCAAAGGTGTATGTGCATGTGTGTGTGTGTCTGTGTGCTGCGTGTGCGTGCATGTGTGCGTGCGTGTGTGTGTGTGTGTGTCTTTGCACATGTTTGAGCGTGCATGTGATGTGCCTGTATGCACAAGAGCAAGTGACCTTGTGTACACATCATGCCAATCACAATTATGTCCTGGGTTGGGCAGAACCGTCTATATATACCGTATATGACCGTATATTTGGTGATTTCCCTGCCAATAATACCGTACATACACCGTATATATATATATATATGATATATGGTTTTGGCCGACCCAAATTATGTCATGCAATGAAAGAGGCACCTTTGCTACTCCAGGGCCCTGGTATGTAATTCAGCTCTGCTCATTCGTTTTAGCTCAAGTTGATGCTTCATTTATATACAGTCATCTGCTCTGATATCTGCCCTATTGGTTGCCCTCTCCTCTTAGGCTGCAATCAACAAGCTCAGTTGCTCTTGTGCAAGCATACGCACGCACACGCACACACACACACACAACACAAGCCCACGCACACACACGTCACACACTCAAGCACACACACACACACACACTTGCACACACATGTGCACTCGCACGATTGCTCCCTGCCCATGCACGCACAGGTGGCACCATAACTGAGCTTGACCCGGATGCCCCTCCTCGTCAAGGCCGCGGCCTCCACCCTGACAACGCTAAAGCAGAGGAAAGACTCACTTACCGGCTGTGGCAGCTTGTCCGTGCAGGTGAGGTGCTGAGGTGCTTTTTTGAACAATCGCATGCACACACACATGCACGCACACACACACGCGCACACACACGCACGCACACACGCACGCACGCACACACACATGCACACACACACACACAAAACACATTCACATAGACTCAGACGCACACACACATGCATAACAAATACGCACATGTGCAGGTCGCCTCAAGGACGCACGTGCGCTTTGTCGTGGCTGTGGTCAGCCTTGGAGGGCTGCCTCCTTGGGTGGTCCCACAGGTGTGGGGATGGCCAGAACTAGAACTACATGGAAACGGTGTACATACAGTAGTTCTTAGCAGGGAGATTTCTGTGTACATGGCACTGCTCAATGCATGCATGCATGTTACGGTGTATGTACGGCAATCTCAAGCAGGGAGATGTCTGTGTACATGGCACTACACAAAACTTGTATGCAATCACATTCAGTTCTGACAACCCTACATTAGTTGGACAGGAGCGAGACAGGAAGCTATACCACATACACAGCTGGTTATGATATGTGACACTATTGAATGGCCGTGACGCAGGTGTGTCAGCAGGGAGTTAAAAGCCACGTGCTGTTCTGTGCTTCTCTTTAGCTAGTTGTGGCACGCCGGTCGTGTGTTGGTGTCTTCCCACAAGGCGATCGTGGGACCAGAGAGGGGGTCATCGGACGTCCGTCCTCTCCCCTCTCATTATTGCCCATAATCCCATAATATTCATAATCCAGGCAAATCAAACGCACTTCAAACGCACAGGATGGTGTTTCTTTAGCTCGTTGTGGCATGCCGGTCGTGTATTGGTATGACGTAGGAGGGGGAACACTTAGATTGCCATCGCTTCTCTTGCTGTTCCATACTTAGCTGGAACTGGCAGATAGTGACATGACAATCATGAAAATGGCCTTGACATGACAAACATGAAAATGGCCCTGACATGACAAATATGAAAATGGCCTTGACGTGACGATCATGAAAATGGCCCTGACATGATAAACACGAAAATGGCCTTGACATGACGATCATGAAAATGGCCCTGACATGACAAGCATGAAAATGGCCTTGACACAGGCCCAGGCAAATATTGTGGCAAGTGGGCCCGACACTGCAGTGTGTAAAGCTCATTAAAGATTGTCCTGCGTGTTAGCTCATCACATGTAGTGAGAGAAAAGGACTCGTACACATACACACACGCACACACACGCGCGCATATACATGCACACACACTGTACACACACACTGTACACACACACTGAACACACATGCGCACACATACAAAAACTGTCATCTGTAATGCAAGGGCTCACATACATTCCCCTCGGCCCGAGGGGTGGCAAAAAAACACAAGAAGCATGGGTTCTCGTAAGCATTGTGTGCGGTTGTTGGCTTTGTTGAGATTTACAGTAGGGAGCACCTTAACGTCATTGACAAGCAAACACGCTTCCGCAGGCTCGCCTGTTGCTTGCTACCTGGGTTCTGTCTTGTGCATTCCACTACACATAATGTGTCACCGTCTGTTTTCGCCGGTGCCCTGCTTACAGTGGCTGACCATGTGTCGGTGCGTCCATTCAACTTGCAGGCGACTTTGGACCCCTACCTGTGGGACTGGCAGCTGGTTTGTTAGAAGAGGAGCTGGAGGAAGAGACACAGGTGTGTATATATATGTGTGTGTGAGGGTTAGTGTGTGTATACATACGTATATGTTTGTATAAACACGCACACTGATCCTGTTTGTTAATCCATTACTAACCCTGTTATATTGATATGAGCATGTGCGTGTTTTGATCCTTGGATAGCTTGTGTCCAAGAACGTGTGTGTGTGTGTGTATGTGCGCGCGTCACAAAAGGCTTTGGAAAAGAAGCGTTGTTCTTTCACAAATAAGTAAACACGACAGTTTAAGTAGCAGTGTCAACATTTTGCTGCATGCTTCACTTTCACTTGTACGGCTTGTTCAGGAGACCACAATGGCCATAATTCCAAGATTAAGGAGTGTCACAATTAGGATTAATTCAACAGGAATGCCATGACTCAGACTATTCTGACTAGGATACGTACGGCTCATTTTGTACTCTGTTGATATGAAGGACAAAGAGCAAGCAGCACGCAACCTGTTTCGTTGGGCTACCTGCTACCTGCTGAGTACAGAGCACACTTGCAGTGCTGCTGTGCAGTTGCCATGCTTAGGGCTGGCCAGAACCGTTTATATACGCCATTAATGACCATATAATTTAAGAGTTCCCTGCAAAGAACACAGTACATGCACCGTATATATTATATATAATTATGATATGGTTCTGGTTGTCCCTAGACATGCTACATACAGATCCCACCTTATACGCACGCGTAGCGTATAGAGCTGGCTGTGCAGGTGAAACACATCATGCAGGGAGTGGCATGTGAAGGAGCAGGGCATGCATAGTCAAGGGTACAGGCACGCACACACACATAACGCACACAACACAGGGTCAGCTCCGTGGGCTGTGATGTGTTTGATGTGTGTGTGTGTTTGATGTGTGTGAATGTGTGCGTGTGTGTTGTGTGTGTGTGTTTGATGTGTGTGTGTTTGTGTGTGTGTGTGTGTGTGTCATGCAGGTGGTGGAAAGTCGGGATGGGAGGTGTGGAGGGACAGGTCAATAGCATTGGCAGCAACGGCTATTTAAATGATAAAAACAGATACTTAGGGTTGGCCAGAACTATATATATACACCGTACGTGACCGTATATTTGGTGATTTTCATGCCAAATACACCGTATATACGGAGTATGTATTTGGTTCTGGCCAACCCTACAGTTACTACACATGTGGAGTTGTCAAGGGCACAGGCACACAACATACAATGTCTATTGGTTAATCAGAACAGGTACTACACATGTAATGGTTGTCAAGGGCACAGGCGCACGACATACAATGCAGGGCCAGCACTGTGTAGTCCTACAAGTATTAAATGTGTGTGTGGTTTGCAGGTGGAGGACATATAAGGATTAGTATATTTTCAATGTCTGTGTGTGTGTGGTTTGTAGGTGGAGGACATCATGCAGGAGGTGGCCAACGGTCCCAGCATGTCTCGAGCCATGTGGAAGTGGACGTGCCTCCAGATGGCGCAGCGGGCGTCAAAGTCAGGTGTGTGTGTGTGTGCGTCTGTGTGTACGTGTGTGTACATGTGTTTGTGTGTGTGTACCTGTGCTTCTTGGTAGGATTGGACGTGTTTGCAAATAGCCCAACGAGCTCAAAGTCAGGTGCCTACGTGTGTGTGTGTGTGCATGCGTTTGTTGGTTTAAGTGAACATGCTTACAAGTGGCCTTCAAGTCAGGTGTGTTTTGGTCGTGAGGGTGCAAGTGAGTGAGTGAGTGTGTGTCAGAGTATTTGCAGCTGTGTGTTCGTTGGTAGAAGTGTGCCTCCAAGCAAGAGGGTGTTTTACACATGTTGGTGCAGCAAATAACGGCAATGGCACATTTACACACATGACCCCACGAGCTCGCACATTTTTACGCAGACATCCAACCACACAATCATCCAACACACATTCATACAAATATACAATCATCCAACACGCAATCATCCAAACACACAATTATCCAACACACAATCATCCAAACACAATATCATCCAACACACAATCATCCAAACATACACACGACCACCACAAACAGGAGCACGCTACGAAGCCGCCCTGTATGGCGCCCTGTGCGGCCACCTGCCTGTCACCCTGGCTGTGTGTGGTAGCTGGGAGGATGCGTGCTGGGCATACTGCAGGTGTGCGTGTGTGTGTGTGTGTCATTGAGTGTGTGTGTGTGTGCCCATGCGTGCGTGCGTGTGTGTACGTGTGTGTACACGTGTGTGTGTGTGTTGCAGCTACTTACATGTAACTTTTGTCAAGCGCAATTCTATGCCAAGTGCAAAATATGAAAATACGCCAAGTGCAAAATGTGCTCTAGACTTGGTTCTTCTGCCTACCACTTCCTTCCCTATACCCTTGTCATCAGACCGCTTCCTTGCCAGCCACTGCTACGGCAGTGTGTGTACTGTTAGGACCATGCATGCTCACATGCACGTGCCGAAACAGGTACTGACCGACGGTATGAAAGTGGCTGTAATTACCTTTAATTGAATCAATGACCACCTCAGGGTCGGCTGTTGTTGCATTTCCTTTCCTGCACTCGTACACACACGTGCACTCGTACAGACTCATGCATTCGTACAAACTCGTACAGACACGTGCACTCGTACAGACTCATGCATTCGTACAAACGCGTACAGACACGTGCACTCGTACAGACTCGTACAAACACGTGTTGCATTTCCTTTCCTGCACTCGTACACACACGTGCACTCGTACAGACTCATGCATTTGTACAAACTCGTACAGACACTGCACTCGTACAGACTCGTACAGACACGTGTTGCATTTCCTTTCCTGCACTCGTACACACACGTGTGCGATTAATTTTCAGGACGCAGCATCGCACCCGTGCTCTCACACACTTATCCTTGTCTGCTTGCAGGGCATGGCTTTTCGTGTTGCCACAAATGCATCCCTGATGCTCACGAATATGAAGCTTGCATACATGTTTAACCCACTCAGTCATCTACCCCAATCTAACACACACACGCACCCACACAGCCTCACACCCACATATACGCGCACACGCAATGCACATCCCTGACGCTCATGAAGCTTGTAATCATGTTTAACCTACTCAGTCATCTCCACCGATCTAACACACATGCATGCACACGCACCCACACAGCCATACACCCACACACCCACATACACACATATAGGCGCACACACACATATACGCACACACAATACACATCCCCCATACACACACCTAATACCCATATACCCACCCCACACAATGAAACTGCAGGGCGTGGCTTGACGTTGCTACGGATGCACCTTTAGGAAGGGAGCCCGGTCCAGCGACCGAGCTGGACTGCAGACGAGTGGTGCGTGGGGGTTGGTGTGGCTGGTTTACCTAATACATATGCATGTGCTGGTTCATCACTTTCGTATGTGTGACAGGGTTAAAATTAATATTCAAGGGTAGAGGAGCTATTTGTGTTGAAGTGTTTAAGAAAAGGCCAAGGTGTGCAGGTGAGTTCCTCTGGGGTGTGGCTGCGGCTGTGTCCGTGCCGTGTGGGTTTGGTGCTGGGTGGGTTTATTCAGTCAGGTTTTCACTGTACGTGTTGTTATGGTCACCAATTTTGAGGTACACATTTCAACTACAGACTCCTAATTGGGGCGTTTGCTTCTGCCACTGCCCCCTGCTACTTAACACGATGAACGCTCCCTGCTACCAAACACGATGAATGCTACTAAACACGATAAACGCCCAAGCCAATGCAAACATGATAAACGCCCAAACCAATGCAAACACGATAAATGTCCAATCCAAACGCTACTAAACACAATAAACGCTACTAAACACGATAAACGCCCAAGCCAAAGCAAACATGATAAACGCCCAAACCAATGCAAACACGATAAACTCCCAAACCAAACGCTACTAAATACGATAAACGCCCAAGCCAATGCAAACATGATAAACGCCCAAAGCAACGCAAACACGATAAACGCCCAAGCTAAACGCTACTAAACACGTCAAACGCCCAAACCAATGCAGACCGTGAATGGGGATGTGCTGGTGCGTGTGGTGCGTGCTGCCACCTCCTCTAATGGAGCGTTTTCGGCTCCGCCTGCTGCCGAAGGTTCCTCCTCTGCCCAGCCTACAGATGCTGCTTCCTCCACCGTCATGTCTGCGCTGGCGGTGCTTGATGGCCAGGTGTGTGCGTGCGTTGTGTGTGTATGTGTTTGTGCGTGTGCGTGCGTTGTGTGTGTATGTGTTTGTGCGTGTGCGTGCGTTGTGTTTGCGCACGTGTGTGTGTATGTGTTTGTGCGTGTGTGTTGTTGTGTGTGCACGCGTGTGTGTGTGCATGTGTTTGTGCGTGTGTGTTGTTGTGTGTGCGCGCGTGTGTGTATGTGTTTGTGCGTGTGTGTTGTTGTGTGTGCGCGCGTGTGTGTGCGTGTGTGTGTCTGTGTATAATGATTTCTGTCCGTGCTCCTTGCATGGAGTGCATACGTGCTCAGCCAATTCTCACAGTTACCGATGTGAATAGCCGCGGTTACACTTACACTGTGTTTGCATGAACTAACGTGCGCTCAGTCGTTTTTTACAGCAACCCATGTGTATGCTGTGTTTGCATGAAGTAATGTGTGCTCAGTCGTTTTGTACAGCATCCTGTGTGAATAGTTATGTGTATACTGTGTTTGCGTTAACTCATGTGTGGTGAAACGTTTTGACGATGGACAGGGTGGGTTGAATGCATACATACGTATGTGAGACGAGGGTATTCACGAAAGCATACATATGTATGTGCGATGGGAGTATACTCAAATGCATACATACGTATGTGCGATGAGGGTAATAACGAATGCATACATATGTGTGTGTGATGGGGGTGTACACAGGGTTCAAAGCAGCAGAATTTCTAGACAGAAGGTCCCCCAAATGGCAGGATTTCTAGACAAAAGGTCCCCAAATGGCGAATGGCCAGCATAGAGAAATTACGGTTTGGCTGACCCGGCAATTTGGCAAGACAGGCCAATTGAATGGTTTCTGCAATTTGAGCATGCAGGAATATTTCATTGTCTGACTGCTGAAATATGGGAGGGGCACAAACCAGAGTTCAGTGTAACACACATGACTTTGTTTTCTTGAAACTAAGTCCCCAGGCTACTGCATCTCATGATGTTGCGCAAACAAAAATGAACTGCTTCTTTGGCGAAGAACTTATACGTTTCGTAACTGAAGCGCAGGCAGAACGTATGAGTCATGGATGATTGCAAAGCCCCTATGTAACACACACACAGAAACACACGCACATCAACACATGAGTGGCCCAAACACAGGGCGCCTCCCTCCCGCACACACTATTACTATTGCACTCACCTAGACACGCAAAGCCACGTGTGCATGCAAAACTTACACGCACAACCACATACGCTTCCAGCCTCCACAAACATAAAATGCACCTACATGTAGGAAAAGGGGGGTCGGGTGCCTCTGGACCTCACTCACGAGTGTGACACACTGAAGCACAGACACGCACACACACATACACACATACAGACACACCCAAACACTTGAACACACACACTCAAGCACAAATTCACATGCGCACCACCTGCTCTTTCGAGATTTTGGCTTCACACACCTTTCAATAATATGTAGTGGCCTGGTGGGCTGCTGCCTCAAGCAGGGGGGGGCCACGTGCCCCCTGGGACCTTTGATGCATTGTTCGCAATGCTGGCGGCCTCTGGGACGTCGAGTGTGGTGGCAGCAGGACGTGACAACGTACACCAGGTGTGTGTGTGTGTGTTTTGTGCATGTGCGTGAACGTAGCTGTGTGTAATTGTGTTTCCTGTGCATTTATTTAGAAGCAAGTGTGGTGGCAGCAGGACGTGACAACGTACACCAGGTGTGTGTGTTGTGCATGTGCGTGAACGTAGCTGTGTGTAATTGTGTTTCCGGTGTACGTACTCAGAAGCAAGTGTGTGTATGTGTGTGTGTTTGCGACGATAGCAGCATGAGGGACAGCATCAAGTGTCTCTGTAGCAGGCGCTTGCACTAGGCTCTTCTGTGTGTGTTTGCATGTGTTTGTGTTTGTATGTGTGAGTGTGAGTGTGAGTAATATGTCAGCTTTAACTTTGTGAAGATGGTGCAAGAGGTGGAAGCAGGTGTACACAAACTGCAGCCTTGGGGGCCCTCGTAAGAGCACCTCAACATGCAATTAAAGCTATACACACAACGAACACAAAAATGAACACACATCCACAGATCCAGCAGCACCTTATTAAGGACAGTATGGCAGCCCTCGCTCAACACCTGTATGCGTGGCTAGTAGCCAAAGATGGCACCGTACCCACACCCGCTGCTGCACCCCCCACTGCCACAGCACTGTACCCCACAAGCGCCCTGAGCCACAATGCAGGTGTGCGTGTGTTACGTGCGCTTGTGCATTGGTGCAGAAGGTGTGCATGCACGTCTGTGGTTGTTTCCTACGGCATTAAATGCGAGCTGCCTTGGTAGCACAGTACTGCACCCCACACAGGTAACTGAGCCTCAGCTACTGTCAGCGACAAAAAGTCATGTGATGCACATGTGTGCATGTGCGTCTAGTCTGTGCGTTTGCTTCCTGTGTTTATGGGGATGTAAGCTGTGTGTGTGTGTCCTGCTGCCACAGCACCGCACTCTGCATAATGTGCACTGAGCCATGAGCAATGTGGGCATTGCATGAAGTGCTCGTGTGAATGAACACCTTTTTTTTCCTACCATAAAAACGTAGTCGTACTTTTGATTCATTGTGTGTTACACGTGCAAGCAAGCACACACGCGCACACTCTCAAACACAGACGCACATGCTCGTGCACACACACTCTTACACACACACATACACACATACACACATGCACACAACACAATACAATACACACAGGTGGTGATGTGGGGAGTGAAGGCGGCTTGCCTGAGGAGGGTCATGCCTCTGGCGGTGCAGCTGGCCTGCCGTCGAGACCTGCACGTCTGGTGGCATTTGGCTGCCACCTGCTGCTGGGTCTGGAGGGCTTGGGTGTGCTGCAGGGGCCACCCGCGGCTGGAGAGGACAGTAGAGAGGGCAGGGTGGATGGTGCAAGGTGCGCGAGCGTGGAGGAGGTAATTAGTTTGATAATAGGAGGTAGAAGACAGGGTGGATGGTGCAAGGTGCGCGAGCGTAGATGAGGTGATTAGTTTGATAATAGGAGGTAGAGGGCAGGGTGGATGGTGCAAGGTGCGCGAGCGTGGAGGAGGTGATTAGTTTGATAATAGGAGGTAGAGGGCAGGGTGGATGGTGCAAAGTGCGCGAGCGTGGAGAAAATAATTAGTTTAATAATAGGAAGTTAGAGCGGCTGCCATGCTGTGGAAAAGGATCGGGTGTGCTGCAGGCACCATGCACCGTTGGAGAGGGCAGGAGAAAGGGCCAGGGAGATGGCCTCAGACAAGCTGCAGTGGCATTCGTTGAAAGTGGCAGCCTACGCTGATAGCGGATAATGACAAGCGTGATGCAAGGAGACATTTTAACCAGTGCTGACACTGGCAATACATCTCTACATTCACCTGAAGGCTGAAGGTGGTCACACTTGACCTTTGGGAGCTTTAGATAGTTAGGTATATAGGTGTATATGTAGGGTTGGCCAGAACCTTACATACACAAAATTTTTGGCAGGGAATCTAATCGCCAAGTATGCAAATCACCAATTATTCAGGCAAATACGGTATATATACGGTTCTGGCCAATTCTCTATGTATATTTGCATTATATGCTTGCACAAGTGTATAGCCAGGGTGTCCCTGTCCGCCACCTGTCGTGTGTGTGTATGCGTGTATGCATGTGTGCGTGTGTGTGTACTATTTGCTGTCCGGCCCTGTTCATAAATCTTGTAGTGAGTTGGTGCAAATGGCAGCCACGTGCGTTCACACAAACAATTGATCGTAGGTCTCTATGTTAATGTACAGAATTAGCAGTCTGTGTGAGCATGTATGAAATAGGACGTACTATCTCGCTTATTATAAGGGAGTACATGTTTGCCTCTGTTCCCACTATTTTCTGCATACAGGATTCGCAGTCTGTCAGAGCAAGTGGTGGCCATGTACGTGGCCTCCTTGTTGGAGCGCCAACTCATGCCCCTTGTGAGTGTGTGTTTGTTTGTGTGTGTACATGTATGTATGTTTGTGTGTATATGTGTTGTGTGTCTGTTTGTGTATGTATGTGTGTGCGTGTATGTTTCTGTGTGCGTGTGTGAGCATGTGCGTGTGTGCAAGCATGTGTTTGTGACAGTGTTTGACATTTTCCGTCTACTGCTTCCTAGTGTCCTGCATGTTGTTGTGACCCAGACTTGTCGTGGTAGATGTGAATTTTTTGCGTTCCATCAGCCCTGATTGTTAGGTCAAAAGTACCTTTATGTCCATTTGTGCTTATTTTGCTCAACATGCGTGCATATGTGTCATATCAAAGGTGCCTGGTCCGCATCCTCTAAACACACAGCAGTTTAGTTGAACTGTGCACACAGGCACTCACACACACACTCCCACACACACGCGTGCACATATACACACATTCCTAAACAAACAGTCACGCAGATCCCCCAGTACCTGTATCATGCAGAGATGCCTACGCCCTCTCTTCACACACATACACACACACGCACATGCGCACACACACACACTCGCACGCACTCACACACACACACACACACACACACACACACACACACGCGCGCAGATCCCCCAGTACCTGTGCCATTTGGGAGAGGTCATGCGTGGGGTGCTGGCCCACGAAACCCTTACGTCCCTGACCTCCGCTTTGATTGCTGCCAGCCCACAGATGGGCTCAGCCATGAGAGGTCTGACGTTTGGGTCCGCACAGGTGGGTGCTGGGTGCTGTGTGCTGTGTGCTCGTGCGCGAGTGGAGTGCTGGGTTAGAACATCGCGCCGGCAGTAGTTACACATGCACATCAGTTGCAAATATGCATGCTCACAGACATGCACGCCTAAAGACTAGGAGCATTAGGTGGGTGTCTGAGTGTTGCTTGTTGCATGCTTTTGCACGGGCAGAGTGCCGGGTGCAATCAGCACAGTTGTAGTTATACATGCACATAATGGTACGGGTAGACCATGGGCACCAGACACGCACACACACACACACATATCACGAGGTTTGCTAGCCTGCACGGGCGGGTTTGCACTATATATATGTAAATAAACATGTATATATAAATCTGAGGGTCGTCAGCAGATGTTTTTCCGTAGATTGGTTTCTTTTTGGTGGGGTTGGCCAGAACAGTGTGCGATGTGTATCTGTGCATAATTCTCAACAGCAACACATCTAAAAGCATGGCCATTCATGGCGTTCAAGTATACAGTTCTGGCCAACCACACTTTTTTGTTTTTTGTGTGATGTGCAAGTCCTGTGCTTAGTAAGAGCCCGTGTACATCTGCATCAGTGTACGCCAGAACACATGTTTTATGTTGTGTGCTCTCGTTTTTTTGTGAACACAGGCGCTTGATCTGTACAGCGCCTCCAACATAGCCTGCTTTGACAAGGACTAGCGCATGCGGCATCAACTGAAAACACTGCCTGCAATTTTTGCAGCCCAACTGGGTTCCACCACATGCGTTTTGGTTTACACAGGCGCCCATTCTGGACAGCATCACCGACGCAGCTTGCTTCAACGTGTACCACCACATGGAGCACTGGTTTGGACACTGCCATGCACGCCAGCTTCGTCAGCAGCAGCAACAAGAGACGCTGGAGAGCGTAGGGGGCGCTGGTCGAGCTACTCTGGCTTCTGCAGCGCGTCCTGACAGTGGCAGCAGCAGTAACATCACCAACGGGCTCAGGACAAGCATACGGTGCGTGTGCGGTGCTGTTGTGGCACGGTGCTGTTATGGCACAGAGCATGGCACTGTTGTGGCACGGTGTACGGTGCTGTTGTGGCACGTTGTATGGTGCGTGTGCTGTTGTGGCATAGTGCTGTTGTGGCACGGTGTACGGTGCTGTTGAAGCACAGTGTATGGTGCGTGTGCTGTTGTGTCACGGTGCTGTTATGGCACGGTGTATGGTGCTGTTGTGGCACGGTGTATGGTGCATGTGCTGTTGTGGCATGGTGCTGTCGTGGCACGGTGTACGGTGCTGTTGTGGCACGGTGTATGGTGCGTGTGCTGTGCTGTTGTGGCACGGTGCTGTTGTGGCACAGAGCATGGTGCTGTTGTGGCACGGTGTACGGTGCGTGTGCTGTTGTGTCACGGTGCTGTTGTGGCACGGTGTATGGTGCTGTTGTACGGTCTACGGTGCTGTTGTGGCACAGTGTACGGTGCGTGTGCGTGTGCTGTTGTGTCACGGTGCTGTTGTGGCACGGTGTATGGTGCTGTTGT
>Ga0307974_1002323_pt1 | contig 13483 bp, 11 predicted proteins | sample OrgLakmetagen784_FD_201812 | JGI IMG/M metagenome (GOLD analysis project Ga0307974, IMG submission 201812) | Saline water microbial communities from Organic Lake, Antarctica - #784 | ecosystem: Environmental > Aquatic > Non-marine Saline and Alkaline > Saline | place: Antarctica: Organic Lake... | reverse complement strand
AGAAAAGGGAGTATTTTATGAAACGGCCGAGGATGACAGAGAGACGACTTCACACAAGAGGAACTCGGGGTGTGAATCCAGGATGTTTGGGGTGGTAATAAAGGAGAGTTGAAAGATAGGGTTACAAGGAGGAGCCTGGAAGCGTGCTGTTATGAGGACAGGGTGTAGGTGAGTATTAGAGGATGTTAGCAGGACAGGGTGCCAAATGCAAGGCAGGGTCGAAGGGGTGGAGGGGCAGGAGAGAGAGAGAGAGAGAGAAAGAGAGAGAGAGAGAGAGAGAGAGAGAGAGAGAGCAGGGTGTGACTGTCTCAAAGCAGCAGCTAAGGGGCAGGACGGGACAAGGCAGCGAAATGTAACAGGGAGGGGGGAGGGGTGGAGGGACAGGAGAGAGCAGAGTGTGACTAGCTAAAATCAACAGCTCAGGACTAGCTAAAATCAACGGCTCAGGACTAGCTAAAACAACAGTTCAGGACTAGCTAAAATTAGCAGCTCAGGACTAGCTAAAATCAACAGCTCAGGACTAGCTAAAATCAACAGCTCAGGACTAGCTGAAATCAATAGCTCAGGAATAGCTAAAATCAACAGCTCAGGACCAGCTAGAGTCAGAGGCCCAGGTCAACACGGCTGTCGCCCACCTGCCAGATCTCGTCATACAGGTCGTACTCCTTGATACACTCGATGAAGATCTCGTCAGCTTCTCGCAAGCAGTCCAGCTTGTCGCCCTCCGTGATGTCTCCCATCACACGCACCTGCGATGGCAACCGAGTCAAGCAAAATACTGAGCAGTGGATTGTGTACGCAACGCTAGCCTTTGTGATGGCTTGTTGCCCTCCCTCTTGCAGGCAGTCCGGCTTGCTGCTCTCTGTGATGTCTCCCATCACACGCACTTGCGAGGGCAACCGAGTCAAGCAAATGAGCAGTTGATTGTGTACGCAACGCTAGCCTTTGTGATGGCTTGTTGCCCTCCCTCTTGTAGGCAGTCCGGCTTGCTGCTCTCTGTGATGTCTCCCATCACACGCACTCGCGAGGGCAACCAAGTCAAGCAAAATACTGAACACACAACGCTAGCCGCATGACTGTATGATAAGACGATTTTTTCCCGCATGACTATGTGCAAAGACGACAAGTGCGGGCTAATGCAAGGGTGCTACTGCTGAACAGTACCCCAAGAAGTTGGACAAGGTCCCCTACAAAAGTGTGCGACCTCCCCACGCCTACATACATACGGTCATACACGATGCAGATACACGGATCTGGCCAAGCCTTCTCTCACCGCCAAGCCAGGGCCTGGGAAGGGGTGACGGCTGATGAAGCGGGGAGGCACACCCAACAGGCGCCCAACCTCGCGCACCTGCGTATTGCGTGTGTGTTTGTGTGTCTGTGTGTGCGCGTGTGAGTGTGTCATTGTCTGTGCGTGTGAGTGTGTTTGTGTCTGTGCGTGTGTGCACAATTTCGGAGTGACTCTCAAATTTGGTTGGATGTTTATAGTGTATGAGGGGTTTCAGTCTCTGCGTGTGTGTCAGTAGGCTATTTCAGTCTCTACATGTGTGTAAGTTAGGCTGATGTGAAGGAGGAGCTGAACCAAGTTAAGGTAAGGACATTGGATTGGAACAGACCAGAAACCCAAGGCCAAATCTTCCTTTCCCGTCTGTACCTTATACCAGCAAACACAACACACACATGTGCGTATGTGGGGAGGCAAGGTCCCACCTATTATAGCCATAAACGCTCACGTGTTTTGATATCACATACACCCATGCACACATACAGCACACACACGTGCACACACCCACATGCACGCACACACATGCACGCACACAAACACCCACACACACGCACGCACGCACGCACGCACACCCACACGCACACCCATACACACCCACACCCACACCCACACGCACACCCACCCACACGCACACCCACACACACACACACACACCCACACACACGTACCTCATCCTTGAACAGTTCCCGAAAAGGCTCAATCAACGTGAACTGAAGGTCTTTGGGAAGGCCTCCGACGTTGTGGTGGGACTTGATGGTGTGGCTGTGCTTTTGGCCGCTGCCGGGGGGCGGACAGGACTCGATGACATCAGGGTACCTGATCGGATGAGGGACACACAAACGCACCACGATTCAACAATCATGCCTACAAGGAAACAAGGGAGAAGAGCTGCTTAAGCGTGCTTTAGAGCACTGCAATAGAGTGCTTAAACAAAAGTAAACAGGTGACCTATTACATGAGTACAGGCTGTTGTATGCTTACAGGCTGCAAGTAAACAGCGTGCGTGCGTGCGTGCGTGTGTGTGTGCGTGCGTGTGTGTGTGTGCGTGTGTGTGTGTGTGCATGCACGCGTGTACAAGGTGTGACATGCTACACAAATGCAGAGTGGAGACTCAAGTGTTGTAAGTAACGAAAGAGAGCAAACACAACAGCACACCGACCAAGAACAAGCAGAATGCATTCCAGGTCCGGGTACTGCATACTGTAGGGTACCGTAAACCAATCCGAGGTTTGAAAAACCCAATTAAGAAGCCCCAATGCGAGCAATGCGAGGGGGGCAACACATTTAAAAACAAATGCGAGCCTATGCGAGGGCCTTCTGGCCCTATGAGCTCCACCTACATGTGTATGCACGCGCGTGTGCACGCGTACGTATGCGTGCTTGCGCACGTGTGCGTGCGTGCATGCGCGTACGTGCGTGTTTGTGTGCGTGTTTGTGTGCGTGTGTGTGTGTGCATGCGCGTACGTGTGAGCGTGCGTTGTGTACGTGCGTGTGTGTACGCTTGTGTGCATAAATGCGTGCATGCATTGTGTACTTGTGCGTGCGTGTGTATGTGTGTGCATGTGTGTATGTGTGCACGCGCGTACGTGTGTGCATGCACGTACGTATGTGCATGCACGTAGGTGTGTGTGTGTATGTGTGTATGCATGCAGGGAAGTGTGCGTGCGTGCACATGGGAAGGGAATGAAGGCGCCCTTCCTCTTGGTCCTTCCTCCCCAATAGAGGGCCAGCCTGCTAAGCTGTTTGTCCACCTTGGGGGCCTTGGTCCGTTGGATTGCCTGTCCCTGTCGTACTTAAAATAAATTAATTACAATGCGAGCTTCGCGAGGCCCTTGTAACTTAGATTGCGAGGGGGTCAAAAAAGTTCGCGTAGCGCGGTGATATAAGTACCCTACAGTATACCACTCTTGTTCCACAAGCACACCTTTCAGCCGTTACACGCCATACAGCTGTTACACACCATTCAGCCGTTACACACCATTCAGCCGTTACACACCATTCAGCCGTTACACACCATTCAACCGTTACACACCATTCAGCCGTTACACGCCATACAGCTGTTACACACCATTCAGCCGTTACACACCATTCAGCCGTTACACACCATTCAGCCGTTACACCATTCAGCCGTTACACACCATTCAGCCGTTACACACCATTCAGCAGTTACGCACCATTCAACCGTTACACACCATTCAGCCGTTACACACAGTGAGTGTCGACGCCAGCCTGTCAAACTCAAAAAGATCAATCCCGCACCCTAACACTCACAGCTAACTTGTACTAGATGTGCCCAGACTTTCGTTATTACTCTTGTGCCCCACACCCACACACCCACCCACACGCTCACTCATATCCACACCCACAACCACACTCACATCCCAAATAAACACATACTTCCACACACGCTCACGCACACACACGCACACGCACGCACACACACGCACATCCAAGCTCAGGATACCTGGAACAGGAACTTGGGCTTTGTGGCTTGGTGATGGTGCTCTCTTTGCTCTGAAGCACCGCACACACAACACTCCACATCTGCATCCCATCTGCGCACACACACACACACGAACACAACACACACACACAAATACAACACACACACATGCACTCACAGCGTGCCTTGTACCAGGAACTTGGGCTTCTTGTTGATGCTCTTCTCCAAACCGTCCCTGAAGTCCTGGAACACTTTAATGAATTCCCCCCCAATCAATTTGCGCTTTGCCTCAGGGTCACTCACGCCCTTCAGTTTGGACAGCATGACCTGCATGTGTATGTGTGTGTATGTGTGTGTGTATGTGTGTGTGTGTGCACGCTCATACATGTGGTTTTACACACACCTTGCAGTAGCTGGTTAAGAACAAGGCTCATAATGCCAATGCACAAAAGGTGACCCAATGACCAATGCCCTTTGCTGCATGTTTGCGCGTGTGCATGTTGTGTTTATGTGTCTCTTGTCATGTATCGTGTCATGTTGTGTGTGTATTTCCGTGTGTGTGTATGTGTGTGTACTGTATGTTTTGCGTGTGTAATTGGGAGGGGGCGAAGAATGCCGCTGGGTAGTGGTATGCTGAAGGCAAGAGGTGGATGGCAGTGATCCCCTATGACAGTGGAGGTTTCCAAAAAACAGTAAAGTGCAGCAAGCTCAAACGTTGTGCCTAGCAACATCATCTTGATCACAGGCAGTAGCAAGCAAGCTGGGACTCTGTGCCAAAGCGACATTATTTCAATCGTACACAGTAGCAAGCAAGCTCGAACGTTGTGCCTAAGCGAGATCATCTTAATCACAAGCAGTAGCAAGCAAGCTGGGACTCTGTGCCAAAGCGACAATATTTCAATTGTACACAGTAGCAAGCAAGCTCGAACGCTGTGCCTATGCGAGATCATCTTGATCACAAGCAGTAGCAAGCAAGCTGGGACTCTGTGCCAAAGCGACATCATTTCAATCGTACACAGTAGCAAGCAAGCTCTAACGTGTGCCTTAGCAACATCATCTTGATCACAAGCAGTAGCAAGCAAGCTGGGACTCTGTGCCAGAGCGACATTATTTCAATCGTACACAGTAGCAAGCAAGCTTGGACGCTGTGCCTAAGCGAGATCATCTTGATCACAAGCAGTAGCAAGCAAGCTGAGACTCTGTGCCAGAGCGACATTATTTCAATCGTACACAGCAGCAAACAAGCTTGGACGCTGTGCCTAAGCGTCATCATCTTGATCACAAGCAGTAGCAAGCAAGCTGGGACTCTGTGCCAGAGCGGCAAATGTAATCATAATCAAACACATCTCATTCCCAAACTTGCAATTTCTGAAGATTTGCCTCTTTACAGATTTGCCCCTTTACACACAAACGCCCTTGGCTTAAATGAAGCCTGCGCTACACTTCCTCATGTTTATATTACAGTAACTCCTTCTCCATGCGATTACACTTCCCCGTGTTTATACCACAGTAATTCCTTCTCCATGCGATTACACTTCCCCATGTCTATATTACAGTAGCTCCTTCTCCATGCGATTAAACTTCCACGTGTTTATACCACAGTAGCTCCTTCTTCATGTGTGAGGCCCACTGAACGGTTCCTCTGTTTTCTTTTGATCCAAGTTACCATGGCCACATCCTACAATTATGTGTACGGGGAGCGGTTCCACTGCCTGTGGTGGTGACTCTGTTCAACATACCTTTTCGTGGTCAATCTTTGTGACCGGCAAATGCAGGTGGTTCTTGAAAGTGTCCATCACGCGCTCCGCCTCCTGTGTGTGCGAGCGCAGGATAATGTTGAAGGGGGTTTAGGTACATGAAGCTTGAATGGCAAATCATAAGTTAGCAGCGTCTGTGCAGAGTCAATGTAATTATGTGTATGTACAGCTGCGTGTGTGTATGTGTGTGTGCGCGCACGCGCTTGTGTGTGCATGTGTGTGTGGGCCTAACTAGGAGCTCACAATTAACCACAATCCTCAGTTTGTTCAAAATAGCCTGGAAAGCGCTGAGGGCACGATGAGCTAGTTACGTAGCCTTAGAGCCTGTTTACTGAGGGGCAGCTTTGCCCGGTTTTTGGGTGGCTTGTCTTTATGGGTGCTGTGCAATTACAGGGCGTGTGGGGGTGAGATATGCAGAGAGCTTTTGTGACGCGCCAGCGCCCATCAAGCTAGGCGCAAAAGAGATGGAGTGCTAACAAGAGACGCATACTGAGGCTTCCTGATTTCCAAATCAATTGCTCTCTTGCCTCTCTGCTGGTACAGGGGCACCCACAACCTCCTTTCTTAAATCACCCTGGCCTTGAGATGTCATTTTGAACCCGAAAGCATTTCTGCGTTTTTTATTGTCGTTGGAGCCAGTTGGCTTTGGTGTTTACACTATACCTACAACCAAAAATGCCTTCTTTTTTCGACCTGGTTTCAAGCAAAAGATCACTTTCTTCCCTTCCTGGTTTATTACTGCCTTCTCTCTTCTATTTGCACTTGGTGCAAGAAAAGCACCTGCTTCCTGGCTGACCTTGTCCTTCAAACCTCGATAGATAAGTGCCACAAGGCCACCGTAATTGGAGGCATTGCACACAAGAACATGCAAGCGACAACACGCAAGATTAAGACCCATCTTTGCAACACATTCAAATGGGACACAAACAACAGGCTCGCATGGATACAATTAATAAGGTGCCCACGTGCCCACAAACAAGCAATGCGAGACAGGAGAGCATCTCTGTACGTTTGTGTCAGCACATTAGTGAATGCACATTCTTAGCAATGAGCGCGTTGACATGTATCACCACACTTACTGTAGAGCAGCGGCCATTATCCACACACAAGCGTGCAAACTGCTCATATACGTAAGCACTCAGGAACCTTGGCCACCTTGCAGCGTAGCAGGCTGTTGTCCAGGCACACCCGTGCGAGCTGTTTTTGCAGAGTCCTACACGGAAAAAGCTGGCTCACCTTGTAGCGTAGCAGGCCATTGTCCACGAATACACAGTGCAGGCGGTCTCCCAGAGCCTTGTGCACCAGGGTCGCGGCCACAGTGCTGTCCACACCCCCGGACAGTGCACAGATGACGTGCTCGTCAGGGCCCACCTACATTAACACGCACGGTGTTTAAAACGTTCGCTAATGATGACAATGTGCAAACAAGGGCAGCTATTCAGTGCTTTGCTTACGTAGCGCACCAGGTCGTGGATGGCCTACTCAAAAGATAGACAAAGTACATTGCTCCATGCGTTGCGCACCAGGTCGTGGATGGCCTACTAAAAAGATCAAACAAAGTAGAGTTGGCTCCATTCGTTGCGCACCAGGTCGTGGGTGGCCTACTAAAAAGATAGACACAATACAGTTGGCTCCATGCGTTGCGCACCAGGTCGTGGATGGCCTACTAAAAAGATCAAACAAAGTAGAGTTGGCTCCATTCGTTGCGCACCAGGTCGTGGATGGCCTACTAAAAAGATCAAACAAAGTACATTGCTCCATGCGTTGCGCACCAGGTCGTGGATGGCCTACTAAAAAAGATAAAACAAAGTAGAGTTGGCTCCATTTGTAGTGCACCAGGTCGTGGGTGGCCTACTAAAAAGATAGACACAATACAGTTGGCTCCATGCGTTGCGCACCAGGTCGTGGATGGCCTACTCAAAAGATAGACAAAGTACAGTGGCTCCATTTGTTGCGCACCAGGTCGTGGATGGCCTACTCAAAAGATAGACAAAGTACAGTGGCTCCATTCGTTGCGCACCAGGTCGTGGATGGCCTACTCAAAAGATAGACAAAGTACAGTGGCTCCAAGCGTAGTGCACCAGGTCGTGGATGGCCTACTCAAAAGATGGACACAATACAGTTGGCTCCATGCGTTGCGCACCAGGTCGTGGATGGCCTTGATCTGCATGTCGATGACCTCCTTCATGGACCAGTCTGGTTTGATGTTAGCAATGGTCAGCAAGAAGTGCTTCACCATCTCCATGCCTCCCTCTGCAAGCAAGCAGGAATGAGAATGCTGTTTGGATAGATGCCACTTAGGTAAGATGGACGTCGCGTTACAGGACGTTACGTTACAGGACGTTGCGTTACAAGACGTTGCGTTACCGGACGTTACGTTGCAGGACGTTACGTTTTAGGACGTTAATTACAAGACGTTGCGTTACAGGACGTTGTGTTACAAGACGTTGCGTTACCGGACATTACGTTGCAGGACGTTACGTTTTAGGACGTTAATTTCAAGACGTTGCGTTACAGGACGTTGCGTTACAGGACGTTAATAACAGGACGTTACGTTACAGGACGTTGCGTCTACAGGAATGGTGGACAAGAGAATTGGACAACTATGGCAGTACAGCCAAAGATGCGACATCATTGCTTCCGAGCCTCTCTCTGCACGCAAGCGTGACTACGGACAGGGCTCTTAGCCTCGCAAGTTTGAAGGTCAAACAACAGGTGAAACAAATGTGTGGTACACACACACACTCACACACACACACACACATATTCGCCACTGCTAACCTAAGCCTACGTAGCTAGGTACCTGTACCTACTACTAGGTACAGGTGCTACTGCTAGGTACAGGTGCTAGATACGTGGATGTTACGTGACAGCTGTTTCAGGCATGCAGTGTCTTTGACGAGCAAATTAAGCGCTGCACTTATAATAAAAGCACAAGCCAGCAGGTGCACGTTCTGCGACACAACGTGCAAACAAATGCAAACTAAAAATGCAAGGTCTACACACGTCAGGTTTAGGGCAGGCGTGATTGAAAGTGGGCTACTTTGGCTGTTTTTAACCACAGTTGCTGCTGTATAGAAAGAAAAGGCAAATCATCGCGCTTTCACAAGCCGAACGGTAAAGAAAGGCCAGCACCCTCATCACACAAGAGTGCTTAAAGCAAAGCGGGGTGAAATGAAAGGATGCCTCCACAACGACCAGGTACTTGACGTAGAAATAAGTCTGTAATGTGTGCTTACAAAGTAATAAAGCGCCTCATCAAAACGTGAGCGGACTTTCATGCTTGCTCCCTCACCTGTGTGTGCAACTTCAGGGTGGAATTGGAAGCCGTAGATGTTTCTGGTGGGGTTCTCAATTGCTACAATGGCTCCCTGCACATGGTACAAGTCGCGAAGGGCACGTGCTGTAAGGTGCGACGTTTAAAGGACTTATCAGAATGTGCGACGTCATACTGGCAGCAGCGACTGAGGGCAGTTTGTGGGTGCGTTATTGGAGGACACAAAAGCACCTGTAGATGACCACCATAACACTCTGCAAAAGTGATTCCAAGCCAGGTGCAGGTTCGTAGGGCGTGTGCACAGACTTTGTAAAAAATGGTGGAATGAGAGCATCATACCTGACATTGTTGGTACCCCTGAAAAAAACACAGCTGCTTGACTGAGCAAAATGGCCTGCTGCGTAGAGGCGCAGCCTTAGCGTTTAACATTGAGTCATCTAACGCCGGTTCCTTGCACTCGCACGCTGCGCACCTGCTGGCTCATGGCCACCGCTTTGAATTCATCTGGCAGCTTCACAACTTCATCCCCATGGCTCATCCACACATTTAGGCTCTGCACAGACTTCTCCAAGTAGGAGAAGCACCGAGAGCCGGGCTGGATATTCATGGCCATGCGCCCGTACTCCCCGCCATGAGCTGATGCCTTGACCTCTCCTCCCAGCATGGCAGTCATCATCTGATTCAGCCAGGCAAAGGGGGGGTTGTGCATAGACAGGAAAGAAGGCGTTCCCTTAGGGATTGATGCTACGCACCGTGCTGTGCGCCCACAAGCACGTGTTTTTAAAACTCCCCCCGCACCCTTTTATACCTGCATTCCGTAGCACACGCCCAGTATGGGGATCTTCTCGGCCTCGGCCCAAGCGAAAAAGCCCTCGGGCACACGAGGGGAGCCCTCGAGGTGCACGGAGTTCGGCCCGCCCGACAGGATGATCGCGTTGGGCGCTGCGCCCTTAATACGCTCCTGCAGGAGGGTGAACGTAAATTTGTAAGGACCTGTGGTGAGAGGGGGCAGGGGAGGGGCCATCCAGGCCAAGCGCGGAGCCTAGAATTCACTCAGACACGACCCACCATCGACGCGTCCCCGGGGAACAGTACAGAGAAAATGCCCGCCTCCCGAATGCGCCTCGTGATAAGCTGCGTATACTGCGATCCGTAGTCCAGGATGAGGACGGAACTATGGTGTTGTGCGATGGCCATCACGTTCACGTCCACGGGCTTAATGTCGGGGCTCATGGTTCCTAATATTTTATGATAATATATTTGACGATTTCAGACCAAGTTCGTCGGTCCTTCTCCCGTCTGTATGAATTATTTTGGAATCTCGATACTTGAATCATATGTAATTAGGTATTCCTGGCAGTTTCATCGCAGTTTTTTGTGCAACCACCGCAGTTGGCAAGTTTTTTAGATATTTGGTTACCTAGCTTCAAACACGAGAAGCACAAACATGATGCTGCTCAACAAATCCAGCCAAAGGCTATCTTCACTACGAGCTTCCTGTTCAGCATCCTCCAGGCCCCCAGGTGCTGTGTCAGCACCTGCACCATCGAGGAGGGAGCTGGGCTTGCAAATGGCTGGGTTTGCTGGCGGTCTCCTCCTCCAGGACGGTTTGGCACCGTTTCCAGCATCTGCAGGTACGATGTGAAGGAACTGGTGGATTGCACTTGCTTGCAAGCCAACTATCCAGGAACATGAAGCTGATGTCCAAATACACCTATCTTACAAATTGTGGCCAGCAGGGGAGCTCGTCAAGTACGAAGCAGCCAAGGATAAAACGCCGGTACGTGCTGTTGTGGGGCTGGGCGATATTGTCGGGGAAATTTGTGAAGGAACTAAACCTGGCAAGGACGCAGTTGTTTATCTCATCTTCATTGGTACGTCTCACTAGGTCTAGCCTGTGCTGAGATTTGTGCTGAGATTTAGCTGCATTGCTGCAACACGCACAGGAGAGTTTGCTCCTACTTCTCCCTTCCAGACCAATGTCAATCACACAGCAGGATTTCAATGACAGCATATCATTTGCACAAACTATGCTTTGCGAATGTGTGGGTTAGCAGCTTAGGAGCGCACAGAAAAATGCTTGTATTTTGAGTACTCCGTGCCACTCCTCCTGGCACAAAACAGGTGCTGTGATCGAAAGTCATCAGGGCAGACACCCACGCTGAGCAAAGCATCCCACATAGCGCATATAGAGAGACTAGTGTGTTTTGCGCCACTCCCTCTGGCGTAACGCAGGCGCTGCGGTCAGGGGTCATAAAGGCAGACACCCGCTATACATTTTCCGTGCCTGCCACTGCTAAGGAGCAGCGCATCGTAGGAGTGATGACCGGGAACTTCTGCATGGTGAGTCAAGTCATCTGTGTTTTACAGCTTTGTGAGCTCAGAATGCAATCACCGCTTGTTTGACTGCTGTGGGTGGAGTGATGACCAGAACGTCCTGCATTAATAGGCCTCATAACGTTTTTTGTGATTTGATAGAGTGCACATAAATTACCGGAGAGCAGAAAGTCAGGAAAAGGCTCTCCTACAATTGAAGTTTGAATTGTGAGGGTGAGGGGCCCCTTCAAAAGTGAGGCTCCGTCCAGCTCTATCTCACCAATTCATTATTCCCTTTGTTTTGGGGATCTGGTGACAAGGGACTTGCAGCATTAGCACTGCAGACGCCCTTTCCTCTGCATCCATTTAAAATCATGGCACAAGCGCACACACTTATAAGCTTATAAGTACAATAGGCCCTTTTTTAAATCTTCACCCAATTGACCCAGCCCCAGCCTCTGTTTCAACGTTGCACGTATGATTGTAATCTGAGCGTGTCTGTTCTTTTGCTGCTCTCCTGCACTTGTTGCACAACCCAGCTGCGCGGAGCACGCCATTCCCTGCCTTTGAAATTGCTCCCTTAATAATACTCTCCGCCTCAGTATTTTGCCCCTGCACAGCCCAACTGCGCTAGTGATTATGTATAGGGTTGGCCAGAACCGTGTATATACACCGTATATGACCGTAGCTTTGATGATTTCCCTGCCAAAAATACCGTATATACACCGTATATATATGGTTCTGGCCAACCCAAATTATGTACATAGATTCCTTTTACCCAGCTTCCCTGCCTTAGACGTACCTCCCTTGTGTGTATTTTTTAACTGACGCTCTTATTTTGCTCTCTTGCTCTCTGCAGCCCAACTGTGCGGAACCCTGGTGCGTGCGTGGCATAGAGTCAGGGAATTGATGTCTGAAAAGTGAATGATGCCTTGATTTGTAAAGGGCAAGGACTTCCAGTATACCAGGTGACAGCTGTGCAGAGGATGTGTGACCTAGGTCGGCTACAACAATTCATACGTGTCCATGTTGTATGTGCAGAGAATAGCAGCTGCAAAATAAGTGCAGAGGATGTGTGACGAAGGTCGGCTTCAACAATTTATATGCGTCCATGTTGTACGTGCAGAGAATAATAGCTGCAGAATAAGTGCGAAGGGTGAAATCAAGGCCGGCTAGAACGATGCTAAATATGTATCCCATATATGAAAGTTCATGGAATAGTTACCTCCCACTCAGAGGCTTCAACCACTTCGGTCGTCTAGGTCTAGACAGGCACGTCCTAGCACAACAGTGCTCAAGAGTGTGTTCTGAGGAGCAACTTCTAAGAATATCAGAGGGAGTGGACTAAGGAAGGGCCTGAAAGTGCACTCTAAGGGCAACTGCACACACATCACTTCATCAAACTGGAACCAATCTAGATTGGAAATCGAAACTGACATTTTAAATTATCAGAGCATATATCATATCAGAGCTCAGGCTTAGTTAAGTCGCCCTGCGTGCAAGGTGACAGACCTAAACTCACACGTAGGGTTCCTACATCCTAGAGCAGTTAAACTGTCTGGTAAGCTAAACTGGGTCAGAAACCCTGCGGGGTTGATGCGGGGAGGGGACAAAATAATTAATATTGGGGTGCGGAGAAGGTGCAAAATCCAATAAAATATTAGTACGCAAAGGTACGGTGGTATTGAATTACTATTCTTATGATTGTGGCGGGTGCTGCGTGCCGTTGAAGCCCTCCTGCTGTACTACTCCTACTCCACAAAACCGAACAGACAGCTTTTGTTTCTCCTCTTCTCAAAAAGACATGTGCTGCATATTTTATATTTTGCTTGTGCATTTTTATTGGTCCGGAGCAGTCGTACAAGCAAGGCTTCAATGCTATCGCTCCCCACGCAAATGTTGTTACAGAGGGTTGCTTTTACCTGGTTTGCTCTCGCAGGCTTGAAGCTGTGTTTGAAGACAGCGATGCAGGCAAGGTGAGGTACTTGTGCTCTTCACGTGTAAAACATCAGTGTCCTGTGTTACTGTTACCTGACAATTTGTGGCCCAGGCTATTATGTCTACTCTCATTTCCGTTTGTTCAAGGGGCTGCTTGACTTTTTTCTTGGTAGGGTAGTATTTGATTAGTTTGCTTTAGTTTGGATTACAAAGGCATTCAACCTGGAATGGCTGCTCAACCTATGAGAACGAGGTAAACAAACCAAGTAGGGCTGTAACGCAGCTGGAAAATGCTAACCTTAAAGACACGAAAAGTAGTATTTGATTAGCTACACAGGAGGGTGTAGGAAGCATAACTTTTGGACGACACGTGTCAAATCGATTAAATTTCATACATTCGGGATCCTGGCGTCGAGAGCTATTGATTGGTATATATATATGGGTCCAATCGGAGGGGGGTGGGGGGT
>Ga0307974_1002317_pt1:10000-13502 | contig 13502 bp, 14 predicted proteins | sample OrgLakmetagen784_FD_201812 | JGI IMG/M metagenome (GOLD analysis project Ga0307974, IMG submission 201812) | Saline water microbial communities from Organic Lake, Antarctica - #784 | ecosystem: Environmental > Aquatic > Non-marine Saline and Alkaline > Saline | place: Antarctica... | reverse complement strand
GCACGAGTGAGTGTGGTGTACACGTGGGAATATATTGCACCGATCAAAAGCATGAGTAAGTGTGGGATTCAGAGCACGAGTGAGTGTGGTGTACACGTGGGAATATATTGCACCAATCAAAAGCACGAGTGAGTGTGGGAATCAGAGCACGAGTGAGTGTGGTGTACACGTGGGATTAGATTGCACCGATCAAGAGCACGCGTAAGTGTGGTATACAGAGCACGAGTGAGTGTGGTGTACACGTGAGAATAGATTGCACTGATCAAGAGCACGCGTAAGTGTGGGATACAGAGCACGAGTGGGTGTGGTGTACACGTGGGAGCAAGCCACAATGGCCAAGAGCACATGTAAGGATTTCCTACAAAAGCTCTGCGTGCAGGAATGGATTGCACCGATTTATTCCCACGCATGCACCACACTTCCTCGTGCTCTGTACACTGTATACCACACTTCCTCGTGCACTGTACACCACACTTCCTCGTGCTCTTGATCGATCGCATCAAAGTGGTGTACAATGCACGAGGAAGTGTGGTGTACAATGCACGAAGAAGTGTGGTTACAGAGCACGAGGAAGTGTGGTTACAGAGCACGAGGAAGTGTGGTGTACAGAGCACGAGGAAGTGTGGTGTACAGAGCACGAGGAAGTATGGTGTACAGAGCACGAGGAAGTGTAGTGTACAGTGCACGAGGAAGTGTGGTGTACAGTGTACATAGCACGAGGAAGTGTGGTGTACATAGCACGAGGAAGTGTGGTGTATGCGTGGGAGCAAGTCACATCGGCCAAGAACACAGGCAAGGATGTCCTGCGCGTGGGAACAAGTCACACCGGACCAAGATCGTAGGTAAGGATATCCTGCGCGTGGGAACAAGTCACACCGGACTAAGAGCATAGGTAAGGATATCCTGCGCGTGGGAACAAGTCACACCGGAACAAGATCATAGGTAAGGATATCCTGCGTGTGGGAACAAGTCACACCGGACCAAGATCAAAGGTAAGGATTTCCTGCGTGTGGGAACAAGTCACACCGGACCAAGATCAAAGGTAAGGATTTCCTGCGTGTGGGAACAAGTCACACCGGACCAAGATCAAAGGTAAGGATTTCCTGCGTGTGGGAACAAGTCACACCGGACCAAGATCAAAGGTAAGGATATCCTGCGTGTGGGAACAAGTCACACCGGACTAAGAGCGTAGGTAAGGATATCCTGCGTGTGGGATCGAGTCACACCGGACCAAGATCGTAGGTAAGGATATCCTGCGCGTGGGAACAAGTCACACCGGACTAAGAGCATAGGTAAGGATATCCTGCGTGTGGGAACAAGTCACACCGGACCAAGAACACAGGCAAGGATATCCTGCGTGTGGGAACAAGTCACACCGGACCAGGATCATAGGTAAGGATATCCTGCACGTGGGAACAAGTTAACAGACCAAGAGCACAGTTCAGCATAATGGTGGCCGATCATCCAAACAACCTGGCTGAAGGTCAACCCCCGTTGTAACCATGCTTGTATCACTACTACGTAGCCCTTTCCTTATATCATGCTGGCTGTGTCACAATTGCCAGAGGAGTCTTTCTTTCGGTCACTACGACACTTTGCATTACTGAGAAAGCTTGAGGCTTTATAGATTAGAAGTGTACTTCCTTGCTCGGAGGCATTTCCCTGCCCAGTGTAACGTTTGTTGCTGCCAATGTATCAGTAAGCATGACCACAGTGGCCTGGACCAAGCAGCACACTTGCGAGGTGTGAAAGGTTGTTTCAGCCAATGTGGAGAGGTCCTGGCATGCTTTACAAGGCACGACTACAGTGGCCTGGGCCAAGCAGGCGCAAGGTGTCCAGTTGTTCTTCCCTCCAGCTTCCAGCAAGGGGGGAGATGGGGTGCTCTTGTGCTTACCTTCCGGGAGCGTATTCTTGTGCTTACCTGCGTGTTTCTGTGCTTACCTGCGTGTTCTTGTGCTTACCTGCATGTTTCTGTGCTTACCTTCTGGGACCGTGTTCTTGTGCTTACCTTCGTGTTCTTGTGCTTACCTGCGTGTTCTTATGCTTACCTTCGTGTTCTTGTGCTTACCTTCCGGGAGCGTGTTCTTGTGCTTACCTTCCGGGAGCGTGTTCTTATGCTTACCTGCGTGTTCTTGTGCTTGCCTGCGTGTTCTTGTGCTTGCCTGCGTGTTCTTGTGCTTACCTGCGTGTTCTTGTGCTTACCTTCCGGGAGCGTGTTCTTGTGCTTACCTTCTGGGAGCGTGTTCTTATGCTTACCTGCGTGTTCTTGTGTTTACCTGCGTGTTCTTGTGCTTACCTGCGTGTTCTTGTGCTTACCTTTTGGGAGCGTGTTCTTGTGCTTACTTGCGTGTTCTTGTGCTTACCTTCCGGGAGCGTGTTCTTGTGCTTACCTTTTGGGAGCGTGTTCTTGGGCTTACCTTCCGGAAGCATGTTCTTGTGCTTACCTTTTGGGAGCGTGTTCTTGGGCTTACCTTCCGGAAGCATGTTCTTGTGCTTACCTGCGTGTTCTTGTGCTTACCTTCCGGGAGCGCACAATTTGGTTAAGGAGTATTACGGTATCCGGTACCAAGGGGGTTCCTTATCATTCATTCATTGCCTCACCTGCGTTATTTTCCTATTTACTCTGCGTTATTTTCCTAAATTCCTAAATTACAATTTTCCTAAATTACTCTGCGTTATTTTCCTTTTTACCCAGTGCTGTGTTCACACTCAGCACTGCGAGCTTACCAAGGTTGCACAAAACGCTACGGCTACGCTACGCTATGCTACGCTACAAGGGTCTGTTGCATGTAGGAAATATGCAACAATGCCTCAGGCTATCCATTATCCATTGCTACAGCAGCCACATGTGCATATGAGCCAAGATCGTTCCTTTGCTTTACAATCATTAACGAAATACGGTATGCTACATATTACAAAATGCATTATTTACACTGAACTGCACAGTTTTTAGTTGTTGCGGACGCTGAAATTGCTTGTTTGAAATTGCCGTAGCTTGTAGCAGTGTAGCGTAGCAGTGTAGGGTAGCAGTGTAGGGTAGCAGTGTAGGGTAGCAGTGTAGCGTAGCGGTGTAGCGTAGCAAGCATACGCTACGCTACGAGCGCTTGTAGCACGTATCGTGCAACCAAGGACGCATCGTACCATGGACGCTCGGATGGATCGTACCAGGATGTATCGCTCGGATGGATCGCTCGGATGGATCGTACCAGGGACGCATCATACCATGGACGCATCAAACCATGGACGCTCGGATGGATCGCTCAGATGGATCGTACCATGGACGCATCAAACCATGGACGCAACCACACCATGGACGCATCATACCATGGACGCTCGGATGGATCGCTCGGATGGATTGCTCGGATAAATTGTACCAGGGACGCATCATACCATGGACGCATTGAACCATGGACGCTCGGATGGATCGCTCGGATGGATCGCTCGGATGGATCGCTCGGATGGATCGTACCAGGGACGCAACCATGGACGCAACATACCATGG
>Ga0307974_1002306_pt1 | contig 13529 bp, 20 predicted proteins | sample OrgLakmetagen784_FD_201812 | JGI IMG/M metagenome (GOLD analysis project Ga0307974, IMG submission 201812) | Saline water microbial communities from Organic Lake, Antarctica - #784 | ecosystem: Environmental > Aquatic > Non-marine Saline and Alkaline > Saline | place: Antarctica: Organic Lake... | reverse complement strand
CTGTGCTGGATCAAGCCGAATAAAGCAAGGTAGCAAAAAATGGTGTACGCATCTGTGGTGGTGTTTGAGGTACGTAGGCAGGATGAAGTGAGTAGGGTGTTGAAGCATAGGCGCAAGCCTGGTGGGTCTGTGTCGAGTCAGGCGGAGCAAGCAGGGCACTGCAAGGAAGGTGGTGAATGTTGTGGCCGTTGGTGGAGGAGAACAAGCACATCGACAGGTGCATGATGGTTTTGTGATGAGCAATTGATCAGTGGTGAGCTCATGTCCTACGTGCCTTTCCAGCAGAGCAGCTCGAGTACCTGCGTCTGGTGGGGTTGTCTTGTCAATGCAAGTCTGCCAGGGCCATAACGACATGGAAGAGCTACCTAGATGGCGGTCTAGTGAGTGAGTCTGTTAGGGTTGTCTTATCACTACAAGTTCCGAAGAGTCACGGAGATGTGGAAGAGCTACTTAGGTGGTGGTCTAGTGTGCATTTCAGTAAGGGAGCTGCAAACAAATTGTGCAGCTAGAGCAAAAGAGTAGGGTTGGCCGGGACCATATATTTACGGTGTTTATACGGTATTTTTGGCAGGGAACTCACCAAATATACGGTCATTTGCTGTGCATGTATACGGCTCTGGTCAACCCTACAAAAGATCCTGCACACACGGTTCCAACGACCCACACGTTACCTCTAGCACCCACTTAAGTGTACCATCTAAGGTATACAGAAACCAATCTCAATCTGCGTTTTGATCTCAGATTTGACTCCCAGGTATTGTAATACTCTTGATTGTGTTTTTGTGCGCTGCTCACCTTTGCTCTGCAGGCTGAAAGTCTGCCCTCCAGCTCGTCAGTCCTGGAGCAGCAAGCAGGGACATTGCTAGCTGACATGACGGAACAGTTGGTGGGTGGTAGACTGTGTCTTTATGTGTGTATGTGAGTGTGTGTGTGTGCATGTGTGCATGTGTGCATCTGTGTAGTGTGTATGCATTTTTGTGTGAGGGTAGTCTTGTTTGGTGGTTTGGTTTGGTTTCCATGCTGCTTGTGCATGTACAAGCATGATAACCAAACCATGCATGTAACCAAATCATGCTTGTGCATGTACAAGCATGATAACCAAACCATGCATGTAACCAAATCATGCTTGTGCATGTACAAGCATGATAACCAAACCAAGGTCAAATCACCATATATCGTAATGCTGATTTGACCTTGCTCTTGCCCCTCCCTCTTCAAGGAGTCCCTTATAATAACTTACGACCCATGGGCATCTGCGGCAGGAGGCATCGCTGGTTCATTGAAGGAGTGGTGCCCTTTATAGGCCCTTCAAACAACAACTCTGGTGCATTGTGCATTGACGGAGTGTTGCCCTCTACGGGCCCTTGGAAACTGCGGTCACACCTTCTCCTCCTTAGTGGGGCTGATTTTGCGGGGGGCAAGGTGCCCTCATTAAAATCCCAGGAGCCGTTGCTGCAGGACGCGTCCCTGTGCTGTGCCGAAGCCACCAAGTAGTGTCCTCACCTTGAAAAAAGGCACTGTTGTCTCAGACTTTTCTCATTCCCGCCTTGCTCTTTCTCAGGCCAAAGATCATTACGAAATTTGATTAGTTGTCATAAGTTTTTGCGAATATTGCCATTCTCGGTTTTTGCAAAAGTACTTAATGCACAAAAGTGCTTCCTAGTCCTGCACAACCAAGCAATACTCGTGCAGCCCTCGCACTTTTTTTGTGCAATTCAATGTAGCAACAGCTGGCTGAAAGAGCTGTGCTCCCTCACTAGCCCTGAAACCAGTTCGAATTGCACTCATTGCTTCTCATCCTTTGCGCAGCTTAAGAGGGACTGGATGGCAAGGGGAGAAGTGCCCTCACTAGGCCCCCAAGGGCTGCTGCAGGATGCACCCCTGTGCTGTGTGGACCTGGTGCTGACTTCAGGGCCAGGCAGCAGCAGCAGGCGAGCCTCTGAAGCCTTGACAGATGCACGCATGCCGTTTAGGAGCCTCAAGGTGAGAGGGCGGTGTGGGTGCCCATTCAACAGGATGAGCAAACATGCTAGGAAGATCAAGCTTGCGAGCTTCCAGACAGACGTCTAACCAGTTTGGGTTTTAGAAGACCCCAAGAGTAGGCCCAGATGCGAACTATGTGTGAGCTGTATGTCCGATTGCTTAGTTGCTGCTGATTTTGCTCGCCTGGCATGACATGCGACAAAGTCACGAAGTGCATAGACGTACAAAGCTAGCTGGGCGTACTCAAGCTCCTGAACACATATACACAGACACACATATGCACGGACTTCCAATCTCTTTTGCAGGGTGCCGAGCTGTATGATTTGGAACAGCAGCTGCGCTCCGCGCTTGCCCCTGTGACCAACGTGCCCCAGCCACGATCTGGTAGAGCTGCCTCTGCAGAGGGGGTGCACGCTCAAGTGACGACCCCGCAAGAAGCAGAGGGCTTTATGACTGTGTCCCTCTCCTGCGCATTGGGATCCATGAGGGTGGGTTGCTCGTACAGCTGTTAGGTGGTTTGGTGGGTGTCAGTGAGTGAGTTTGTTTGTGTGTGTACGTACATGAGTTTGCGTGTGCGTGTGCTTGTTTATGTGTGTGTTCAGGTGTGTGTGAGTGCGTGTGCGTACGCGTATGTATGTGTACATTGTATATCTGGTGTACATGGGGTCGAGAGGGTAAATTTTTTGCATAAAGGCTCTACCAAAGGCACATGTGGTTGTTGTCAGGGAGGCGCCTTGCAGTTGTGTTGGCTTTGAACCATTAAATCAGCCAACAGTTGGTGAAGCACCGGTTCAGCGCTGTGGTAACCGCCAGTGTCCCTTTTAGCTGTCGTCTAGGCAGCAAACGAGCTGACCCTATGTGAGCATGAGCTTGCAAGTTTCGCCATCTTGACAGTGCTTAAATTGCCAAATTAATTGGTTTCCCCATTCACTGGTTGTCTACCGCAAACGCATCCAATTCCTTAGTTGTGACAATGTGATGTCATGGCACACACACACATATACACACACACAATTGTAGGAATACACCACACATTGGGCTCACATCTGCAAGGAAATAGGCACCTTTTATAACGTAAAATCTCTCCCGTTTAAACATGCAAAGCACATTTTTCATACTCAAACGTACTATGCACACATTAATCTGTGGCTGCCCTACTTCCTTCTTCCTCCAGGCATGGCAGGCCATGGTCACCCTTGCAGTGTCTGTAGTGCACGGATCCTTGGCAGGGATGCCACAGGTGGGTCATAGTGCTGTTGAGGGGGTATGTACTGTTACCAGATCATACAAAACTGCAATCAGGATTCATGTTTGCCTGAGGTTGTTGGCTTGCTTTCTTATCTGAAAGTAACATTTCATAATTCATCGTATTCTAACACACACACAGTATACACAGGCCTGTTGAAATCCTCTTAATAAGCATGCTACCTCATATTTGAACCATGGTCAAAACATACACGGCCCCCCTCCCCTACAGACACACGCATACACAAACAAACACACACACACGCACACGCACACACACAGGCACACACACACACACATGCACATACACACACGCACACAAATACACACACAGGTGGCTTTGGTGAACATGCGTGCCAGCCGGCCTGCTAGCTTGGCCATCTGCCGGAGATGCTGCCTGGGGCAGGTAAGGAGACCACATGGCTCGTTGGGTAAGATTCCTAATCAATTTTAAAACTTGCTTATATTCGCGTACCTGCGTTCAATTTCAGTTCGTGCGCACTGCTCTCTGCGTTTGCAGATTTAGTGCTTGCTCAGTGGTTTTGAATTGCTGTGTGTTTGCAAGTCCTGTGATGTGCCCTTTGTAACTGTGTAGCTTCATCAAGCATAGGGGTAATGTTTCAAAATAGGTTCAAATTTGTGTCTCTCTGTGCAGGCTGTCATGCACTGCTCCGCCTTACGCCACGCCCTCGTTTCCCTCGGTGGCGACGGCCACGCAGGAGAAGAGCTGGTAGAGCTGTTAGCAGCAGGCCCTGAAGTTGACGATAGCAGTGGGGGGGGTGGCCTTGCCAGCGTGCTGTCTCCTGCCATGCTGCAGTCGTTGCTACAAGAAGAGGCAGCTACCACAGTGCGCGCGATGTGGAATGCGCAGCAGCGCGGCGGCTGAAATGGATGTGATAAGCTGCAATACTAATTCATTTTCCCTTTCAGTGGCCTTAAATAAAAACTAAGAGTTAGACGTCGGACAAGACCCTAAATTTTATGGAAATTTAAAGTGGGCCAAGTGGCTTCCTATCCTTGATAAATGTGGGGAGTGGTTTTGCTGCATAGAGTGTTCTTATGAAAAGAAAAGAAAAACTACGCAGGCAGTGAAAACCACTCCCCACATAAATTAAGGAAAAAGAGCCACTTTGGTACCGAGTACCGTAAAGCTCCTCCACCGCAAAAAGGTAAGGAAAAATTAACGGGGATCAAGAGGATTGCAGGCTTGGTCTGAAACCGGCTCCTGATGAGATTTGATAACAGTACGCACTGGAAAGGGCACGTCTGGAATGGACAAGTTCTTTAGCAGCGAAGCCCATAGAGTGCACATGGAGCTTCTTGGAGGTAAGGTTTACAAGGTAAACCTTGCTTGGGATGTAAGGTAAGGTTACATCGCTATATATGCCTCTAGGGTGAGCGGAAACTTATAAAAAGCCTGCAACCAAAACCTTATAAATATATACTGAAAGTGTATTTGGAAAGAAAAACGGACCAAGAGAAAGCAGAAATAAATAAGAAGAAACGTCTGTATGCAAAAGAAGCGGACCGCAATAAAGCAGAAAGCAGAATACTAACAGAAGAAAGGGTTACAAGGGTTACAAGGATGGCCTACAGCCCGAGTCTCTGGCTGATGGCAATAACAGAAGAAAGCGTGCTCAAGAAAACCCGTTTGTCTAACAACATGTCTGTGTGCATGGAATTGTCAGTGAGCGTGTGAGAGGCTGAGAGAGCCTCGTGAAACCAGGAGCGCCAAGAAAACAAAGTGCAGCGGAGCAGAAGAGAGAACAAAGGACACAATCAGAAGGGAAAGGCAAAGCAAAGCACATGGCACCAAGCACGGAGCATGAAGCATGCAGCTTGAAGCATGCAATGAAGCACGAAGATAGCAGCTAGGCACGCAAGATACGCAAGATACGCACAAAGCAGCTTGCTTGGAGGTAAGCTTCTTTACTCTCTGAGAATCAAGACCCAGCTCCTTGAAAGGCTTCAGAGTGTGAGTATTGTAGATGGTGCCACCCACACCCAAAAGGATGATGTGGAGAGTAACAGAGGCTCCTCGGAGAATGTCGCAGAGATCTTTGTGCTGGTCCTTTGCGGCGTTCAGATGGTTCTGAGGTCTGGTGTCTTCACAATAATTGATCTTAACGAGGTGGATGTCACGCCGAGGTTTGTTGAGGTCTTTAGGTCGGTGCTGTCTGGGGTTGGTGGCTCTGTTTGTGGCTGGCGGTGCTGCTGGAATGCTCCCAGTCTCCCTCAATTGCCCCCTGCCACTTCAAAGAACCCACCCCCCTACATTAGTTTTTTGTTTTTGTGTTTTTGCAGCGATGGGAGTAACCAGCACAAAATCCGGGTGGCTGGAGGTAAATCGGTCTGTATCTGAGAAGCGGGATGGGAAGAGCAAGCCATTTGGGTTCAATTTTACTTTCAGCTGTTTCAGGAATCATCTGGAGATTATGCATGATCATCCGTCTGTTGCTGCCTATGTCTATGACCTGTTTTGCTGATAGCCTTCAAGATCATCGGCATGCTAAGTTGTGTCTTTCGGTGATCATGTTCCTTATCTGCGTATGTTGGCACCCAGAAAGAATGTGCAGGGCACTGTCTACTTGTGGGCAGAGGGGGCAAGTTTGACTTGTTGAGAGTTTGAACAATACCATGCTTATGATTAAATAGGGTGCCTGTTCTGTATAAGAGTATATATTCTAAGAAAAGCTGCGTCACTGTAAATTCATTGACCTCAGCCGTTTTGTTGTAGAACTCAGAGAGAGAGAGAGAGACACTTGGAGTTTTGGACACCCTATCTGTTCTGATGGCTGCCTTCGAGAGCACAGCAGCAAAATCCTCACTTACAATAGATGGTGTGCACCGCCCCCAAAAAAAGCCCTGGCTACTCGTTCTCCCTACAGCCTTACCAATTACATGTTCCTAGACCTCCCACGAGATGTCTTTCGTCGTGTTGCCCGTTTCAGACTGCGTGTCCACACCCTTCGCTTTAAGACCGCAACATGGAACCCCAGCTCCTCCCCTACCTGTGATTTGTGTGAGGTTAATGATGATGTCCAGGATGAACAGCATGCTCTTTCCATTGCACAAACCCCCATACAGTGTTTTTTCGCAGGAGATATGAGTCCTTATTCTCAGAGGCAAGAGCACAGGATGTTTCTACTTTTTTGCACCGGAACAACAACAAACTCAATATTTTCTGCATGAACTGATTGCATTTTATGAGCAGGCTAGCAGTCGCACGCTTTGACTGAAGGCCAGGCTTTCCTTGTAACCATGTAGTGCGCAAGGGGGTCACGTTGGAAAAATCAGGGCTGTTGATTCAATGGGGTTGAATCAACCAAAAGCGTTGATTTCTAGTTGATCATTGATTCAAGTGGAAATCAACTGCTGTTCTGGTTAATTCAACCGGACAGTTAATTCAAGCAGTAATCAATGATCCAATCCTGAATTGAGCTACGTTCCTCATGACGCTTATGCTCAGAGCGCTCTGAGCATAAATGGCTAGCCATCTTCAAATACTCTGGGAAGACAAATGGTGCACGTGCGTCAGAAACCGGTCTCTCAGGCAAAGCAAACCAGTTGTGATACAAGAGGAAGGGTCTTGACCATGTGCCTCTCTCCAAACTGCCTGATGCCTGAATCTCAAGTCTATGCGCAAATTAGAAAGATTCAGCTTCCTGCGATGTAATAAGTCACTTCTGTATACAGTGCCTTTCTGCGAATCACCAAAAGCATCCTTCATCCGTCTAGTCCAACAATTAGAAGCACCAGAATTCCCAAGGGAATTATCCGCTTTCATAACATCGCGTTAAGTATTGCTGTTTGAATCAACCATTCTGTTCCAAAATTTGACAGCTGACCTGAACCGGAAAAATTGCAAGGGTTCCTGCGCGCATTCTCGAAGCACACACCAGTTTGCAGAAGTAGATTCAATTTCCAAAATTTTCTTTAAAGACGCCATGTCGGCGACCTGCAAAGGATTGCTGAAACCATTGTCATGCCTCAGAAATGGCGTAGACCAAACCTGACTGGCATACATGCCAGCTGACAACGCATATGTCTTGAAAAGCCACAACATCACATGAGGCCTGTCAGAAATCCTTTTTCCAATACCAAACTCTTTCACTCTGCGTAAAGCTGCATTAATAAAAGTATGTGACGCAGCATGGTGTCGTAAGTTCATGTGCTTATCAAATAACATTCCCAGGTAGGTAAAAGAATCTCTCTCTTCAAGCTCCTGATTGTAGAGACGAAAACAGGAACTGCGGAATTTCGGTACGCATTAAAATTAACTATGTAGGATATCTGCACATATACTGTAAGTCCTTTCCTGGCAGCATACGATTCCAGTCGTCTCAACATTTTCTGCAATTGGACTGGGTCATTAGCCATTAGCTGTCAGGGTCAGGTCGTCAGCATAGAGCATGAGAGTTACCCTGAGCCCCTCAGTGCCAGTAACAGCACCCATAAAGCCAGTCCGAAACTCATCATCCACATCATTGATAAAAAGGGAAAAGAGGAGAGGAGATAATGGACAACCTTGCTTGTTTGACACATCTCAAAGGCACAACGGAATTACCGGTACTGGTAGTTTTGGCACCATCAACCAAAACATACACGTCTCCATCGTACATTTGTTTGATGACATTGACAAGGTGAGTGGGCATCCTGATCTAATTTAAATGATCCCAAAGATGGGGTCTGTCAATAGTGTCATACGCTTGTTTAAGATCAATAAAGGCCGTGTGAAGGTGAGAACAACCCTTTGGTTAAATCTGTTTAGCAAAAAGAAATAGAAAAAGTCTACGCCGGAAGTCACAGTGTGCATTAAGGAAAGGCTCTCAACTAGTGCTCACACTAGCCAGAGCCCCACCAAAAAACGAAAGAGAGAAACAACAGAGACTAATGAGGATCCGGCGGGTTGTCAGCTATGTGATCCGGCCTGCGCCTAGCCCTCCTGAAGCCAGCCGCTCTACCAGTAACCCCCTCATCAGATCCCCCATTATCACTGTTGTTGTTAAGGTGTATTCTGTGTCTTGTTTTTGTGATCTTGTTTACGCTTTTTATTGCATGGAAGTGTAGTCTAGTAGCTAGTTGGTGCACTTTGTGCGTGGGGACGCCTAAGTTTAGTAGAGGAGTTATGGTGTACTGATTGTGGATTGTGCCCCCGACTCCAAGAAGTATAACATGAAGTGTGACTTAGTTGTTTCGAAAGATGCCTCGGAGGCTCCTTGTTCGTAGACGCTGGATAAGGGGTTGATGCTGGTTGTGCGCCTTTTCTAATGTCTGTTGCGGGTTTATGTCTGAGCAGAATTTGAATTCTAAAAGATGTATGTCTCTGTCCTTTGGGGGGATCTGTTTGGGATCCAAATGCCTGCCTCTTCCCTCAATGGGCATAACTAACACGCCATCTGGACGGCTTTGATGTCTAGTTGGAAGGTTTTGTTGTGCTGGGGAAATCCAGTCAGGAATGTTTCTTTCATTGTCATCAGGGGGTTCAATGATAAGGTCAGATAACTTTTCACTGTTACAAGCATCCATTGTAACAATTGCTGAGCCCAGCTTGCCTTTACTGATCTCTTCACCACAAAGGCTAACTGCGTGGTGGTGTCAGTTTATGTGCATTCTTTTCAGAGTAAGGTTGTTGCACCTAAAAAGTATGTATGGAGCACTGTCTGATCCTCCGCACAAAGGGCATGTGGCAGGCCCTGTCGTATGGCTAAACCGTTTGGTGTGCTTGTCTGTGTGTATCGTGCCCTTCCTTTACTCAAGGACTTGTTCCTGCTCCTTAAAAAGTCACATTTGGCATGGACCAAAATGTGTACTGAGCAAGGGGCTTTGCATTAGGTTGCTGTGTGTGAGAGTCGGGCTGTGCTGCACGCTCGGGCGTATATCATACAATTTTTGCCAGAGCTTGTAAAGCAGTGTATCTGTGTTAGCTTTAATAAGGTAATGGTGGGCGTGCATGTGATGTCAAAATTCGTAGCTCTTCTGCATGGGAGCCAACTTTGTTTGGAACGCTTAGCCAGAACAGGTCGTAAAAGGGGTCAGTACCTGGCGGGAGGGAAACGTCAGAAATTTGATTGACTGCTGCTTTGTGTGCTAGGTGGTCTGCACCCTTATTGCCAATAATACCAGAGTGAGATTTTACTTTGTAGAAAGTGACAGTAGAAGGTGAGGATTGAATTGAATTTACAATGTCCTTGAGTGACTGTTTGTGACGTTTCAGTAAACAATCAAGCATCTGTCAGGAGCAACCGACCGCAATAAATTAAAGAGGGGGAACTATCTGTGAGTTTTGGGCACGTAAAAAACATGAACTGTCACATTAAGGATATCAAGAATGAGGGAGGCAAAACACATTATTTCTAATAAACTCATGTGCAAGGGGAGGGTCTGGAACATCAATCATGGTCGTCTGCTAGTTCATCACTCTTTTGCTGCGAGCCCTGCTGCTAGATGGATCCTGAACCAGCACTTGCCTGGCTATGACTGTAAAATTGTGTATAAAGAGCGAAATTGAAATCAGATATTAAGCAAATTAGCAGGCGCATCCCGTTGTTTGTCTCCCTGGTTCCTGACACAGCAAAGCACGATCATAACCAAGGACTTATTCAATTGAAACAGCTTATTTTGACTTATTATATCTGCCTTGGAACCAACAGCGTCTTGCAGCCAAAATGTAATGATGTTTGTTCTTGACATGCATTCTCACAGGGAATGCAATGCTGATTGTGATAAGGTATTGTGCTCAGGCAAGCGTTGACATTATTAATGAAATCTCATCTAAGCACACACCACGTCCTCTATTCAGATGGCCAACCCTTCATCAATATTATAAAGCGTATCAATTGTTCAGTGTGAAGAAGGCACCTCAGGAATGAAAAGGCTTCTTCTCAATTCGTTGTAGAGTCTGTGCCCCCTGTCTCGTTGGCTTGAATGGCAGGCGCCAGTGCTTGCATCCCTGTTCTCTTGCATTGTGTGGGAGGGCGCTGCGTGGGTGATTGCCCAGAACGTCGCCATAGCGGCATTGTCGGAAATGAATGTGCAGATGCAATTGCCAAACCCTCAGCCTTATATGGCGGAGGTCATGACGTGCACTTTCAGCCTCCAGCTCCAGACGGTAATGCATACACACACCTTTACTGGCTTGTGACTTAAGACACCGATGAGGATTTCAGCGGAAGAGGGGTATTTACACCTAAGCTTTGTGCACTCTCTGATTTAAAGGCCAAACTGAAAACAGAAATGTGCAAATCACATAGACTGGACAGTGCCAAAACAGGCACAGGGTATTACAACTACAGGAAGGACCTTAGCCCTTTGGTCGATGTATAAGCCACAAATGCTTTCTGGAACAATAGCAATCTCAAATTCTACGAAAAGCGCAATGTTATGAGGTACTGCACTGGTACAATTTTTAATCAAAAACATGCCTACCAATACCGCTTTCCTCCCAATGCAAACTGCCCCTTCTGCCCTTGCACTGATAGTGCACTTCACATACTCTCAGTTTGCCAACACGCTAAATGGAACATGATTTTAAAACGCCATAATATGAAAAGTGTGCTGATTGTCCAAGCCCTACAAAAGGGACCATGCGGTGCCAACCAAATTGCCTACACTGACGTAGGCAGCGCAGATAAACTATCAGAGCAAGGCCTAGATCTGAGAATCACTGCCAACAAAACATTGCCCTATTGGCAGCTACCAAAACTAACAGCATGCTTTAAAAGCCTCTTCTCATCCTGACGCCATCCTATTTTTACCTAGCACTGTGTGCTCCTCTCGCATAACCACCCGCAGCTCAAATTTTCAACAGCTTGCTAAAGACAAGAAACTGAATCCAAACCAGTGGGAGTTCACCTGATTGAGTTTGAATTGTGTGGTGACACTAAGCCCGGGTCCAACCCCCCTAACAGCATGCTTACTGGCATTGGGGGGCGATGTATGAGCACCTCCGCGTGGTGCCCCCTGGAAAACGCCTTCGTGTGCCTTCATGCATACGCCCGGAAATACTCGGGAGCGGCTACGACTCATACAGCGGAGCAACACGGCAGCCCTCAGCGTGGTAGCCGTGGCAGCAGTCATAACCAGGGCCCGGCTGTAGCTTGCAACCTGCTCCTGGCGAGTTAGGCACCGGCTCCCTTCGCGGCCAGGCATGCCCTGGCTTACGGTTTCAATTGGCGAGTTGTGGAGGACAGCATCGGACTAGTCTGCTGTCGCTGGTTGAGCTGGTGGGGTGGGCAGCTAGAGAGGAGAGAGAGGAGCTGTTTTTGGGGGCTGCATGCGTCCTTTGTTCTCTCTTCTGCTCCGCTGCACTTGTTCCCTTGGCACTCCTGGTTTTGTGAGGCTCTCTCAGCCTCTTGTTTCCTGTTTCTGACTAAGGCTTCTTATACACACATCCTGAGACATATCAACACCTTTTGATGTACCTTTTGATGCTTTCTCTTCGCGCTTTTTCAAAACAAACGTTCATTTTCTCTATACACTTTTCTTTTCTACATACATCTGTTTCCTTTATTTAGCCAGGTGTAATTTCAGGCCTTTTCCAAACTTCCGCTGAGATGCCTTTGAGGCATATATAGTGATGTTACCTAACCTTATTTTACCTCACCTTATTGGCAACCTAAACAGGCAAGGATATAGGAAAATTAAGCTTCACGTGATCCTCGTTGGAGCTATGGGGAAAAGTCAGGGAGGGACTATCTACAAAGACTATACAGACAAACCTCTAGCAGACCTTAATCTGGACTACCATAAGATTAAAAAACTGACACACAAACTGAATGAAGACTCCATCAGACATGCATCTGCACTCATAAGAACAAGGTATGTATCACAATAGAAAGCAAGCAACAACAGTCAAGGATCGGGTCTCGGTGCTATGGCACACAACCCCCATAACCCACACATTTTTTTTATTTGTTTGCGCGGTGGGGGGTTGCTTGGTGCGGGCACCTAAGTAACCCCCTCCCTTATTCATGCTGGCTGTGTCATCACTACCAGCAGAGTCTTTTTTTCTTTTCTTTAATATTGCGGCTGACGCAGCTTTGCAACCATTCATGGCTGGTACTCATAAAATCAAGCAATTCGTCAAGAGCCATGACTTAACTAACAAATTACACGCTCAGCCATATCTGGCTCCTCAAAACTTAGGCAATGCCTGCTAGCATGTATGCTAGCCAGATATGGGCTACTCCCTTCTTACGACAAGATAGAGAGATGGATAACCCTTTACAGAAATGGCTTTTGACAGTGCTGAAAAATATTATTGGGGCCAGAGACATACACCACTCCTTCATGGTGCATTATGCGAAAGTGTGGCCTGGAGCCTCTGCGATTTAACTGGTTTCATGCTGCGATGCAATTCCCTTAACCAATGCAACAATTTCACGGTGAGGAAGTTTTTGCAAGCTGACATGCAATTGAGCCCCAGGGCCTCCTGAATGCATGGTCCTCCCACATTCTTTCAGCCATGGAAGGCTCGACACAATCTTACATGTTTAAACAAAAGTTATTGAACTTTGAGCCTATTGATCTCAGTCGATTTGTTGTGGACCTCAGGGACAGGCATTTAGAGTTTTGGACACCTTTTTCTGATAGCAAACCCTAGAGAGCACAACAGCAAAACGCTGACTTATCACCAGTGGTGTGCACTGCCTGCACAAAGAGCTTTGGTTACCCATCCTCCCTATAGGCTTCCCAGGTCCATGCTTCTTGACCTTCCTCAAGGTGTCATTCGCAGTGTGGCTCGTTTCAGACTTTGTGTCCACACCCTTGAAAACGCAACTTGAAATTCCACCTCTTCCCCTACTTGCAACTTACGTGAGGCTGATGATGATGTTCAGGATGAACAACATGTTTTCTTTCACTGCACGCTCCGCTGGAAGTACGCATTCTTATTTTCTTAGACAGGACAGGATGTGTCTGCTTTTTTACACCAGGAAAACAACAAACTCCTTTTTTTCATTTAATGAACTTATTTTACTTTATGAACAGGCGAGCACTCAAACTTCTTAACTTGAGGCCTTTTTCTTGTAATCTTGTATTTATCTGTAAAGTCTTTAGCTAAGTGCAGAATGACTTTGTATTCTTGGGACCTAATCGGGTCATGCTTTTTCCAAACTTCCGCTGAGATGCCCTTTGAGGCATATATATTGATGTAACCTTATCTTACCTAATTAAAAAAAAATAGGAATAATTATCGACATGGACAAAACAGAGTTTATGAACAAGTGCAAGGCATTCATCGAGCATGAGGTGGACAAATCGAAGGCCCCTGTGATTGAGCACTTTGACTCACTGAAGAC
>Ga0307974_1002297_pt1 | contig 13543 bp, 26 predicted proteins | sample OrgLakmetagen784_FD_201812 | JGI IMG/M metagenome (GOLD analysis project Ga0307974, IMG submission 201812) | Saline water microbial communities from Organic Lake, Antarctica - #784 | ecosystem: Environmental > Aquatic > Non-marine Saline and Alkaline > Saline | place: Antarctica: Organic Lake... | reverse complement strand
ATCCATTTCTATTAGGTTCTGTTCTAGTGGTGTGTTGACGTGCAAGTTACCATAGATGTCCTCATAAGTGTTTGCTTCATACTGTAAATCACAAGTATCCCACTCTTCATGGAACTTGTCACTTTCTGAAAGCATCTCATCTATTCTTTGTATTACGTTAGTTTTGTTTTCCATAGCTGACACAATAGAATAATATTAAGTATAATATATTACTATAGTGTTATAATTGCAACTAGGTTGACTCCGGTTCATCTGGTCTTAATATGTCATTTCGCTTTCTCTCATATTCTCATTTCTTGCTTATATACGGTTCAATGAAGTTGCAAAGGTTAAGTTTTGCGTACTGGTAATTCATTGTGGGCTTACTCTTTACTTGTCATTGTAATAGTAGGGTATGTCATGGTGCAAGCTCCTTACGAGTCTTTACCTCTACAATTTTACCGTACTGTATAAGTACCCAGTTATCATTCTGAGTTATCTCTAGTGTAAGCATTCAAGATTTCTCACCTTTTGCTTGTATGTATTTTATTACATCATCTATATTGTTTACGTCTTTAATTTTCATGGTGCTATAAGAATGAAGAACGTCTTGCTGATCTTTGTTGTTCGTACTGTTTACGGTAGTTAGGTTTTACCTCTTCGTTTGTTATTCCAGAACGGTATGTCTTTTTAATCTGTGGTTTCTTTGCCTTTCATACTCACCTTCTGAATACGTCAACCATCTGTGCTAATGTATCTATTGTGTCATCATGTTGAGCGTTTGGAAACTCAGTAAACTGTCTCTTCATCTTAGGGATAAATGATGCTTGCGATATATTACGATTAAATTTCATACCTTGTTGACTCATTACTGGCTCAAGGTTAAACTTAATTCTATCCTCTTTCTTTACTTTAGTCACATAAGAATATACTGGTATATTTATTTCATGGTATATGAGGGCTTCTTTTAAGTCTTTTATAAACTTAGTTTGTTCCTTGTTAATACTAACGTCTTCTACTGAAACAAACTTTGGAGCAAATCAATCCATACTCATAGTATTATACATCTTTATTATTGCTGTTATTGTCTTACTGGTTGCACCTATTCAAGCGTATCAATCTATTACATAAAAAGACTTTGATACAGTATGCTGTGATCATCATATACATACAGCATCGTCACTTCATTGTCTTCAAGAGAAAGCAGGATCAACAAATAGTCATATATTTAAGTCTTGCTTCTTGAGTATACCGTCAGACATCTCAAAATGAGATTGCAAGAACCAATCAAAGTATTCTTCAACGAATATTCCACTACCTGCACTATCTGGTATAAGTAAGTAGTTCTGATTATAAGATATTTTTCAGTCAGCTTTAAGCTCTGTTATAACAACATCAGTAAATACAGTAGGTCGTACGTTCTCTCATGCTGGAGTAAACAATGGCTGCCAGTAGCAATTCCATGTTATAGATTGTTTGTATAAATCCCAAAACCTTGGTACTATACCGTCTTCAAATATAACATTACCTAACAATATTACCATTCTTTTAAGAGGATCTAGTGCTGGTATTGTTTCAGTTGTCAGTTTTTTCTCATTCTTATTTATTATAGCAACATTAGTAACGGAATCTATTACGTCAATATCATCTAACACTAGTAACTCTGGTCTTGCACTCATTTCAGCTTCATCATCATAAGTATTCGCACCTCTTGACGTTTGCTTTAGTGATCTACTTTGTACCTTGACTCAGTTGGTTGTCTCGAAATTAGTAAGACTTGCTTTCTTCATGTCTCTATTCTTGCTTTCAAATGGATATAATTCACCGTAGTCTTGTGTAATGGATTTCTTGTTCATCATCTTCGCAATCTCTCTTACACTTGCTCCAGAAAACTCTGACTCGTATGACTGCCAAATTATGTATGAGAACTTCTTATAGGCTACACACCATACAATAAACCCTCTTGCAATCGTTGTCTTTCTACTCGCACGAAACCCTACAATAAATACATTAACTAATGAACTTAGAGACTTCATTCGATCGTTTTGGAAGTCAGTGAATACTCGTCAATAGTGATATGCAAAAAACAAAGGAAACGAGTCCTTAAATACATAGTGTCTTACTATAGGATCATTTAGCTTATCAAGCATTATCTAAGATTGATTTAATAGCTTCTCTTTGTTTTTCATTTATCTCTAGCTCTATTTTGTTCTTTTGTCAGTTGTCCTTTATATACCCTCATAGATACTTCATTAGTTTATCGTATCAGTTTATACTTTCTCAGTACTTCTCAGCTTCGTATGCAGACACAGCGTTCATCTTAAATCAATTTATTACTTCTTTAAGTGTTATAAGTTCCTTTTCTTCTATCTTATTTCTAAGTTCATCTAGCCTTACTACAAACTTGCTATTATTTGCTAAATGACTTGCACTAGTTTCTGGAGTCTTTCAAGTATATCACGCATCAATATATGATTGCGTTTGTTTCCCAGTCTTAACAAGTAACTGAGCAAACCTTTCTTGTTTTATGCTTTTTAATCTTGGCATATTGTTATATTTTATAAATCTATATACTAGTCTGTCAATTCTCTCTAAGTAGTTTATTAAGGTAGCTATAATCTATGTCACGTTCAATACATATATTTGTGAGTTCTCAACGTTCTATTTGTCCTCTATGGTGTCTTGATCTAAGTGCTTCTATTTCCTTGTATGATATTTTGTTGTTACTCATGTTCTCGTACTTAATCTCTTCGCACCTAAATGATATATAGCTTATGATGTCTTGTACTGTTACTGAGGTATATGTCTTTCCACTTTCTATCCATGGGTTACAAACCTCTTTTATTACATTAAAGGCTATCTTGTATCTGTGACTATCATTGTGAGTATCTACCATACCGTAATCATTACTAATTACATAAAATATATAGGTTGTGTTGGTGTTGTCAAGAGTTTCTTTTTACTTACATATCAAAGGTTTTATTGTTGTGTCCGTTTGATTTAGATATATATAATAGGTTACTTCATATTTTAATACTTTAGCTCAAGAGTCTATTGTTTCTTCTGATAATAACTTTTCTTCTTTTCTAAAATATGGTTTCCTATTGTCCATAGTGTTACTTACATATCAAAGAATAAAGGGCTAGTGTCTAGTATGTATTGTCGTGGGTCTTCACATATTAGAGAAAGCATTTGTCGGTACTGCTTGCGTTCTATGGCTCTATGTCATCAAGTGATAGATTGGTCAGATAGTAAGTATTGACCCGTATAGTACGGTCTCTTTTCTTAGCTCTTCTTTCTCTCTCTCTGGATACATAACCTCCCATAGATTACTATCACCGTATAGTATATCATTGAATGATAGTTCCATCGGTGTCACCTTATCCATCATTAGTTGGGGCAGTCATCAATACACTTCTCGGGCTACCATATTTATGTCTGAGAAGATTGCACCTTGCTCTATCCATTTGTCTAGTACTTTTGTTACTTCTATCATTAGTTACATATCAAAGAATAAAAGGCTGGGGTCTTACAATATACTTATATATATGTAAATAAAGAATATCGCTATTGTTATATTAGGTAGTAAGACGGTTATACAGTACTTTTTTTTATAGTGTTTTTTACATAGATACTCTCACACCAATAATCTGTATCAATTAGTTTCACACTCTTCTATACAACATACCGTTAGGTCCTCTATATTAGTGATATCTAGCATTACTTACATATCAAAGAATAAATAGCGTCCTTAGTTTCTTGTGACTGGTCTCGTAGGTTCATATCGTTACCTTGGTCGTCTAGGAGTTGTCGTTTTATATCGGTGATAAAGTCTCATCAGTTTGACTTTGCTATATATCCATACATTCGGAAGTACTCTCTTCATCGCCCTCAATCATTTACACTTGCTTGATTTAATATTGACAAAGTGCGTGACAGGGTTGGTGGCTTACCTATGATAGTATTTATTCTACCTTTATCCCACTCATCTCATCTACACATTCTATAAAGAAATATATTATCTCAGTCATCTATTTCACATAAACACCCTACCGAAAGTTCTTTCTCTCTTGCTTCCTCTATATCCTCCGTTCAATGAATAGATAGTAGTATAGCATCTTGTAGTTCTAGGTCTTGGGTTGTCATTACTTACAGATTATAATTGAAAAGCATTCATGTCTATCCGTTCTTTTGTTACTTCTTTAGGGTTTTTATCTACAGATCGTAGTCATGCTGTAGTATTTTTATAGTGTTTTAATTCCTTGAGTTCTGAAGAATAATGTATTTTTTCTCAGTCGTTGTGCATTCTAACAAATTTCATTATAGACTCATGGAAGCTCATAGCTTCTGATTTAGATAGGAATATATGACTTCTATTTATATATATCCTATCTTCTTCTTTTAATACTTCGTTATTCTTAGAATTTAGTAAATCCATATTGTATGTTATTAAATCTTTTCAAGAGAAAAGTTCACACCAATTCCGTCGGACTGCTTGTTTATATCAAAATCATCATGGCTCAGTAGTTACAACCCATATAGCTTGTCAAGGATTAGGTTTTTCTTCTCTATTCATTATGTTATAGTATCAATAAAGGTGTTTCTAGGTCTTGGGTTGTCATTGGGTTAGGTGGAAGGGTAAAGGTTGTTTTAGGTCTTGTATCTATTTAGCGTTATAGGTATCAATCAGGTATATTCATTTGTTTTCATAAAACTTTTATTGTTGGTGCTACTTGTCTACTATCAATTCTATCTTTTGATCACTATCAGCTTCATCTGGCTTTAGTGCGTCATCTATAAGCATTATATCACAACCCTTTCAAGTAATCGTACCAGTAGATCAAGAGTATATGATTTTTGCTTCAACTGTTCAGTGGGTTATTTGTGCTTGTTTTTCATATTCCATATGTTCACACGAACGAACATAAACGACCTTGTCTCACACTTCTATTGTTTTTACTGTATTAGTCATTGTGTTATGTAGAAGGGTAAAGGGGGTTATTCTTTATAAACTACTTTTTCTCAAAACTCTTTTACTCTTACCTTACTTAACCTTATTCATTCTTTCCGCTCCTCATCTCTTTTTGTAAATCTTTTGTGTAATTCTATTGCTCTCATAGCTTCTTCCTCAGAAAATTTATCGTAGACAGATATATCTTTCCGTCACCAAAATGTCTTAACTTCTGGTCTGTATGAAATTCAATTTCATAGGTATTGAACCACTCTGTATTTTTTCATTATGTTATAGTATCAATAAAGGATTTCATGTGTATTGCACAGCTTCCATGTCTTCCTATTGCAGGTCTTCCACAGAAACAATATCAGTAGTTAGTTGCGTTCTCTACCTTTGGTTTCTTAGGTTTTGGAGGCAAGGTGCTTACATCGTTTTTGTCTCTTTGCTTATGTTCTCATCTACCTCTTGGTCTTGGTCATCTGCCTAGTAGTATTTGCAATTCTTTTGAAGTTGTGTTTTTCTTGTCTTCTCTTGGTTCATTATCTATTGTTGGTTGTTGTTGTAGTACCATACTGTTATTGTTTTGTTATAAGTAAGTAAACGATTATTCATACATAGAAACATACAACAAACCCAAAGACTATAATCAATCATATTCATGCGTTTCTTTTATTCATGGTATTATTTGTATAAACAAAAAGAGGTAGCCTATACTAGCTTCCCAGCCATTAGTGTTACCTCTTCATAGTTTGTTGGATATTTGTATAGTGCTTTATAACTGATAACTTAAATATAAGACTATTTACTTAGATTGCAAGCCCTCATTCTACTTTATTAAAACACCTGTCACAAAACTTTTCTTTTTTATTGTACTTTTCATATAGCATAATACTTAATCAGTAATTTCACGAATGATGAAATCCGTTTCCCTCTGCTACTATCTTCTTTCCTTCTTCTTGGCAAACTATGCAAAGGTCTGTATTTATTGTGAAAGGTCATAAGTTTGTCATAATTATAGTGTTTATAAATGGGGGGCTTACCGTCGCAGCACTCTTCTTATCTTTTTAAACCTGTTTATTATGAGGTCTTCCTTTTTTGTTATATGTTTATGGATATTAGCTCTTGTTTCTTGCCTTGCTTCATATAACTCATAACTCTCGTCTATATCTATTCATACCAATGCTTCATCAAACTTATCTCGTAGTCTATCACGATCAGTAAACATTTGATTCATCTCTCTCATCACCTTGTACTCCTCTTTGTGTTGCTTAAAGTCAACGAAACAATCATCACTCATATAGTATTCTAATGACTTTTTGAGCTGTTCAAAGAAGTTGCCACGAAAGTCTATGGCGAACCGTTCTGTATCAATAGTCCTATCGTCTATGATAGCTTTCTTGATATTCTTCCAGTATCTAGGGTTAGTGAGTGTGTTATATAGATTTGTTGCCTCATCCTCTATCTGCCACCATATAGCCTCTAATCGAGTCTCGTCTTCTAGTTTGTTTATGTATTTTGCTAGTGTTTTCATGATTATAGTGCTTATAAAGTGCCTTCGTATCGTTCCAATAACTGCTCCAAGGCTCATAATAGTGTATAGTGGGATCTTAGTCCATCTGTTCTATTGTCTGGTCTAAGGTATCATATCTCATATAGTCTCATTGGTTCGCCTCATAGTCAATCCATCATATGGCAATCTATCTGTAGCTTTGTGTCTCCTATCTCAAATGGGAGTTTATCTAGTATCTGATCAATAGTCATGTGATAGGTAAAGTAAATGGGTGTTTTCTTTACTTGTTATTATTATAGGTAAACTCATTGGAAAGTATAGCGTATTTTTTCCCGTATGGTCATTGTTATTGGAAATAATTACTTGTTTTTTCTAATGAGTTAGTGGTTGTATTTACAGTACAGAGTGTTTTGGTAATATTCTATATATAGCATAGTGTAGAGTAGTTTTATCTGTGGTAGTTGAATGGTGTATTTTGCCTTTTAACTACCACAAATACTAACTTTGTAAACCCATTATACTTATTGTGAGTATTATCTCTTGCAATCCTACTTATTACCAGTATAGTCTAGTTACTCGATAGGGGATACAACCCATCGGCTTTCATTTCCTCCTTACACTACCATGAAATTTGCAATCAATACCTACAAAGTAGTATCTATGACTGATAAATTAGTAATACTAGAGTCTTGAAAAAAAACAAGCATACCAACTATTTTAATAAGAAACAAGAGTGGATCACGAGTTACTCCAAACAAAACACTTAAAAGAAAAGCTGACGTGTTTACAGTAGAGAACAATGTTTTATTTGGTATACATAGATAATAATGGGAAACACAGTATACTCAGTATGAGATGTAGTAATTTACTGCGACTTCTGACACAATCACAAGGCAGTCTGACCACTAGAAGACGTGCGACCAAAGCATAAAGGTAAAATAATTAGAACTACTGCAACTTACGTCTTTATTGAGTGAAAATCTGAGGCTATTAGGTATAGCCATATATACAAAAAAGACCGTATGACGCATGACAAATGTGTAAGAATAAAACATAAAATACTTAGTGACGTAAAGAACTACACTTTAATATGATGAGAAGATTTTGACCTATTAACTGAAATTATAATATCTGTTTTAAATGATAACCTTAATAAGTAATGCCTACTTGAAGTGAACGAATACCAATAATCTGAGATTATGTAAAATATCTCTGATATGATAAAGATAATAAAATAAAAACACTAGCCTCTAAAATAACGTCAATAGAAAATGATGGTTATGATTTCTATTTACATTTTGAGAACGAGATTTCAGATAGAATGTGTTATCAAGTAGAACAAATAACATTTGAAGAGTATTTATTAATTAATTCTTGGAAATAATGATCTGTATTATGTTATCAAAACTAAGTCACGAAGACAAAAGGTATCTACCACTAAGTGATATGTATGTAGAGAAATTTAGTGATGAGATTATTTGAGACTTACTATTTGATAGTGGAAGTTTACGAGAACTAACAAGAGAACTAAGAATTGACACCAATCAAGAAGAGATATTACCCTATAGCGTATGAATAAACATTGAAGGTGAACGGTATAGTAAACCCTTTTTGTCTGCACAGCCTTACAACTACTGACCATACGCTTTATTTATTTATAATATGTAACATGAGAGAAATATTAAGACTTAAACAAGCACTAAGCAACAAAGCAATAGCAAAGGCAACTAGTATCTCAGTATCTACAGTTGCAAACCTTACTGCTTGAAAGATTAAGAAACCCAACATCAAAGTAGATCATTACGTTAATAAACAAGTACAGCTTTACTTACTTACTATTAAGCAATGACTCCCTACATCATAACTACTTGTGTATTACTACTGGTGATTAATGAAGTGTTGTGGTAACTTATACCACTCTACACACTAAATGCTCCTTAGAAGTGATTAGCTACAGATAAAATAACCCTTTTATAACTATATTAATACCATGCTTAGGGAAGACCTACCACATTACGCACAAGTTCTATTTGATCGTTATCGTGCAAACAATAAAGGCTCGTTTTATATTAATGAAACTAAGTTGGACACTTCTTTTTTTTGGCTTTACACTCCACAATGATGGACTATACGATATGATGTAGAACATTGAAGATTTGAAACACTACGCAAACGGTGTGAAGAGAATGAGCCAGAACTACTTGATGAAGATGAGAGTTTCTCAAGAGATATTTGTGATCATAATTATCCAGTATGATTTGTAGAAGGTGAAAGGGTTTTGGCAGAAACACGAGATAAGAAGCGAGAGGAAAAAATATATTTATGTACCGTTCCTTGAAAAGCATTTAGTAAACATATTGTTCTAGACCCAGATTATATTGAAGAGTACAAGAATTGAGAAAATTATCATTGGGCTTACTACGATGATATTAAGAAACTACCTAAAACGCTAGACTGAACTACTAAAACCATAGATTGAAATGAGTATATTTTATCACTTGTTAAATAATACCATGAATTTATATGATGCCTTATATATGTACTGTTATACTTCATAGCCTTTATAGTTCTATTGGCTATAGTGAAGTTTTCCTTTATGATTGTATTTTAGATTTGCAATAGCTAGATGGGCTTATGAGATAATCTTTTGACTTTAATTAATTTATGATGGCAAAACCGTATAGCAAGAAATCGTTTACTATTACCTTAGAGTTTTGATCGGAGCGACAAGACGAGTGTTGGAGTGATGTTATGCCTATGATAATGAGTGTACTATCTACACAAATAGAGACTAAACATAAAGGGAATAAAATTACTATCGAAGAAAACTTGCAATTAGAATACAAAGTCTTATAATCTAAGCAATCAAGTATTACAGCTTGTAAACAACTATCCCGTCATTGACCCTCAAGTCTTTAAACTGTCCAACTTATTATCTTTGATACTAAAAGTAGAAAGGTCGGTAAGCATAAACTCTTGACGGGGTGGTTGTACCGACCTTTTTTTTATATTTGAAAATATTATAATGAAATGATGGGTATGCCTACATAGAAAACTGCAAAACAATTCTATATATAGTAATTTAGAACTAATCTGACTATGGTCTCATTTTCTACTTTCAGCTAATCACCAAGACAATACTTTCTACTTTTGACTTGAGAAAATAACTGTAAAGAAATGAGAATTTGTAACCTCAATGAAGAAATTATGAGACCTCTTTTGAATATCGAAGCCTAAAATATATAGAATGGTAAAAGTTTTTGAAGAGGAGTGATTTGTGAAACGCGTATGAAACACTAAATACACTGTTATATCTATCTTAAATTGGCACTTGTACCAAGACGGTGAAACACAAAAGAAACGCAGGAAAAACGCGAGCGTTACTACCAGTGAAACGCAACCGTACACAAACAACAATGTAAACAATGAAGAACAATGAAAACAAAAAGAGTTCGCAGGGGATTTAGAGTTGCTCATAAGTAAGTGGAACTGAGTTAAGAGGATATGACAAACAGCAGGACTGATGCAATGCAAATGAACAACAACATCTCTTGAACAGGTTTATAAAAAAATAAGAAAGAAAAACACAGCCAAAGACATTTGAATAGCAATAAACAATTACATGACAGATATTAAGAACAGAGACAAGAAAGATTCATACTCTACACATAGGTTCAGCTTATATAAGTTTCTAAAGCAAGATAACGGTTTTAATAACTTCTACAATATATAATGATAACTAACAGCAACGACCATTATCTATCATTTGGTGAGTTACTACACGAAGCAGAGGAGGAGAGAATGACTTTTACTCCAGACAAGATGCTAACGTTCTGAATACCAATATTAGATAAACATACACTAGGTATATTCCCACATGATCTAGTGGTAATTGGTGCAGATACTTGAGTATGAAAGTCTGAGTTAGCTTATATTATATCAGTAGCAAACGCAAAAAGAAACAAAAAAGGGCTACTGTTTGCCTTAGAGGGTAATATAAACGAGATTGCTCGGAGGTATACGCAACGTATGATTGCTGAGAGTGGTGAGAAGATAAGCAATACTAAGTTCAGAGTAAACACAGATATAGAAGTACATCATTTAGCTAAAGCAGTAATGGACGTAGCAACTAGCGAATGACGGACAGAAAACTTAAGAATATTTAATAAAAGCGAAGCACCTACAATAGAGTTTATTGTCGAGATGATTAAAGTTTCTATGGACTTCTTCGACTTCTATGTTATTGATCACTTGCATTATATTGAGTATTCAGACAAGAACTCTGAGAATGTAGAAATAAGTAAGGCAATGAGAATACTGCAAACAACTACTGGAGAAGTTAAGAAGCCTATTATACTAGTGTGACACTTAAGAAAGCGTAATGGTAGCGAAGACCCTACAAAGTACGATTTGCATGGTTCTAGTAATATACCAAAGGAAGCTACTACAATACTATTGATCACTAAGATGGATAAGTTCGAGAACTCTAAGTTCAGCTACAAGTATGCTTGACAAGTACCGTCAACTACTAATAGATATAGTGGTACAAAGATGATACTAGATAAATCCAGAGCATGAATGCCACCTGTAAAGATAAGTATGATATATGATCTAAAAGAAAAAAGGTATTTGCATGAATTTGATGAAGTAATAAGTGATTGAGGAGGTTTTGTTGATTTTACTGAATAGTTATGACCAAACGAGAACACATAAGCTACTTATTACACTATGAAAATACTTGAGATAGACTTATATTTGAGTCTGATATCAATAAGCATATAGGTATATTATTAAAGTCACTCAGCAACTTAGATATAGTGGAAATAGAACAGTCACCGTATCCAGATGATGTTAAGCAAGCAATACATGATTGTCAGTTGATACTAGAAGAAGTAAAAATGAATAGACTTATAAAATCTTTATGACTTGATAAATAATGACAACAACACAACTAGAGGAGAACATAAAGAAGTTTAAGGCTATGAAGCGAAAAGCCAAACAGCCAGAACCTATAGAAGAAGACAGTCGAGACATTTATATTTCCAAATAACACTATGGCAACCAAAAAGAAAACAAAAACAGTATCACAACTAAAAAAGGTGCTTGATGCACGATTTAGTCGTTTTATTAGAATTAGAGACTCAGACCGTAACGGTATAATCACCTGCATTACTTGTAAATCAAAGATACCACGAAAGAAAGCACACAACTGTCACTTCATTTGAAGAGCAAACTACAAATACAGGCGAGATGAAAGAAACTGTAACGCTTGATGTTGCTCTTGTAACACATATCACCAAGAGAGACACCAACAACAATACACGCTCATAATGATTGATAGGTTTGGAAGAAAGCGAGTTGATGATGCAATGGCAAGTAACCATAAAATCAACTCAGTAAAGAGATACCAAATAGAGGAATTGACAATAAAATACAAATCTTTAGTAAACAAAAGCGACCTATATGCTTAACCTAAGACACACCTATTACATTGACTTATGGAATATGTACCCTCTAATAACTGATGCTTATAAGAAATACTACGAATTGCACACACTCAAGCACCTAAGAAAATCAATAAAATACCAAACATTCAAAGACAGAATAAGGGCTAGGAAATTATCCGTATATGATGCTATCAATCTACCAAACACAAAGAAGAGAAAAAACTCTTGATTAAAATGAAGATGGGAGAAGTCAAAAGTAAATATATCATACAAGCGATATTTTGAGCAATACAAGAAATGAGTAACCGAAGCTGAAATGCTACTTCACTACTGAACTACTAACAAATTACGCTCTGGAAGCATTGTTTCTTATAAAGCAAAAGAGCAAGGTGGGAAGTAAATGGTGCTAAGTGGATAAATACAACACGAGTAACAAGTAGATGCGAGAGAGTCTTTTTTACAACCATATAATATGATGATTACAATAATGCAATGAGATTGCCTTGATAGACTAAAAGAAATGAAAGACAATAGTATTGACTCAATAGTCTCTGACCCTCCATATTGATTAAGTTTTATGGGTAAAGCATGGGATTACCAAGTACCACAAAAGGAAGTATGGGCTGAGTGTCTTAGAGTGTTGAAACCATGATGACACGCACTTATTGCCTGTTGAACTAGGACACAACATAGAATGGCAGTAAACCTAGAAGACTGAGGGTTCGAGATTAGAGATATTATTGCGTGGGTATATGGTTCATGATTCCCTAAGAGTCATAATATAGGGAAGAGTGTGGATAAGCTACAAGGTAATGAGAGAGAGGTACTTGGAGTTAGACAAGTTCCTGATCAAAGAGGTGGTTGAATATCAAGTGAAAGAACTGCTGAAAGAGGTGGTGTCCCGACAAGGGAAACAATTGATACAAAATGAATATCACCACACGAATGACGAGGAACAGCTCTTAAACCTGCTTGTGAGTACCGAACACTATGCAGAAAGCCACTATCAGAAAAGACTATCGCAAAGAATGTCTTGAAGCATTGAACAGGTGGTATCAATATAGATGAGTGTAGGGTGGGAAGTGAGATTATAAAAACGCATTGAAAATGAACACAAAACGGAAACACACCAATAGTTCCGCAATCTATTGACTTTGTTTGATGAACAAGGGTTTGAAGATTCCCTGCTAACTTAATTCACGATTGAAGTGATGAGGTTGTTGATCTGTTTCCAGATAGTAAATGATGAGCATTCCCTAAAACGCATTGAAGTAGCTGATTTGTTTCTCCAGAAGTAAAAGAAAAAAGAGTGGAACTTGGAGACTCTTGATCTGCTTCTCGTTTCTTTTATTGTGCTAAGGCTTCAAAAAGCGAAAGGAATAAGGGACTAGATGGGTTGGTAATATTAAAAGATTGAGTTGATATAGAAACTATAAATAAAATCAAAGAAGCTCTTGAAATTTAAAAACATTATCTTATTATATTGATAGGCTTTACTGTCTTTATATAACTATGAAAAAAGAGCTTAAAGAATGTTCTATGTGTTCTAAAATAATGGATAAGAGAAAAAATGAAAGCTGGAATACTTACAACAAAAAAACACAACACTTAGCTTGTTGGAGGAAATGAAGTCGTCCATCTAGATTAACAGGC
>Ga0307974_1002296_pt1 | contig 13546 bp, 9 predicted proteins | sample OrgLakmetagen784_FD_201812 | JGI IMG/M metagenome (GOLD analysis project Ga0307974, IMG submission 201812) | Saline water microbial communities from Organic Lake, Antarctica - #784 | ecosystem: Environmental > Aquatic > Non-marine Saline and Alkaline > Saline | place: Antarctica: Organic Lake... | reverse complement strand
CACACACACACACACAGACAGAGAGAGAGAGAGAGAGAGAGAGAGAGAGAGAGAGAGAGGGAGAGAGAGAGAGAGAGAGAGTGTGAGAGAGAGAAAGAGAGAGAGAGACATGCACACTCACATACACACATACACACACACAGAGAGAGAGAGAGAGAGAGAGAGAGAGAGAGAGAGAGAGAGAGAGACACACGCGCACACACACGTACACACACAGGTGCACTCATACATATATGCACACAAAAAACATAAAAACATACTTGTACTCAAAACTACTGACATTGCAGAGCTGCTGCCACCCAAAGACAGGCCTAAGACAAACACTTCCGTGGCACGCCGTCTGATGAGCCACGCCCTCGGTATACCAGGAATGCGGGACAGAGCAGGTGAAACCAGTGTCTGTTGAAGATGCAAGCCCTTGATCTTAGGAATCAGGCAGTCTATCTAGCACTTGATTAGTTCCAGTGTCTTTTGGGTTTTCTTCTGGGTCTGTTCATCCCTCTGTAAGTAAACTGCAATAGCATAACACTTGGAGACGATTACCAAGCTCACCGGTGGGAGGGTGCAAGTAGGGAAAAGGGGGTTTTAAATTTGAATGATGCAGGCCCTTAGAACAAGTACATCCATGCTGCACACAGAGTAAGTGCACACTGCACACAGTGTATATGCACACTGCACACAGAGGTTATGCACACTGCACACTGTCAACTTGAACGTCCTCCACAGAGCAGGAAAGGATAAGAGAGAAAACAAGGGGCTCAGAATGCTGTGTTGGCTGTTTCGTGAAAGCGTAGCAGGATATGTCTCATTGTAGTTTGTTATGTTTGCAATTTTAGTCATCAGAATGCCTTGCAGTGCGAGTTGCTGTGACCCTCATAGGAAGCACGCATTGCTTTTCGGTGTTTCATTGTGCATCTGGTGTAATCCTTATCCCATGCAAACTTTAGAAAGTTGGCATTGCTTTCCAGCATTGTGTGTCCAGTCGACTTGAATTGCTGGAATTTTTATGCTTAATTTTTGTGGCTGCGCAATGAGGTGTAATGCCCTTCCCACAATCGATCACGCAGGGAAGAGGGAGATTATATGTTGACGTCACACAAATGTAGATATATGTTGATTGTTACTTCGTACACTAACGTTGATGTAATATAGATGTAGCATATGTAATTTCATGCTTATTGTTGTTTTGTCATGCAGGGGAAAAGGACCTTGCTGCTGCTAGAAAACAGGCACGTGAGGAGCGGAGGGCAAAGCAGAAAGAAGGGGAGGCCTCTCGTGCGTCTGCGTGGGAGTAGAGATGGGTACAGCGGGATGTCAGTAACGGAGCAGGTGCTAAAATTTTGTTTTTTTGCAAAGCGTCTTATATGGATGGCCGGCCATCATGCATCCTCATATCATAAATCGTCACTGTTCAGTCGCCATGCTTTACGGTGTTCAGATCGGTTCACTTCAATTTAGTAAGGCCTCCATATGCCTGGCGTGGCTGCTCACCGGTATACAAGCACCAATGGAAAGCAGGTGTCAGCAAGATTAATAAAGGCACGCACGCACTTTCAACGCAATCACAGAGCACACAGAGTGCAATAAGTGACAGGCCTGTTCTGTATCGCATGCCATGCCTTCGCACTGTTGTGATTTTTTCGAAGCTTACAGAGCTAAAAAAAAGGCCGCTGTTGTGTTTTTTTTAGCCTACCACCCTTCAGTTATGGAATATGGAACGCAACTTTTTATTATCATGTACTTGCTCCATAATTGCAGGTTCTACGCAACATCAGTAGCATTATAAATGATTCAAAGTGTCAATGTGTGACCCTCAATGTTATTTCATTTTGCTACGTTGCGACTGCCTCTTATTCTTAATTGTAATCTTCCTGGTATTATCGTTCCTTGATTTACCCCCAATAGCTCCTCTGACTTTTTGAGCTCTTATGCCAAATTTCAAACATTTCTCCGCGATGGACAAGAAAAGAAATTGTATTGGTAGTGATAGCCTTGGTAGTGGTAGCCAGCACGTGAAGGCAAGTATAGAGAAATGCTTCATCACGCTGACAGAGCAGCCAACATTTTATTTTCCAGCCATAGAACTGGCTTCTTCAGTTCATTGAACAGTGTTGCTAGCCAAAATTACCTCAACTGAAAACAAGCAATTGCTTGTTACATGACGCCATCAATTAAATGTGTCACAGCTCTGGATAAGGCGGCTCAATTGGTATGGACCAGGTTGGACGCATGGGTTGCATATTGCATAGTGTATACGGAGCTGTGGCACCCTAAGCAAACCCTAAGTAAAAGTCTACGCGGGAAAACACCAGCGTGCATTAAGGAAAGGCTCTCAACTAGTGCTCACATTACCCAGAGCACCGCCAAAAAACGAAAAAGAGAAACAACTGAGACCGATGAGGATCGTCAGGCAGGTTGTCAGCCATGCGATCCGGCCTGCGCCTAGCCTTCCTGAAGCCAGCCGCTCTACCAGTAACCCCCCCATCAGATCCCCTTGGGCTATTATCACTGTTGCCGTTGTTTAATTGTATTTTGTGTCTTGTTTTTGTGACCTTGTTTAGGCTTTTTATTGCATGGCAGTTTAGTGCAGTGACTAGTTAGTGCGCTTTGTGTAAAGGGACGCCCAGGTTAAGCAGAGGAGTTATGGTGTACTGGTTGTAGATTGTGCCCCTGACTCCAAGGAGTGTAAAATGTAAAATGAATAGTGACTTTGTTGCTTTTGAGATATGCCTCGGAGGCTCCTTGTTCGTAGACGCTGGTTAAGAGGTAGATGTTGGTTGTGTGCTTTATCTAATGTCTGTTGCGGGTTTACGTCTGAGTTAGAGTTTAAATTTTACAAGGTGTACATCCCTGTCCCTTGGGGGAATCAGTTTGAAGTCCAAATACCTGCCTCTTCCTTCAATGGGCATGTTAAGGTCAGATAGCTTTTCAATGTTACAAGCATCCATTGTAACGATTGCTGAGCCCAGTTTGTCTTTGCTGATCTCTTCCCTACAACGGCTGACTGCGTGGTGGTGTCGGTTTTTGTCCATTCTCTTCAGAGTATGGATGTTGCACCTAAGAAGCATGTGTGGAGCTACGTGTAAACCTCTGCACAATGGGCAATGGCAGGACCTGTCATGTGGCAAAATCTGTTGGTGTGTTTGTCTGTGTGTATTGTATCCGTCTATACCTAAGAACTAGTTTCTGTTCCTTAATAGTCACATTTGGCATGGACCAAAATTTGTAACTGAGCTGGGCATGAACAAGTGGCATTTGAGTGAAGCATTGTTCCAACGTTAACATTCTGACGTTCACATTCGGAGTGTGAACATTCTGAAGGGCACGCTGGGTGTTAAGCGTACCACTACAAATTGGGTTGTCTTGAGGGAGTGTGGACACGAACCACTGCAAATTTTCTGATTCGGGTCTATTGTCAAGTTGTATAATAGCATGCTTAAGTCGAACAGTGAGACGTTAAGCAAGGAGCTGAAAGTGGATCTGAGCATACATTTACGTAACCCCTCCTGCTGGACTGCTTTTCTTTGGTCGTAGATGCTTTTCAAGGGTTGCGGCGTTGTGATCCATTTGCGCAAGCAGCGCGGCAGGGTACCTCCACTTCTAATTACGACTTCACTGATGATCTCAGGCACAGATTGCGGACAGCGTGGAGAGATGTTGAGGGATTGCACCCACTGAACACAAACAGCAATTTGGTAACATATCTTTAACACAGGGACCCAACACCATGGCAAACCGTGGCCGTGGGATGGGCTCAAGCATCTTCCAAGGCTAAGGTAGAGCTAGCAGCGCCAGCGTGCACGTGTTGTGGGTGAGCACTCGATACGAGCTTGCTTGGCTGGTGGTTGGTCATCAGATATCTTTGTACCGGTGAGGATGTAGTTGGCGCGGTCAAGGAAGAACGTGCGTTTGCGGCGAGCCATCAGTGCACTGGTAGGGCTTGGAGGCAGGTCACCGCCGTAGGTGTTGATCAGTCCACTAGCCGCAAAGTGCTCTAAACCTCTATTGCAATGTATTTTGACACCTAGGCTTCGAAACCAAAATGAAGCGGGGAGTGTTTGTGAAAAAGCAGAAGCTGGAGGCTATGACATGCAGCCGACTCTAGGCTATGACATGCAGCTGAGCACACGGTCCAACGCTTGCCTGTCAGCCCAAATTCTTTCTGTCATGGATGGTCTAACACAATCCTATATCTTCAAACAGAAGCTGCAAAACTGTGAGCCCATTGATCTCAGCCGTTATGTTGTAGACCTCAGGGAGAGACACTTGGGAGTACTGGACACCTTATTCTGACACGCATCCGAGAGAACACAACAGCAAACGCTCTACTTATCACCAATGGTGTGCTCTTCCTACAAAAAGGGCTCTGGTCAATCATTCGCCTTACCCTCCCTAAATACATGTTTCTCAACCTGCCGCGTGATGTCATTTGCAGTACAGCTCATTTCAGACTTCGTGTAAACACCCTACGTTTTGAGACAGCGACATGGAATGAAATTAACTCCCCCACCTGTGACCTGTGTGACACTGATGATGTCCAAGATGAGCAGCATGTTCTTTTCCAATGTGCCAATCCCCACATGATTTCTTTCCGCAGGAATTATGCTCGCTCCTCTGTTTCCCCCAGCAACAGGAGCTCACGATGTGTTTACTTTGCCAGAACAATAACAAGCTTTGTTTTTTCCTCCATGAAATTGATCATTGCTTTTTATGAGCAGGCTAGCAGTCTTGACTGAAGCCCTTTTTTTTGTGAACCTTGAAAACCTCAAGGCAACCTAGGTAATAATGGCCACAGGTAGATGGTCAAATAAGAAGCCAGCTTAGAAGTACTTAAAAATGAACGCCTCACGAATGCAGGCTGTCAAGAAAATACCAAAGCGTCACGATTGCAGGCCGGCAAAAAAAAGGCTAAGCTGGTAGTGTTAATACATCCAGCGTCAGGATAACAACTCACTGCAAAAGGTTTTATAAGGGCGACCAGGAGGCGTGTTCACACTCCATCGCACATCCACACTCATCTGTGCGTGAAATGCCTAACACACACACAAGCAATTTCTTATAGCCGACTTTTGTCTTGCACATACTATACAATCGCCTGAGTGAGCACATCAGACGAGCAGAAGCGCAAATAAGCTCAGGCACACGCGATTATCGCACCTGTACGTGCACTAGTAGGCAGACTGAGATGCAGACAAAACGTACGAGGTCATTCAACGCAAGCATAAGCCTCGCGCCTTGCATAACTGCCTTGAAGGAGGGAAAGGGCACGCCAAGCAGAAGAAACAGGCCTGGCACCACACATACGAGGTCATCACATTACGTACTCAGGCCTCCACAAAGCCTTGCATGACTACCACCCGTACATGCCTGTACGAAGAAGAGCTGAATGCATGCGTTCATACCTCTCATAGCTCAAGACCCCACGCATTCCTCTGGTTCACACACACACACACACACACACACACCAGCAAGCGCACACTAGCCGTGACGTGCATTGCACACAGCAGACAAAGACACGGCCATCCCTTGCCATTGGTGTGACAAGCTGGATGATGAAAACCTAAATACGTGAGTGGGTGCGTGTTTGAAGGTAGTCATCACGCTACACACAACCCCTTAGACACACACACACGCCACGAACAATCCAGCACACAGCCCCCTCAACCCCAGATCTCAGAGGTGGGCTCCTTAAATTGGGGAGTGGGGTCGTCATGTACACCATTGAAAGCCCACTCTGAATGGAGAATCCAGGGCTTGATAGGGCCGATGCCGATGGTCATATTGTTGAACTCTGCGTGCGTGTGTGTGTGTGTGTGTGTGTGTGTGTGTGTATTAATGAGGGCGCTAGGGTTGATAACAACAGAACCGTTTGCATTGGCACCAACAAACCCTGAGTCCTCCATTTCAAGAAGGCCTTCAAAGTGAAGTAGGACCCTATAAACTTGATGGGGCTGATGTGGATGGCCATGTTGTTGGGTGGGGTGCGTAGGGGGTGTAAATAATAGAGGAAAAACGATTGTTTTTTAATAAATGTCACACAACGGTGCAGCACAAGCTTGTTTTAGATAACACCATCAGAGCGCAAAGTGGCAGCTTTTGCTAAGCTTACGGACAAAGGTGTTGTTACAGGTATAGCTAGGGCTGGCCAGAACCGTACATATACACCATATATTTGGTGATTTTCCTGCCATAAACACGGTATATACACCGTACGTAAATGGTTCTGGCCAACCCTAGGTACAGCAGGTGGACGACGCCAAGACAGAACGAAACACATGGGGTTATGAAATCGAACCAGTAAGCCTGTATGTCTTCACGCATGCACCTTTGGCAAGGACATCGCATACTGAAATCGACCCAGTAAGCCTGTGTATCATCACGTGTGCACCTTTGGCAAGGACATCGCATACTGAAATTGAACCAGTAAGCCTGTGTATCATCATGTGTGCACCTTTGGCAAGGACATTGCATACTGAAATCAACCCAGTAAGCCTGTGTATCATCACGTGTGCACCTTCAGCAAGGACATTGCATACTGGCCGCAACAAGCCCTGAGCAGGGCAGCTTCCCTCCCGACAAGGCTGGAGGCCTTTGTAATTGAACTTAACCAAACTAACCTTACCCTCTTACCCTCAAACTAAACTAATTGTTAGGTGGACCGTCCCCTCAGCATAAAATCCAAGTGTCATGTTGTATTTAATATCGCTGCCTCCAGGAGTGCAAGCAGTTTAGTTAACAACCCTGGGGAAGCTGCATTTGAGTGAAGTCAAAGCTGAACTCGACCTAAACAATATTACTAGGGTCGGCCAGAACCATGTACACACGGTGTGTTTACGGTATTTTTGGCATGAAAATTACTAGGGTTGGCCAGAACCATATATTTACGGTGTATATACGGTATTCCTGACAGGTAATTCACCGAATATACGGTCATATACGGTGTACATATACGGTTCTGGCCAACCCTTAATATGATGTACCCCGGCAAACTAGGCAACTGACCGCGCACCAACAGACACACACACATACACACAGTTCCATTCTCCCCCTCTCACCAAATCATCCACCTACTCACCCATGGCACACATCCACAAAAACCACAAGCACGCACCTGGAGTCAAGACGATGTAGCTGGCCAGGTAGCTGGTGCTCTTGACGCAGTCCTGCACAATCTCGCGGAAGGTGCGCTTAATGGCGTCAGCTTCATCGCTGCCATCCTTGTAGTTAGGAATCTTGGACCTAGGGGGTGACGCATGTGCGCATGTGTGTTAAGAGTGTGTGTGTGCGCGTGATGCATTATGTGTGTGTGTTTGTGTGTGTGTGGTGTATATGTGTGTGTGTGTGTGGTGTACATGTGTGTGTGGTGTATATGTGTATGTGGATATGCGTGTTTGTTCCAAACTTTTATATCTGAGCTTATGGGTTACTATGTGGTTGACCGAGACCAGTCAGCAGCCCATCAGCCAAACAACCAGGCTAACATCCACCTCACTTGAAAACAACAATTATCAAAGTTTTTACATGTTTTACATACGCAGCCTAGCAGTCGCACGATTTTTGACTGATGGCCTTATCTGTAAACACTGTAAACTCTACAAGCACCTTGGCCAGCGTCGTAGAACTTGATTATAGGGGGCATAGGGATAGGGTTGGCCAAAACCATATATATACGGTTTATATACGGCTTTTTTGGCAGGGAAATCACCAAATATACGGCCATATACGGCGTATATATACGGTTCTGGCCAACCCTACATAGGGAGAATGAGACTTACTAAGCACTTTCAAGCAAGTTTGGTTTCAGGCTTTTTCCAAGCGTCCGCTCAGATGCCCCCAGACGAATACAATAGCAATGTGACCTTACCCTACCTATAATCCTTCGAGCAAGAGCTAACTGCAAAATCGTTAATTTGAGCAGAGTCGCAGCTGCGACTGAATGGAGGAAGAATGGGATTTCCTTGCGTCTGGTTTTTAAACTGGTAGGTTGGTCTTGGAATTCTAGGGGAAAAAGTGGTTTACTCAGGCAACAGGCAGTGCATGGTTTACTCAGGCAACAGGCTGTGCATGGTTTACTCAGGCAACAGGCAGTGCATTACTTACTCAGGAAGCAGACTGTGCATGGTTTACTCAGGCGACAGACTGTGCATGGTTTACTCAGGCAACAGACTGTGCATGGTTTACTCAGGCAGCAGACTGTGCATGGTTTACTCAGGCACCAGGCAGTGCATGGTTTACTCAGGCAGCAGACTGTGCACTACTTACTCAGGCAACAGGCTGTGCATTACTTACTCAGGCATCAGACTGTGCATGGTTAACTCAGGCAACAGGCAGTGCATGGTTTACTCAGGCACCAGGCAGTGCATTACTTACTCAGGCAACAGACTGTGCACTACTTACTCAGGCAACAGGCTGTGCATTACTTACTCAGGCATCAGACTGTGCATGTTTTACTCAGGCATCAGACTGTGCATGGTTTACTCAGGCAACAGGCAGTGCATTACAAACTCAGGCAGCAGACTGTGCATGGTTTACTCAGGCAGCAGACTGTGCATGGTTTATCAGGCAACAGACTATGCATGACTGTGCACTTTGTAGGTTCACTGGCTGAAAAGTTCCGTTAGTAAACCAAACAGTTGGCTCTGGCCTGCTGTATTAATTCGGGACTACATTGGAAGCAGCACTTGCTTGAACGGATACAGCACTTGCTTACTTGGGGGAGCGAGGTAACACTGGAAGAGGTGCCAAACAAAGGAGAAGACACCGACGCGCGTGAAACTTAAGTTTGAAAAAGGAAAACAGCGTCAACAAGTGGGGGGCTTTTAGATGCTGGCACGGAAGTGTTCCCTCTCTTGATCATGCTGGGTGTGTTGACGCTACCAGCTTTTCTTTCTTTACGAAAGCGAGCGTTAACATTAAATTTTAGGAAATGAGAGCCACCGATTCTGTCAGATCACATGAGCCCGCAGAGGTCACGCCACTTTCAGCACATGGCCATGGACACCAAATCCTTTTGTTGCATTAGGATGGAAATGAGCCTGTACGTGATTGGGCGCAATCCGGGACGGCTACTCATCCATGCCAATTTCTTGCTAAGTTTAAGCAGACGCGGACACGCATAGCGGCACACCAACATTCGGTACGGTAGCGGCTCCTTTCCTATAATAATGTGAGGAATGATTTCTGCTGCCTACGCAGCTTTCTGTTTTGAAAAGTGGGCACGCAACGGGACTCACCAGTAGTCTTGTGGAACAAACACGTGGGCATCCACCTGCACACAAGCGTGTTCGCACTCAGCGTGAGAGCTAAAGCAAGATGCACATGAGCGTAGAAATGGTGCGCCTGAGGACGCCCATATTTGAAGCATTGAAGCAGTGCTGGTGCAGTTTCTCAACATGCATTCGCAAAGTCAGAGACTGTAAGCCAATGCTGGGGCATATCCTGCCCGCACCATCCCCACTTGTGCACAGTGAATGAAGCAGGAGCAACAGCTGCCTGTTAGTCAGGGTGTGTGCACAGCGACTGTGCCGCCAGCTACAGCACATGCAAACTAACACATGTTTTTTCAGGTATCACCTCATGCACACACTTGTTGTTTGATCTATTTACCATGAATACGAATCCTTGCGTGCTCTCTGTATGTTTTCGCAGCAAACATCTTCCAACATTAAGTTATATCCATCCACGTAATGGACACTCGCAAGAATCGGCTCACTGCCCCCCTTCTCCCCCATGCACAAGCACACACGGACATGCACAGTCACACTAGCGCACGCACACTCTTTGCACGCACACGCATGCACACATGCTCGTTAACACATACACACACACACACACACACGCATACGCACACACGCACACGCACACACACATGCGCACGCATACACACACTCAATAACCCTTACACGCACACTCCTGCCCGCACGCGCACGTGCACATTCTCGCACGCGCGCACTCACGATGTGTTGGGTGTAGAAGCCCATGTTGGGGAAGAAGTAGGACTGCACGCAGGGCATCAGGTAGTGAAGGAGCATGCTTGACAGTGTCTGATATGAGTGTGGGGGTGTGAGTGCAGCTAATGGATGGGCAAAGAGCAGCAAGCATTTCCCCATTTCAGCACCTTGGGGTAGTTGGCCTCAATGAGCACTTGCGCCAGCGTCATGCCTGCCACACCACGCACGCTGCGTCGCTTCCCGTTCAGGTCCACCACGTTGATGGTCACCAGCCGGTCGAACACGGTGGGGGTGGGCATGTCGTTGAGCTTGACCTGCTTGTGCATCCCGCCCAGCTGCTCTTCACTTGATTGCGCCTCATGACTATCAGTCCCAGCTAGGACGCCACTGCTGCTGCTGAGGAGCCGTGAAAAGCACGCTGGCTGCAGTGACGAGCTCCTTGCTAGCCTAATGGAGCTGCACAGAGCCCTTAGCATTTTTACTCGTCAATATTAAATCGTAATAAAAACGTGTTCAATTTTGAACGTACCGGTAGTCTCAATGTGAAAGCCTTGCGAATAATAATTAATTTGATTGCGGATCGTGCTACCATCACGTAATACATAAAGTTCAGACCATGTTGTCCACAAGCAAAACCCTCCACTGCCAATGTGCCAGCACAAGCCCCCATCCCCTAGCACGCTCCAGCTACCACAATATTAGAATCAGCAGCAGCAGCAGCAGCAGCAGGAGAGGAGCACGCTTGCAAGTATCGCGCCTGCCTGCTGTAGATCGTGTTCAAACACAGGAGCACACGCCGCAGCAACAAGGGAAGCCAAGCACCTCCGGACCTGAATATTGCAATAGTTATAGCAGCAGTAGCAGCAGCAGCAGCAACAATAGCAGCAGTAGCAGCGTCGCTCCTCGCCGAGGCATTCTCTTTGGCGCTGCTCTCTCTTGCCTAGCTGCATCCCAGGCACAGCTGGCTCCTTCATCTCAAGCTGTTGTGTTTGCACCACCAGTAAGTGCACACGCATGCATAAACGAATTCGTAGTGAGCCCTGTTGGGATTATGTTCATCCGCTCCCACTTCAAATGCACGCGCGCACCGTATGCACGCGACACGTGTTCATACCTACACTAAACATGCTTACCAACCTGCTCAGGGCTACCGTGTGAAGGATGATAAACTGGATGGCTACACGTTCTTTTATCCAGGTGAGGAGACCACCTTGGACGTATACTACACACGCTTGCCCCCCATCGCAGCAGCAACACACGCACGCAAGCACTGTTCTTGCACAGGCATACAGTTTCTTGATGCTCAAAGGCTGTCAAGTGATGTCTCCTGCTCATCAATCTGCCACACAGAGGGCTGGCTGCCAGTGACCTCCTCCGGCAACGACTGCTTCCTGCGCAACCCGCGCAACATCGATGAGAACCTGTTCGTGGACATTACCTCCCCCTCCTCCTCCACGTACCAGACCGTCACTGAGCTGGGCTCGCCGGAGGACACCGCGAACCTGAAGCTGGATCAGTTCCTGAACAAGGAGTTCATGTCCACCCGCCTGGGCATCCGCCGTGAGGGCAAGGTGCTATTCTCGGAGACCAGAGTGGGCAACGATGGGCGGACCTACTACGACATTGGGATCAGGATGAGCAGCTACGGCTCCAGGAACCCTTATGTAGCCACACAGGTCAGTGCCCAACACACACACACACACACACACGCACGCACGCACGCACGCACACACACACACACACACACACACACACACACACACACACACACACACACATGCACTCTCACACACAAACCCACACACTCACACACACACTCACAAACACGCACGCACGCGCACACATACACACACAAACACACACGCATGCGCACACAAACACACAAACACACAATCACACACACGCACATACACTCACACACAAACACACGCGCACGCGCACACACACACACCACACACACACGCACGCACATACACTCACACGCACTCACAAAAACGCATACATACCTAAAAACACACACGCACACATACACGCACACACACACACACACACACACACACACACTCACGCACGCACAAACACACACGCACGCACAAACACGCAAATACACACACAAACACACATACACACACAAACACACAAATACACACACGTGCACACACACAAACACACACACATACACACACACACAAACGTGCACAGGCGCACACAGACACGCACGTCCGCTCACGCACACTAACAAACACACACAAACATGCGCACACGCTACACACATACAAACTCACACACATGCACACACGCTCACAAGCATACACACACGCACTCACACATAAACACACACAAACACACACACAAACGCAAACACACACACACCTCAGGGCGAAGTGCTTCAGGACTATGGCATTGAGTGGGACCGTGTGCTGCTGACGACCTTGGGTGTTGCTAACAAGCGTGTGTATGAGCTGCGGATGCAAACAGCCCAGGTGTGTGTGTGTGTGTGTATGTGTGTGTGTGTGTGTGTGTGTGTGTGTGTGTGTGCGAGGGAAGACGATCGGGACGGGAAGGGGAAGAAGTCAGGAAAAGGGCAGAAGCCACTTATCTGGCATAAGTGCGAATCATTGGGTGATGTGGAGGGGGGAGAGGTGGCCCTAAATAGCTCTCATCCCGTGGCCCTTCCTCAAAAAGTGGGTATGGGCTAGGTGTTGCCGATTGTGTCCACGCACAGGCGCCCGGTGAATGCCTCATACACCACTTTGACCCCAGACCCCAGCCTTCCAATCGCCTCTTTTGTTAGTTTTTATGTCAAGAGGACTCGCACGAAATTGGCAAGCACGCACACGCGCTATGCTATTTCTTCATGTGGAAGCTCTTACATGCTTTTGTAGTGCAGCTTGTTCTTGTTTCTAGCATTTGCAGTCTACGCTCTTCTTCAACACTCGCCTTGCATTTCGTTCGCAGGAGACATACGGCGGAAGCAAACCCAGGCTCGACCAAATCAAGGACTCTTTCGTGCTTCGTGATGTAGACACTGCTGGCAGCTAAAAGTCTTTTTGTTTGGTGCGCTAAACCCGGACCTTTGGTACAGATATATGAGTAGCGCTGATAGTGACGTCACTTTTTCGATAATAAATGGAACGTGGCAGACGTTCTGATGCGCAGTGTTATTAACTGCCTATTGCCGAGAAAGAACATTATGTATTTTATCCCTTGCATAATGCTGCAAAAATAATGCTGATGTCTCTGTTGTCTTGTCATTCCTAATTCATGCCGACAGGGATACCACTACTTGCTTCTTCTTTTCCTGTTTTGTATGGGTTTTAAAGGTAGAATGTCTTGGAAAGGTTAGATAAGGTCACATCACTATACATGCCTCAAAGGGCATCTCAGCGGAAGCTTGGCAAAAGTTTGAGACCACACCTGGCTAAACAATAGAAACAGTAGCCAGAGGATTAATGAAACACTGTCTTGGTAAGGGTTACAAGGGTTACAAGGATGGCCTACAGCCCGAGTCTCTGGCTGATGGCAATTGGCTGGTGAAACAAAATCAACCAGTGTCGAAAATTGAAACTAAATCTGACACAAACTTGAGGAGTCTG
>Ga0307974_1002291_pt1:7500-10000 | contig 13561 bp, 12 predicted proteins | sample OrgLakmetagen784_FD_201812 | JGI IMG/M metagenome (GOLD analysis project Ga0307974, IMG submission 201812) | Saline water microbial communities from Organic Lake, Antarctica - #784 | ecosystem: Environmental > Aquatic > Non-marine Saline and Alkaline > Saline | place: Antarctica... | reverse complement strand
TGCAAACGCATGACCTGCAACCCTGGCAGCGTGCAGAGCATGTTTGATTTGTTTGGAGCGTGCTGACTTCAGCAGCGCATATTTAAATCCAGTTTCTAGATCAAGAGGCATCCATGTGGAGTATTGTATCAGTGTAGAATGATTGCCTTTGGGCAAAACCACGAGGGGTGCATAAAAACTGGTCTTAAAAATGACTTAGTCGGAGCGATCTGGCTCAATACCTTTACAATTTGTGCTGATCGTCTCGCCTACACCTTACCTTAGGGTCATCATTTTTGGCCAAAGCTTGATAGGTAGTCGTGTATTGCATCCCAAAAAGAACATCATTGAACTTTTGCCCCCTCAAGTTACCTACTTCCTATGCATTTTCTGACTGATTCTGAACGCATTCTTCTGATTGTTAATGCGTTCTTCTGATCCCCTTCATTAAATGAACTTCCCTAACTGTACTTTGTGTTCAGGGTGGCAACATTGCAAGGGGCTTTGCAGCTACCAAACAAAGGGAGCAAAGTAGCTTCTGGTCGTGAAAATTAGCTTGTGGCTGCCTGCCCCTCCACTTCGCAAATTGAGTAACTATGAATGTTGGAACTCTTACATGAAACTGTGATGTGGAGTATTGTGGGTATGCAATTCTTTGTTTAATTTATTTCATTTCATTCCTGCGACAGTGTTTGTATCTCAATGCTTCTTTGACCAGTCGCAAACAGTGACTTCAGAGTCTCTACTGCTACAGCTCATTGTTATTTATGCCCCGACACAATTTTTGTGCACCTGATGCCTATATAGGGGAAGGAGCAATAAACAAGCCCTACAAGGCCCTGTTCATACTTCCCTTGGCTCAATATATTGAGTGTGCCCATATTTTTCTTTGTGACGTACTTTTTTCTTTTCGGAAAGTATTATCAGCGCAATGGCCCTTTGTTTCAATTTTTTTAGCTTCCTTAACACTAAATGCTTAATGTCATTTGCCATCTGTTAAATTAAGGAGCTACGGCCTTGTAATCTGCACGAATTTGGTAACCAACCCAGCTGCAATCTCTGTCACGCCCGACTGTTGCCAGCGACAACAAGCAGTCAGTTGGTTGACAGCTGAGAGTTTCTGTATTTCTTGTTCAATAAGCTGGATGTGCCAATCTGATTGATAGCTTGATTTGTGCGGGCTGACCGTCTTGTTGCAAATTGAAATGATACATTGACTTATCAGGTTCTGCACGCACTCCAATATTTCCCTGTGTCTCAGCTATTCTCAAATGCCATACGATCTCGCGAGTTTATCCATCTGAAACAGTTCAAGCTCGCCTTGCGCAAACATATCATCGGGAGCTGGAGAGAGCTTGACAGTTTGACACCACATCATACTCACTATTCCAGAAGAGTTATGAGTACTTATCACACACATTTTGGTGTACCTTAATGTACCTTGGAGGATTGCTCCTGGCTGGTGGGGTGACATAAAAAGAGATCACAAGCCTGTGTCTTACCTATCTACCCTCGTTTGGATAATTCCAACTATTTCAGCCGTGCACTTTCTAGCCTTCGCCTTTCTGGCCACAACTTTCTGGTCCAAAGAATGCGTCATAACAGGAATAAAAGGCCTTATGAGCTCAGGATCTGTGACAAATGTGACTGGCACTTTGTTTAGGAGGAGGAACGCATATTGCTGGACTGTCCGCTTATCTTTGCGCTAGGTTTTGCACACAGCACCGCCAGCTGGTCTTCCCACCTCAACATGAAGATAGCCCAACTCGTTTGAGGACATTTTTGAACCACCAGCCAGATATATAGTATGGTGTGGCCTCTTTTTTGGCTGAGTACCTAGCCCTTTCCCCTAGATCTTTTCTAATCTCTTTTTGCTTTTGTTACAGGCTTTTTCCAAACAAGCGTCTGTTCAGATGCCCTTCAGAGGCATATGTAGCGATGTAACCTTACTTCGATAGCTTGTTGTGCCTTCTGACCAAGAAAGGGCTTCAAGAAGTTCCATGGTGGAAAAAACATCCAGCAGAGGAATAATTAGTTGCATTATTATGTCCTATACTTTGCAGTTTAACCTGACCCTTCGTAACAAGCTAATAAAAGGCTCTGCTGGTGTGAAAGATAACACAGCCAGGGTAATGAGAGAGGAGAGAATGATGCCTAGTATGCCTACTAAGGTAAGGTAAGGTTACATCGCTACATATGCCTCAAAGGGCATCTCAGCGGAAGTTTGGCAAAAGCCTGAAACCACACCTGGTTAAACAAAAGAAACAGGAGCTAGATGAAAAAATACAGAAGTATGTAGAAAAGAAAGTGTATAGAGAAAGAGAACGCTAGTTTTGAGGAAGCGCGAAGAGAAGGCATCAGTGTTAACCTGAAAGACTGCAAGTCATGGCCCCCATCCCCGGAGCTTTTGATAACCATGCTCATTTTAGGTGTTTGTTACTGCCTGCATTTCCACAATTTTCTAAGAGCCTGTTAAAAAAAATCCCTGACAGTAACGTGTCAATTCTGGGTCTCCGGCCCA
>Ga0307974_1002291_pt1:0-2500 | contig 13561 bp, 12 predicted proteins | sample OrgLakmetagen784_FD_201812 | JGI IMG/M metagenome (GOLD analysis project Ga0307974, IMG submission 201812) | Saline water microbial communities from Organic Lake, Antarctica - #784 | ecosystem: Environmental > Aquatic > Non-marine Saline and Alkaline > Saline | place: Antarctica: Organic... | reverse complement strand
GGGGGTGCCGATTTTTGACCCGAAATGGACCCGATTCGCCCCAAAATCACCCAAAACGTTCCCAATTCTTTTCCAATGTATTGTGTTATTAATTTGTTATATAATGGCACTGAAATCTCACTGAAAGGCCGTTGTTGGGGCGGAAATTGCTTTAAAAGGCCAAAAACGGAAAGAAGGCAAATTATGCAATCGCATAATACGGCCCAATTCGTATGGTAAAATATGCGTTAAATACCATACGGCGTATAATACGAATATGCCGTATGACCCATCCCTGAAAGAAACGAACAAATTAGCCCCAATGCGAGGTTATGCGGGGACAAACTTCAACTATGCAACACAATGCAAGCCTATGCAAGGACCTTTGGCCCTCAGCTGCACGTGTATGCGTATGCCTGGGTGTACCCCGTGCGTGTATGTGCATGTAAAGGGGAATTGAGGCACCCTCTGAGGGTGCTGCAATCACATTGCTCCCTATAGTCCTCTTCCCCTTGGTGTATTTCTTCCCCAAAAAGGCCCAGCCCCCCTGCTGCTAATGCCTGCAGTCAGCCTAGGCCTGCTTACTGGCCTCTTGTTTGCTGCTGCTGCTGCTGCTGCTGCTGCTGCTGCTGCTGCTGCTGCTGCTGCTGCTGCTGCTGCCGCTGCCGCTGCCGCTGCCGCTGCCGCTGCCGCTGCCGCTGCCGCTGCCGCTGCTGCTGCCGCTGCTTGTATTGCCCTGTCCCCTGCAACACGCTCTGCATGTGCCTTTGCTGCCTCCCCCTCTGCTGCCTATTCTCAATTGCTGTCCGAGCTGTAAATTCCCCTGGGGGGGGGTGGGGAGGCCCTCCCGGCCTGTCCCCTTTGATGCTTAAAAATTAGCTTAATGAAACTGAAATTGAGCTTCACGAAGCCCTTGTAGCTAAACTAATTAAATTGCTCCCGAGAATCCGCAAGGGATCAAAAACGTTTGTGGTACGCTGTGAATACTACCTATACGGTAGTCTGCACACCATATTACACATTCGTGAGGTTTCCAACATGCTAGTGCACAGCACACCCGCTCACAATCACATGCTTGCACGAGTGTCTGCACACCATGAATACACATTGCTGCAGGTTCATTGGCTACCGTAGTGCCAGCGGTAGCACCACCGCCCTCCCCCTCGTCTCTCAAGACAGTGGAGGCACACAAAACTCTGTGGGCACCTCGGCCAGCCAGTCGCTGAATGGGCAGCGCGCCTGCAGCCCTCCTCCCCTGTTTGGTGGCGGAAACACATGCCAATCCTCTGTCCACTCCTCCGGCTCGCTGGGGGCCAATGCCCCCCATGCAGCAAGCAGCAGCAGCAACAGCTGTGTGCCCCCCGCTTCTCCCTCCCAAGGCCATGGCAGCCGCATGCAGGGAGGGCTCGGCAATAGTTGCAACAGTAACACCCTCCTGCTGCCCCCCAGCCTGGGGGGCAGCATACCCCGGTCAAACAGTGATGCCTCGGGCAGCGGGGGAAGTGCATTCTGGGGAGGAGGGAGTGGGGGCCTAGGTCCTACGAGTCCCTCGTTGCAGCAAGGCAGCAGCAGTTTGATGCAGCAGCAGCAGCAGCAGCAGCAGCAGCTGCGTCAGAGGGGCCTCAGTGGCAGCAATCCGCCGTCCGTTGCATGTGTGCCTGCCTTCCCGCCAAACTCCAACTTCCTCTCCTCACCGGTGAGTGCAGCTGCTGGCGTCAGCTGCAAGATTGGGCACATGTGCGGCTCATGTGTGTTGTTGTTGGTGCGCGCATGCTTGTATGTGGGGGTGGGTGTTATGTAAGCATTGTGAAACCCCAGACCCCACAGGGGGGCAAATGATCGTTTATTAACCAAGATGGTGTGCTACATCAATGGACACAAGCAAAACACCCTACAGTACTTAAATCACCGCGCACTGCAAATGTTCCTGCCCCCTCGCGGTGTGTTGCGATTCTAACCTTTGATTAAGAAGGGCCTTGCATTGCTCGTGCTGGTGCAAAAGGACAGGATTTCAAGAGGTTCTACGATTAAGTCCTGGCCACAACACTCCAATTTTTGGTATTTTTGGTTTTCCAGGCGTGTTTTCTGCTTTTGCCATTACTCGTATGCATGTATAGGCCTTTCATGCTTAATCAGAAATCAGGAAGGGAGCGTACGCATATGTTCGGACAGTATCTGAATAGATAGGTTTTGCATACCAGCTCACATTGAGATTTGAGTTGGAGCTTTCAAGCTCGCTCTGGTAACGGTGGTGTACGGTTTAGAGATTTTCTCTCGCAGCCCATGGGTTCATCCCTCCACGTCCATTGGTAGAATGGCCTCATCGAAACTGCTCACAAACTCCCTTTATGCACGCCCGTAAGCACACACACACACATACACACACGCACACACATAACCACACGCCGCTCGCACAGGCCTCCCCTGTACCTCCCTCCCACCCAATTCCCATCCCATGGCAGACATCACTGTTCAAGCTATTTACCTCAGACGCCAGCCGTGGCAGATTTCAAGCCCTCTG
>Ga0307974_1002286_pt1 | contig 13569 bp, 18 predicted proteins | sample OrgLakmetagen784_FD_201812 | JGI IMG/M metagenome (GOLD analysis project Ga0307974, IMG submission 201812) | Saline water microbial communities from Organic Lake, Antarctica - #784 | ecosystem: Environmental > Aquatic > Non-marine Saline and Alkaline > Saline | place: Antarctica: Organic Lake... | reverse complement strand
TGGGTGTGTGTGTGCGTGTGTGTGTGTGTGTGTGTGTGTGTGTGTGTGTGTGTGTGTGTGTGTGTGTGTGCATGTTGCATGTGTGTCTGCGCGTTTGCAATTCAAACCCAGACCTTCTTGTACTTCCTGAGCACCCCTAAAACGCTATCCACTATTCCCTTCATGCCGAGCTGGTCTCAAGGCCCCTCAGGGCCAGAAAATTTATTTCCAGATTTAATGGATTAATATAATAATCAATCTTTACATCAATATATATAAAAAATGGCAGGAAGGAAGCGGAATAGAGGTAAATCTCATGATGGAGGGGATGGAGGTGGCGGCCTCGTATCAGGTGTGGCTTCTAGGTGTTTGTAAGGAATAGAATCACAAGGAGCAACGAGAGTGTGTGTGCATTCAGCCCATGCTTTCTTCAGCGCTGCTTGCTTGCATGCCGTTGTGTACAGAGCCCTCCTCGGCCGTGAAGCCACAGGGCAGCCAACAAAAGAGCAAGCCGTCCACGCCCCATACAAACAAGACCCCAAAAGCAGCAACGCCCAGCCAACAGCCGCCAGCAACGCAGCCGTCCAACAAGGTAAGGCGGGTTCTGGCACGAATGCACAAAGCCATACCGTTCCTTTGCCTTTGAGGAGGTGAGCGTACACTGACTCATTTGGACACACAACATTCCTGACTCATTTGGACACACTGACTCATTGGACACACTGACTCATTTGGACACACTGACTCATTTGGACACACAACATTCCTGCACAGAAGCAGAAGGTGCTGTTTCCCCCCAGTGCGCAAAAGACGCCAGTGCCTCCAAGCAGCAGCAAAAAGGCTTCAACAGCGTTACCAGCAGCAAGCGCCAGCAGCAAAAAGCAGAAGCAAGCAGCAGCAGCAGCAGCAGCTGCAGCCGCTGCACAGCAGGAGGGGTCTTCGAGCGAGGAGGGAGATGAGGGTGAGGCGATGGACAGTGGTGACGATGAAGACGACACTGCAGGCCCCACATCAGAGGAAATTGAAGCAGCTCTAGGGTACCACGATGCTGACGAGGACAGCAGCGAGGAAGAGGAGAGCGAAGGCTTGAGCGAGGAGCAGGGGGTGGGACAGCAGCAGCATGCGGGCAGCGGCAAGCATAAAAAGCAGAAGCAGCAGCAGCAGCAGCAGCAAGCAAGCAGTGAGGAAGGAGACGAAGATATGAGTGGGAGCGACGCGGAGGAGGACGTGCCTGCCAAACTCAAAGGGAAAGGGCTGCAGCCGGTGGGTGGTATGCATGTCAGTTAATGCATGAGTTTTATCTACGTGTCTGCTTGGGTGCATGCATGCAAATTCCTGTATCTGTGTGTATGTCTGTATATCTTTGCGTACGTATGTGTATGCAGGCATATTGCTGACGTGGAGCACGTGTGCAAAAGTGACCTGAAATTGAGATCTTACACTTGTTAAATATCTTTGTAACTCAGAGAGTGACGAACTGCAGAGCAGCGCAGAGTAGCATTTTAACGTGGCCTTTTTAAAAGGAGTAAGCGGCCGCAGGCAAAACACACACACACACACGCACACACACAGTGGTCTTTGTTTGGTACCTGATACGTAACACACACATGTGAACGCGAATGGGACACGCATGCAGACGGAAACGGCCCATAGGATGCAAAGCTATCCATCAGGAAGATGGAAGTTAGATGCAATTTTGTTACGGCTGCATGGTGAAATCGCACTCTAAGCTGTTCTCACAACGGTGCAATGAAGCATGCTGGAACCAGCATAGAGGATTTCACACACGCACACACACATTTATGCACAATCAGCATCATGCACTGCAGGCCTCCACGCATGTGACATTGAGGCAGTCAGGTTTGGCAAGTAATGACATGCAAATGCGCGCACAAACACACGCACACAAGCACACTCACACACACACATCCTTGATGCACTACACTGCAGGCCTCCACGCGAGTCACACTGGAGCAGGCAGCCCCCGCAAGTGATGACATTGATAGTGACGAAGAAGAGACGGGAGCGGGCAAGAAAGGCATGATTGTGGAGCGGCAGCATGCCAGCGTTTCGGGCATAATGAGCACTTCAGAGTTCGCCGGACTAGGTATGTGCACATGCATCAGCGGTGTGGGTGCACGCATAGCTTCATATTTCAGCAAACTAGGTGTGCGCACATGCGTTAGTGGTGTAGGTGCACGCATGGCTTCAGAGCTCAGCAAATTAGGTGTGCGCACATGCATCAGCGGTGTAGGTGAAACACGGCTTCGGAGTTCAGCAGATTACGTGTGCGCACATGCATCAGTGGTGTAGGTGCACGCGTGGCTTTAGAGTTCAGCAGATTAGGTGTGCGCACATGCGTTAGTGGTGTGGAAGCACGCACGGCTTGTAAGAATTGCAGGCTCAATTTGTGCACGTGCACAACCAATGAGAGAGTGCACGCGTAGTACGCCCATGTTTATGCACTGGATTTTAACAGCTTGGTAGTGTGTAAAGCATCACGGGCATTTCAAATCAGCTGGACTCAATGTGTGTTTGTATGTGTGTGTTTGTGTTTGTGTGTGAACGAGCCACACGTATACACACAACTTCACAGCGTGCTAGAATGCCAGGCTTTGTGAACTTTTGAAGGTTTACTGCAGACCAGGATGCGATAGCATGTGTATGGACTTACGCATCCTGCAAGACCCCTGAACCCTGGGGCCTTCACAAACACACACATGGCGTGCAGACACATACAAGCACTTTAACACTCACATGCACATACCTACATACATACACAATCACCTTCACATTACATAAAGAATACACTTCCTTTTCATAACACCGCGAAACTGTCTTACACAAACGCGCTGCTGCAACTGTGTTGCCTCCGCAGGCCTCTCAGAGCCCACCATGAAGGGCGTGGCGGACATGCAGTTTCAGCACATGACTGAGGTGCAGGCTCGCACCATTCCTGCACTACTCACAGGAAGAGATGTGCTGGGTGCAGCTCGTACAGGTGCCCAGGGGTGTTTGTGTGTGTTGTGTGTGTCGTAGGTGTGTGTTTATCATGGGTGGTGATGGGTTATGGGTTATGGGTGGTTATGATGGGTGCTTATGGGTGTGTAAGTTGTGGGTGTATGTTTATGCGGATGGGTGTTTATGGGTGTGTAAGTTGTGGGTGTATGTTTATGCAGATGTGTGTGTACTGCTCTTTAGCTAACCCCGCTTTTGAAAGGTATTGGAGTGATGTCCTGGATGGTGTGAAGTAGAAATGCAACGGTGTTTGGCAACACGCAAACGCACAAATATAAATACGTGCACATATCAACATATTCATAAACCCACGTGCATGTAGACACATACATAGGGTTGGCCAGAACCATATATACGGTGTATATACCGTGCTTTTGGCAGGAAAATCACCAAAAATACGGTGATTAAAAACGGTGCTGGCCAACCCTACACATACATTCACGCGCAATCACCATTCGACTACCTCTTCAAAACCACCACCCTCTTTCTAAACAGTGATTTACGTGGGGTTGGCCGGAATCGTTAACACACACCGTGTATGACTGCATATTTGTAGGGTTGGCCAGAACTGTATATATGCACCGTATATACACCGTATGTATATGGTTCTGGCCAACCCTACGTGTTTGTGGTCAAAAGGCATTTTCCTGCTAAAAATATACATGTATAGCTACACCGTAATTGCACCCATCCCTGGAATTCATATATATCATTGTATATCAGGGATGTGTCATACGGCGTATTCGTATAATACGCCGTATCGTATTTAACGCCTTTTACCGTTGAACAAATCGGGCCGTACTATATGATTGCAAAGTTTGCCTTTTTTGCCGTTTTTTTGCCTATTTAGGCAATTTCCGCCCCTTAAAAGAGCTTTTCAGTGAACTTCCAATGCTATTATGTAATATATTAACAGAGGGGGTCGACGGAGCAAAAGTCCTTAAATTTTTTCTTTTTTGATGCAAATCGCGTTTAAAATTACATAACTAGATGGTTCATGAAATTTGAGGCCAAATGGACCACCCCAGTGGTTTGGATAGAAATCCAGTTCAGATTTTGGCACTGGATGTTTACGTATTGAGCCACCACACTCTACCCAGGGCCTCTTTTTACCTCAAAACACGACAGGAGTACTTCTTTTATGATAAGTATTCGTTTGATATGCTGATAATTGGATTTGGTGGAACTTAGTTTTCCACTCTTTTTGGCACCCCTTTTGCTGATTTTTTCCAAGGGAAATGGGCCAAAATGGGGTACCTGGCCAACTATTGCTCTGTTTCGTCCAATTATTGTTGCAGTGATACTCTTAATTAAAATGTAGACTTTTCATATAAAAATGACAAATCGGGTCAGTTGGTGGTGAGATATGACAGATTTGTGATGATTTATAGGGTTCACGCTGCGGGCAATTAGACGTGTGCGCCGGAACTGGCAACTTTCAAGCTCAGGTGTTATCAGCAGAGCAAGGGCTACATCTGGTTGCTATGCCTAAAGTTGCCCGGTCCGGCGCACATACTGTGGGAACATTTCAAATGTACCCCTTTTTCAGGCCTCCGTCGACCACCTCTGCGTATATACACCATATATATAGGGCCAACCCTACATATTTGTGGTCAAAGGACATTTTCCTGCTAAAAATATACATGTGTAGCTACACCGTAATTGCACCCATCCCTGGAATTTGTATATATTCCCTGGAACTTAATATTGCACCCATATTCCCTGGAATTTATATATATTGCACCCATCCCTGGAATTTATGTATATTGCACCCATATTCCCTGGAATTTGTATATATTGCACCCATCCCCGGAATTATATATATCAGGGATGGGTCATACGGACTTTTGAGACGTCCCATACGGATTAATACGCTATTAATACGACATACGCGTATAATACGCAAACGTATTTTTGCTATTTTGGGGGGTACCCTGGGCTTGCACCAACCACCCTCCAACCACCACGAATTGTCCCCCCAGCCTCCAGAACATTATAATGCCTCCTGGTAAAGGCCCTGAGTGGCATCGTGTTGTTGTTATGGGACCGAAGGGGCAGATTTACGAGATGCCGATGCCAGATGCCAGCCTTCCGAGCTTGCAGCAGCGGTGCCCCCCGCATCCGCGAGCACTCCATGAGGCAGAATCCCAGCGCAGGTGTAGCAGCATGCAAAGCTGACCCGGCCGGAATCCTCAGGGCGTAGTCGCAGCGCTCGCATGGGAGAAATTGCCGACGCTAGTCTCAGAGGGGAGCATGCAGGTAACGAGAGGCACCTGCACAGGACTACAGCAAGCACATCAGCAGCAGCATCTACACAGTCATTGGACACCTGCAGCAAGAGGGCAGTGACCAAGGCTTGTGTGGATGCAGCTGTTGCACAAATCATCTACGCTGCAGGCATCACCTTCTGGCTTGTGGTAGCAATAAGCAAGTGATCATGCTACGTTCTGAGGGGCTGGGAGTTCCTCTGGGGGTTTCTAGAGGGCTTGGAAGTGCCTCTGGGGGGCTCTAGAGGGCCTGGGAGTGCTTCTGGGGGGCTTGTGGCTGCAAAATTCGTTAAGTGCCCAAAATCGTATTATACGGATCAATTTGAAAAATACGGTTAAATACGTGATAAATACAATACGACGTATAATACGCCTACGCCGTATGACCCATCCCTGATATATATATATATATATATATATTTTTTTTTACATCTACGTTGCCACCGGCATGCAGGATCTGGAAAGACGCTGGCATTCTTGATACCTGCCATAGAGCTGCTGTACCGAGCACACTTCATGCCACGAAACGGTACCGGGGCCATTGTCATCTCACCCACACGCGAGCTGGCACTGCAGGTATGGGCGCATGGTGTGTGCTGTATTGCTGAGTTGTTAGATGAAGTGCACACACACATGACCACGCATTTGCGTACTCACACACTTTAACACACACATACACACATGCGCGTACACACACACATACTTGCTCTGGTAAAAAAAAGCACACACAAGTCCGCGACCTTTTCCAGGCGTACTCACAAAAGGTATACGTGCACACACAGGCACGCACACACACACACACAAACACACAAACACGCATCCACCCAGCCCCCCCCACCCCCCCCCCCCCACACACACACACATACACACACGCACATACTTACACGTGATCATGCAGATCTACGGTGTGGCACGCGACCTCATGAAGCACCACTCCCAGACCCACGGCATTGTCATGGGTGGCGCCAACCGCCGCTCCGAGGCAGAGCGCCTGGTCAAGGGAGTGAACCTGGTGGTCAGCACGCCTGGGCGCCTGCTGGACCACTTGCAGAATACCAAGGTACTGGTTGTGCACTGCCTTTCCTTTGTGTGTTATGTGCCTGTGTTTTTTCTTTATGTGTTATGTGCCTGTGTTTGAACTTGGTGGTCAGCACGCCTGGGCGCCTGCTGGACCACTTGCAGAACACCAAGGTACTGGTTGTGCACTGCCTTTCCTTTGTGTGTACGTGTGTGTGTGTGTAATTCTTGTGAATTGCTGCTATGATCATTGCTCTCTCATGCTGGAGTGCTTGATTCTGCTGATGGCAAGGGGCTTGATCAAATTAGTGGGTGACCTCTGGACCACGTTGCTTATCATGAAGGCGTGTGCAAGCTTGCTCGTCAGGAAAACAGGTGTTTTAGGACGCTTGCTGTCCAGTCTAATGTCCTGAGACTGGTGTCCTAAGACTGGTGTCGTAAGACTGGTGTTTTGTAAGACTGGTGTTTCGTAAGACTGGTTTCGTAAGACTGGTGTCGTAAGACTGGTGCTTCGTAAGACTGGTGTTTCGTAAGACTGGTGTTTCGTAAGACTGGTGTTTCGTAAGACTGGTGTCCTAAGACTGGTGTCCTAAGACCGGTGTCCTAAGACTGGTAACTTAAGACTGGACAGCAAGCAAGTGAAAGTGTCTTAAGAATGGACAGCAAACACCATGGTGACTCTTACAGGGATGCGTGCTCAGCAACCTGTCCACTGATGGGGCACAATGATCATGTCCATATGAGTTAAGCCACACCACCAACACCTGCAAGTGATAACGCACATGCACACACACACTTATATAACGGCACGCACACACATATTCTCTCTCTCCCGCTCCCTCTCTCTCTCTCTTTCTCTCTCTCTCTCTCTCTCTCTCTCTCTCTCTCTCTCTCGCACACACACACGTACACACACACGCACACACACAGGCGCACACTTCATATGCACGTACACATCTCACACACACACGCTCAGGCACACACACAGGCGCACATTTTTACACGCACGTACACATCTCACACACACACGCACACACACGCTCACACACGCACACGCACACACACAAAACATGACACACGCTGCACTCCTACTGCACAGGGCTTTGTGTACCGTAACCTGGCATGCCTGACCATTGACGAGGCAGACCGCATCCTTGAGATTGGTTTTGAAGAAGAGATGCGCCAGATCATCAAGATCATCCCCAAAGAGCGCCAGACCATGCTTTTTTCAGCCACGCAAACAAACAAGGTGAGTCTTCAATGCGGAGTTGCATCTTGTCGTCAAACCAGGACCAGGTTTGCTTGCTGTTTATGGTATTTTGAAGTGCTTACTTTGCAACATTGCCTATGTTGCCCCTGATTTGGGCATGCGTCTCCTCAGAACAGAACCCTGCAACGCCTGTGTCTCATGTAGTGTGTGCTCTTGTGCTTTTTCGGCATGCAGGCGTCTCACGCGTGAATGTGTGTGTGCCTCTGTGCAACCTCGCAGGTTGAGGACCTTGCACGGCTCTCCTTCAAGCATCAGCCTTTGTACGTGGGCGTGGACGATGAGCGCAGGTGCAGTCGCTTGTGTTGTGTGCATATATATCTATCTATATGTGTGTGTGTGTGTGTGCACGTGCGCGAGATATAGGGTGTATGCCTGGTGTCATAAGATATATATTTCAATAGTTTGATGAAAGGGCGTGATGTCACATCTCCGTTGCCTTTAACACAGTGTGATATGCACCAGTTCTAGATGGCAACCCGCTTGGTCCAGGCTGCTGCAGCAATGCGCGTGCAGAACTGTCCCCACCCCCACTCTTGTCCGTGCAATGCATAGGGTGGCCAACTGTGAAGGCTTTCTAATGCAAAGTTACTTACGTAGTGGCTGCTGATGAATGACACGACACACACACACTCATACGCACACATACATAAACGCAAGCAATATGTCCTCTTGCTCATACAATTCGCAGTGTGGCTACTCGAGAGGGCCTTGAGCAGGGCTACTGCGTGGTGGCTGCTGAGAAGCGCTTTCTGCTGCTGTTCACGTTTTTAAAGAAAAACGTGAACAAAAAGGTGAGGGTTGGGCGGGTCATGGCTATGGTGCTTGGATAAAGGCAAGAAGAAGCCTCTAAATGCTTGCACACACGCACACGCACACGCACACACACACGCACACACACACACACACACACACATGCACACACACAAACACACACGCGCACTCACGCACGGACACAAACAAACGCGCGCACACACACACGCACACAAACAAAGGCCTGCACACACACACTCACACACACACACACATATATACACGCGTGCACACAAACACAGGTCATGGTCTTCTTCTCCAGCTGCGCGTCCGTCAAGTACCATGCAGAGCTGCTGAACTATATTGACATCCCCGTCAAAGACATCCATGGCAAGCAGAAGCAGCAGAAACGCACGGCCACGTTCTTTGAGTTCTGCCAGGCTGACAAGGGCATCCTCTTGTGTACGGATGTGGCAGCCAGAGGCCTTGATATTCCAGGTGTGTGTGTGTGTGTGTGTGTGTGCGCGCGTGTGTTTTTACAGTCCGTCAGGCTGAATGAGGCTCTCTGCTGTGTTTGAATGTGTTTTTGGATGCTGGCGGCCAGGCGTCAGCACCCTCCAGGTGTGAGTTTGTGTACTGTGCGTGCACATCGGCATGTGCCTTAAGATGATCTACAGACTTGCCCAAAAAAACACCCAGATGAGGTTTGATCTTCACACATGGTCGAGGCTCTCTTTTGCCCTTTGCAGCTGTGGACTGGATTGTGCAGTACAACCCTCAAGAGACCCCTGACGCGCACACACACATACGCATACACATTAACATACACACAAACACACACACACACACACACACACGCAAAGTATCAACACACACACGCACAAGCATACACACAAACACACGCTTGTGGCTCTCTCTTGTCCCTTGCAGCCGTCGATTGGATCATCCAGTACGACCCCCCAGATGACCCCAAAGAGTACATCCACCGAGTGGGACGTACTGCTCGTGGCAAGGAGGGCAGGGGCAGGGCGCTGCTGCTGCTGATGCCTGAGGAGCTGCTGTTTTTGAAGTACCTCAAGGAAGCACGGGTGCGTTTGTGGGCATGTGCTGTGTGTGTATGTCTGTGTCAAGCAGGCGTAGTGCTGCTGCTGCTGCTGCTGCTGCTGGTTGAGGAGCTGCTGTTTTTGAAGTTCTTCGAGGAGGCGTGAGTGTGTGCGAGCTTGTGTTTGTGTGCTGTATAGCTTTCCTAGGAAACACTGTGCGGTCTATTCATCCCTTGTCAATTTGCACGCAACTCAATTTGCACGCAACCAGCTAAAACCCACGCTTTAATGGAAGCAATTGAGGCCACGTACGTGTGTGTGTGGCACATGACTACATTCAGGTATATTCACATACGCACATTGATACGCGCACACATACACACACGTGCACACACAAATATACACACACACACATACACATATACACACGCAAGCAAACACGCCCTTCATTGAGCAGGTGCCCCTGAACGAGTACGAGTTCCCCACCAACAAGGTGTCCAACGTGCAGTCTCAGTTGGAGCGGCTGGTGGAGAAGAACTACTACCTGCACCAAAGCGCAAAGGACGCATACCGTGCGTACCTGCTGTCTTACAACAGCCACGCGCTCAAGGATATCTTCAACGTGCACAGGCTGCCCATGCAGGTGTGTGTGTGTGTTTTGTGTGTATGTGTAAGTGTTTTGTGTTGGTGTTGGGGGGGGTGGGGGTGGGGAAGGGTTGTGGTGTATGCATTTGCGGTGTGTGGGTGTGGGTTCGATTTACCAGGTGTGGGGATGGAGGTGGTGTGGGAGTGAGGGTTGGGTGTGACTTACCGGGTGATATCATCTGTCCATGTTCGTGCAAAGTACTGCTCAGGATGTGTTTGCACACAAGCCCCTCCCCGCTAACCTTTTAATTTACTTTCGGTCAACATTGGGCCAAAGCTGAGCCTTGTGGCTTTATTTGCCCTGTCTTTCACCGTTGGTGTTTCATCTCTGCAATTCCAAAATCACGCGCTTGTGCAGGTCAGCGTGCATAAGGGAAGCCGCCATCATTGACTTTGTGCCCACAGTAGCCAGAACCCTGTTAAGAAAGAACAAAAACCACGCAGGCAGCAAAACACTCCCTGCATCAATTAAGGATAAAGAGACACATTGGCCCGAAGTGCCGTGAGTCTCCCCGACCAAACACTAGCCAGAACCCTGTTAATGACGAAAAGAGGAACACAGGTCCCAAGGCCTGTGAGAGTGAAGCAGTTACAGAATTCTGCCTCACTCATTGGCATCATGTCACAAAAGCCCGTTAATAATTGTAACCACTCCAATCAATGCACCACACAGGCTGTGGCCGCTTGCTTCAACGGTCCTTCCGTCCCACCCCTTCCTGTTTGTCCTAACCTAGTTCGTTCACTTCCACCCCCGTATGGCCAGACACCTTTCAAGCTCACCGTCTTGTATTTCAAACGGTTTCATCACTGCAAGCCAAGGCCGTCTCCTCTGAGACACAGCATCATATATTTCACACCACCATCACCGACTACAATCCAGTGTCAAAACCTTTTGGTATTTTTGCTACAAGCCCCCCCTGTTTATTGAGCACAGGAGTACCTCTCACTATCCTTTCATTTACAAATGCACCACTACCTCTTCCATCACAGGCCGTGGCCAAATCGTTTGGCTTCTCTGTGCCCCCTCGCGTCACCCTGGCCCTGGAGAGCAAGTCCAAGCACACACGCAAAGCAGCCAAGCTCATGGCCCAGATAGGTGCAAGGTCGGGCAAGGGCAAGGAGGGAGCCAACGCTGACTACAAACGCGTGTCAGGCCACTCCTTCAGTGCCGCAAACCCTAGGGGGAAACGGGACAGCTCCGACAAGCGCCAGTTTGTGCGGTTGTAGTTTTGAAGTGATACACAGTTTCAGACAGTTTTCGTGTGGCTGCACTCTTACAATCATTGCCCATGTTTTGACGGAATTCATCTGACTGCTGAGCTGAAATGCTTAGGCTAGGCCAGTGCTTGCCTGTTCAATTCAAGAATTGCTTTTATACTACCCCATGACTTTGCAACCCTTCACCCCTGCTGTGCAACCCAGACAGAGCCCACATGGGGGGAATTTGTGCACGTGTGTGGTCTGGTTGCTTGTTTGTGTTCGGGTCTGGGTGGCATCCCATAAGTTCAATCATCTTGGCAACAACAGAGATTGCAGAGGTGGGTCCACTCCCCACTGCAGGGTAAGTGGGTTTGCCACACTGTGTCACCAAGGCCGTGCGTGTGTGTGGAGCATGAAGTGCAGCATAGACACGCGTTTCATACCTCAATGAAGACCGTGCTGTGTGTGGAGCATGAAGTGCAGCACAGACACGCGTTTCATACCTCAATGAAACTGCATGATCCTCAGTCATGCAAGGCTTATTTTGCCAAGCCGATGCCAGGAGTAATTGTGTCCATGGTATGGGAGTGAATGTAGACGATGTAAACAGCAATTTATATATCCTCAACAAGCAATTCCTGCAACAGAGTTTCTGAAGTATAAACATCTTAGGTAATTACCATACGCCTTGCAAGCACACATGCACCCCCTCCGCAAATTAGGAAATGCCAATACCGTAGCAAACTACCATAAATACTACCTGACCCTTATATTATATTATAACAAATGAAGGTATAAATACCAGACTCTCAATTTGGTTTCTGCCCCACAAGGAACACTAGCCAACCCCTCTTCATTCTTCGCCACATTCTCACGACTGCTAAAAAGGAAAAACGAAGGTTTACACTGCTTTCCTGGACCTCTTTGCTGCCTACGACAGTGTTCCAAGAGAGAGGCTTTGGAGACACTTGCAAAAAATTAAGACTCCGCAGTATTTGAGAGATATCAATCAAACCATGTACACAGGATGCCTATATTACCTTCTCATTGATGGCGACAAAATTTCTGAGGAGGTTGCGCCCAACAGAGGCTTGAAACAGGGCTACCCACTGAGTCCTCTTCTGTACTCCCTTTATAACAATGACATAAACAGATTCTTGACTGTACAGAGAGGTGCTGCCACTGCCCTGGATTCAGTTAAAGTCCCTCACTGTGATTATGCTGATGACATTGCTCTCACTTCAAACATGGCTGAAAATCTGCAACTCCAACTGAATAAATTCTATGACTATGCACGTTTCAAAGGGCTCAAGCTCAACACTGACAAAACAAAAGTCATGGTCTTCTTCAGCAGGGGTAACTCTGCGATTTCCACGGTCACGTACGACAGCACACCTCTGGAACTTGACACTGAATTCAAATACCTTGGAATCACTCTAACTCGTGATGGAAGCATGCTCACAGCTGCTAAGAAGATAGCAGACAACTTCAGGTCTGCCATTGCCAGAGTTTACAGAATTGGGATTTCCCTACATCTCAGCAATTTTTGAAAGCCATACGATCTAGAGAAGCTATCAATATAAAACAGTTTGAGCTCACTTTGCGCGAATGTATCATTGGGAGCTGGAGAGAGCTTGACAGTTTGACACCACATGATAATCACCATTCCACAGAAGTATGAGGACTTATCACACAAATTTCGGTGAACCTTTGGAAATTGCTCCTGGCTGGTGGGATGACAGAAAAAGATTTCACAGGCCTGTGTTACCGATCTACCTTCGCTTGAATATTTCCAACTTTCTCAGCCGTGCACTTTCTTGCCTTTGCCTTTCTGTCCATAACTTTCTGGTCCAAAAAATGCGTCATAACAGGAATAGAAGGCCATATGAGCTCAGGATCTGTGACAAATGTGACTGGCACTCTGTTCAGGATGAGGAATACAATTTGCTGGACTGTCCACATGAGCATCTTAGTATTCGCACACAGCACCGCCAGCTGGTCTTCCCACCTTAGTATGATGAGGATAGCCCAACTCGTTTGAGGATTTTTTTGAACCAACCTAATATTTATGGTGTAGCCTCTTTTGTGGCTGAGTGCCTAGCCCTTTTCCCTTAATTTGTTCTGATATCTTTTTGGTTTGGTTTCAGGCTTTTTCCAAGCTTCCGCTCAGATGCCCCCCAGGTGACATATATAGCAATGTAACCTTACCTTACCTTATAAAAATTGGCACTGCCAATGGGGCCGCTAGCAACGCTTACCTAACAGCATCCTACGTCCTTGTTAGGGTAAGGGTTACACAGCTATATCCGCCAGCGAGGGCAGTTGAGCTATAGCAAAAAAAAAAAGGCAGCTTCAAGAAGAGAAGGAGGCCAGACTGAAC
>Ga0307974_1002285_pt1 | contig 13573 bp, 7 predicted proteins | sample OrgLakmetagen784_FD_201812 | JGI IMG/M metagenome (GOLD analysis project Ga0307974, IMG submission 201812) | Saline water microbial communities from Organic Lake, Antarctica - #784 | ecosystem: Environmental > Aquatic > Non-marine Saline and Alkaline > Saline | place: Antarctica: Organic Lake... | reverse complement strand
CCTTACCAGCAATGGCAGGCCAGCTCGGTGGAACGTGCCAGTTGCAGAAGTGCGGCATCACGTCTGGGGGAGCTTGTAGCCTACCCCCCAGTCAACCCTACCCGTCCCCGGAGCTCAGCTTGTCTCCGTCAAAAGAACTGTCAGCCACAAAATCAGCCTCCGTACCTGCTCCATCCAGCAGCAGCAGCAGCAGCAGCAGCAGCAGCGGCAACAATAGCAGCAGCACAACACATCCCTCCGTACCTGCTTCATCCACTTCACATTTAGGGGAGGGACAGCTCGCAAAGCAAGCAACGCCCAAAGGGGTAGAGTTGGGCGCTGGGCTCGCAGCTGCGGCTGAGGGGGCAGCAGAAGAAGCAGTGTTGCAGGTAGAGGAAGTGCGTGCGGGTGCACCGATAGCAGCAGGAGCAGCAGCAGCAGCAGCAGCAGCAGGCTTAAGCAACAGCAAAAGCAATAGCAGCTCCCCCTCCTCTTTACGTGCAAATGCTGGGCAGACCCTCACCAATAGCTCCCAAGCCAGCATGCATCCCCCACCACCCTCACTGATTCCTCCCCCAACGCCAACCTCTGCCCTTTCACTTCAGAACCTGCCTCCGCCCTGTCCAATCCTCCTTGTTTACCCACCTCCACCCCCCAAGACATCCCCACCTCCAACTCCACAGTGTCCAAAGCTGTGCAGGCATTAGAGGCGGCCCTCACAACTTCGTCCCCTCCGCCACAAAGCAGTGCATCCGTCGTTAGCGGTGCCCCAATAAGCACGCAGAGTTGCGCCCAACCACAGCATGGCAGCTTAGGCAAGTCCCTGCGCTCGTCCTTGTGCAGGTAGGTGTATCGCAGGAATCAGATATGCTGATACAAACTAGCGTGGAATGTTGTACATTTGTTAACTGCAATTGTAAATCCAACGTGCACTTGTAAATCCAAAACGCGCACTCACGTGAAATGGCAAAATAAAGAGCCGACGTTATTGCTGATTTTTGGAGGCTAATAAAGCAATGTGGTTGTCTTTAATTAGCGCTGGTAGTGGTGCTGATAGCGATTGCAGCAAACACTGTGGCGTGACCATTCATGTCAGCTATATAGTCTGGCGTGCGAGTTCTTAAATCAAAGATCTGCTGCATATCTTCTTATCCTGAGGTGCCTCTGTCTTGCCCATGCAGGCATGTCACAAATTCGCCAAGTGGTTCTCCATCCCCTCCTTCTGAAAGAGCGATTGATATGCCATCTACTGTTGAGGTAGTGTCTCCTCCGCCAAAAGGAAAGTAATAAGGGGTTAAATGCTGTCGCAGATTTGGGCAGTTGGGCAGTATTTGTGGAATTGTAGCTTTGGCTGTGGCAATTTGAGTTTAGGAGAGCTTTTGCCATTAATTTGGGTGATCTACGGACAGGAAATGGGAAGCAAATGAGCACATTGAGACTGGTTTCAGTCGTCCGAGCAGATTTGATGATAGAGCCAATTTTGACTGCTACCGGTGTGTGTATTGCCTACAACACTGTGTTGGTGACCAATACCTGAATCCTACAATGTATCTAGTTACATAGTAACATTCTACAAGCTGTTGCTGCTCCTTGGAAGATTCAGACTGCTCAAAATGTATGTTTATTGTCATACGTTTGAAAAGGTAAAGAAAAATTACGCAGGTAGTGATAACTACTCCCCACATTAATGAAGGAAAAATAGCCGCTTTGGTACCAAGTATTGTAACACTTTTCCAACAAAAAGATTTACAGAGTTTACAGAGAAGGCCATCAGTCAAAACGCACGACTGCTAGGCTGCGTATGTAGAACACTGTATTAATTGTGAGGAGGAAGTGTCTGTTGAAGCATCAGATTGTAGAACATACAAAAATACTCTTGGAAAGGGAAAAAAGGCACAACGCTGTTTGTGACATCATGTCATTGCAGACTGAATAAAATTAGTAAAATCAATAAAGCATCTGCCAGGACCAACCGACCGCATTTAGTCAAGGAGGGGGAATCACCACCTGTGTGGTTCGGGCACATGAAAACATGGACTATCACACTCAGGTTACCAAGAATGAGAGGGGCAGATATTACCATACATACAATTCATGTTTGAGGAGCAGCGCACGCACAATGAAGAGATCTGGAACATCAAATCAACATGGTCTGGTTCGTCACTCTTTTGATGACTCCCATGCAGAAGAGCTACAAGTTATGACTATTTTATAGGACAAGCTAAAACATAAAGGAAGTCAACCTGTACCTCGGTGAAGCTAACACAGACATTGCATACAAGCTTTGGCCAAAAATGCATGACACGCCTAACGCGCAGCACAGCCCGGCTCTTACACACAGCAACCGCCCTGTGGCTGTGGTGATAGGAAGGTCTCACACTCCAGAATTTTTGCTGATTCAGGCAGTGGTGATTTGATCTGCTTGGTCCAAAATTGGCGATTTAGTTGTAACACCAGCTCAGACAGAGCACACACACACACACACACACATTCCTGGGGGTCAAAAACATGGGGTAAGGTGCGTGCTACACATCAATCGTGGCTGTGCAGGCAAGAACGAGCACCGTGCTGTGCGTGCTGTAAATTGAGGGTGCCATCGATACATACACAAAGGGCGAACAACGCGCAACCGACGCTTTGTGTGTGTTCCTGGGAGTCGAAAACATGGTCTAGGGCGATAGAAGGATACCGGAATGGACAATTCAGGGGTCCTTGAGATGCAAACGCGTAATAAAGAAGCAAGAAGCGACTTGTTGACGAGGACAAAGGCAAAGCCAGACACAGTTGACAACACACACACACACACACATTCCTGGGAGTCAATAACATGGGATAGAGGATGCGTGCAACACTTCCATCGGGGCTATGAGAGCAACCTAGAGCAAAGCCCCTTGCTCATGCCCAACTAATAAGTAACAAATTATGTTCCGTGCCAAATATGACTTCTAAGGAACAAGAACAAGTTCTCAAAAATATATGGGACGGATACAATACAAACAGACAAACACACCAGAATGTTTAGCCACATGACGGTCCTGCCACCTGCCCCTTGTGCGGAGGATCAGACGGTGCTCCACACATGCTTCTTAGGTGCAACAACCATATTTTGCAGAGAATGCACATAAACCGACACCACCACACAGTTAGGCGTTGTGGGGAAGAGGTCAGCAAAGGCAAGCTGGGCTCAGCAGTCGCTACATTGGATGCTTGTAACAGTGAAAAGCTATGTGACCTTTGCATTGAACCTCACGATGTCAAAGAAACGTTCCCGACTGGGTTTTCCCAACAATACCAAACTTTTCTACTAGACATCAAAGTCGTGTAGGTAGCGTGTGAATCATGCCCATTGAAGGAAAAGGTAGATAGCTGGACCCCAGACTGATCCCCACAAGGAACAGAGACATACATCTTGTAGAATTTTAATTATGCTCAGACATAAACATAGAATAACACAACCAATATCTACCTCTTATCCAGCGTCTACGAACAAGGAGCCTCCGGGGCATCTCTAGGAACAACAAGAAAAAAAGAATAACTACGCAGGCAGCAATTCACTCCCTGCATCAATTAAGGAAAAGGAGACACATTGGCTTGAAGTGCCGTGAGTCTCCCCCACAAAACAAAGTCACACTTCATGTTATACTCCTTATAGTCGGGGGCACAATCTACAATTAGTACACCATACCTCCTCTACTAAACCTGGGCATCCCTCTGCACAAAGTGCACCAACAAGCCACTGCACTACACTGCCATGCAATTAAAAGCTTATAAACAAGATCACAGAAACAAGACACAAAATACAATTCAACAGCGACAACAGTGATGATAGGGGATCTGGAGGGGGGGGTACTGATAGAGACTGATAGAGCAGCTGGCTTCAGGAGGGCTAGACGCAGGCTAGGCCGGATCGCATGGCTGACAACCCACCATATCCTCATAAGTCTCTGTTATTTCTCTTTTTTTCGATTTTTGGTGGGGCTCTGGCCAGTAGTGTGAGCAAGTGAGAGCCTTTTTTAATGCACGCTGGTGTTTTCCGGCGTAGACTTTTTCTTTTACTTTTGCTGCGGGCCTGCTGCTAGATGAACTCTGAACAAGTGGCACTTGCCTGGATAAGACTGTAAAATTGTGTATAAGCAGCGAATTTTAAATCAGATGTAAAAACAGATTAGCAGGCACTCCAACAAAAGATTTAAGAGGAAGGTCAATGGGAATCAGGAGGGTTGCAGGCTCGATTTGAAACTGGCTCCTGATGAGAGTTTATATTAGTACTAGAAAGGTCTGGTATGGATGCATGGTCGACAGAGTGAACATGGAGCGTGGAAGCAAGTTTCTTAACCGTACTTTTCATAAGAATTATAATGAACCACCGACTTTGAAGTCGGTGTCAGGTCAGGCCTGCAAACTTTCTGATCCCATTTGCTAATTCTTCTTTCCATGGCAAAGGGGCCCACAATACTTGGTATGTCTAGGGGCGCCTATTAATATAGCGACACACGTTAATTCCCCATAATCATCGATAGAGCAGCAAATTTTTATCACAAGGTCTTCTCTGTCGATCCTCAGGTTTTCCTCCCGACACGACAGAGTAGCAAAGAGGGCCTTCGATCGCCTATAAACACCCAAGAGCGTCTCGCGCTGCTATTTATTCAGTTTGTGCTAAGCGCAACACGCTTTTTACTGTATCATGCTTTGTAGTCGATACCGCCATGATACAAATAATATAGTATATTTTCCAAGCATACACCGGCAGTTTTTACTCCCCTTGATTCTCGATTCTCGCCGATCACGATGAGCAGGTGTGGGCAAAGCTGTCTCCCTGTCTGTTCGTTTTTTTGGTGGCTGTTTTCTGGAAAATTGGCGGATGCTAACCCCGCTTTGCCCCCCTTCCATTATCAGCAGCAAAGGTTCCATTCAGCCCTTGACCTCTATCGAGGGCCCAGAGGCCTGGACTGCAAAGGTAGCTGTTTGTAGCTGGGAATCCCTGCACATCTTGTAATCCTGCGTAGCATGGCCATGTTTTTCTTCGGTACAGGGGCAGGGCAGGACTTTCACCAGCTTAGGCGCTGTCCTTTTCCCTGCTACATATTGTCCTATAAACTGTATGCACAGATGGCAAAATCTCATTATGCACTTGCTAGCAGGCACCTCTCACAGGAATTGACTCTCAGGAATTGACAGCTTCAGGCAGCTTCTTCCTGCCTGACCCCCCTAAAATGAATGCACCAGGTTCTTGATGAATGGTAACGACTGGAATGCATATATGACACAGGCCCAGTGAAGCGTTTTTTTACGCAGGAGTACAGCGACAACCCGTCATTCGTGTACACGCTAACCAAAGAAGATTTGGACGAATTGCAGCATGCTGTGGACAACGTCCTGCCTACCCTCTCATCCGTATCTAGTATCAAAGTACGTCATTGTCGCAGCAGCAGGGGGTAAAAAACAGTAGTGCATCACGCATGGTTATATGCAGAACTTTACCCCTTGCTTTATTGTTGTGCACCATCCATTGAGCACTCCAAGGATGAAGCATGAAGACTGTGAAGCTCTGGTTGTGGCCTTATAAGCACACGATACTACACCCTACAACTACACCCCTTTCAAACTGTCACGGATCAATTGTTTTAGGACAAGAAGGTGGGCAGCAGCACTCCTTGCCTAGCTTATAACGCTTCATGCTATCAACTACTTAATTGTTCATTGCGATGTTGCATTATTACTCAGGACGTCCGCCAGGATCAGTTTCAGCTTACGACACTAGGCCCAAAGCTCCAACAGATTCAGCAGGAAGTCACTTGGGGCCGTGGATTTGCAGGTGCACAATTTGAACTCGTTCTATGATTGTCGTTCACCTTCCTTTTTGCCTGGCGAAATGGCATCCTTCAAAGATATGCAGTCTTTTCGCTCGCTGCATACGTTGCATTTCCTCCTTTTGTTTTTGCGGATGCAGGGTGGCAATAATAATGTGTGCTTTACCCTGCTGCCCTTTTCTTCTCGTTACCAAACAGTGATAAGAGGGGTGCCGGTGACCGCCTGGAGCACAAAACAGGCTCTGCTAGGCTTCTGGGGAATGGGCCTCTACTTTGGGCATGCCGGAGCGAACAACAGCAAAGGTACCAGCGGCACATACAAGCGGTGTGGCAATCGTTTCCTCAACCTGATTTCTGCATTGTATAATGTACTAATGTTGCAATTGCCAATGAGGCAGATGACATCTACAAGCAAGGTTTTGTTTTTGGGAGGGGGGGGGTGTGTGGATATGCGAGCTGCAACTGCAAATCAGTTGAGGGAGACTTGTCCTCAGTACATGGTAATCAGGCATTTGTCTCCTGGTTGGGCTTGTAATGTTTCATCTGTACAAACAGGTGCAATTGACCAGAACTATATATGCACGGTGCATATAATTATTTTTGCAGATTTTTATAAAAGTACGGTCCTATATGGCGTACATATACAGTTCTGGTCAACCCTACAAACATGCCATATAATAAAGCTTTAAAAAAAGTGAACACCTTCCAGACACCCCTGCATGCAGGCCACCTGATTGGTCACATCAAGGACATTGGCCTTGATCCAGCCAATCCCGATACTCGTCTCTATGCAACAAGAGCCGCACAACCATGGTAAGGGGACACCTACCTGCCCTGGGTGTGATTCTTGTCCGTAATATACCTTAGAGCAGGCTCTAGCAACGGCTGAGACATTGAGCTGTAATTCTGGTTATGTTTATAAAAAGTCACATTCAAGATCATGGACATAGTTGTGCATGTCATCATACTTGTGTGCTGGAACAGGCTTATATTTCTCTAAGCACCACCACCAACCCTTGTGAAGGAATGAAAAGAAGGAAGACCTATGCAGGCCACGGAAACCACTTTCAACGATAATTGTAGAAAGTGGCCGCTTTGGTACCGAGTACAGCAAAACTTCTCCACCAAGGGAAAGAGAAAAGATAAATGTGGATCAAGAGGGTTGCAGGCTTGGCATAAAACCGGCTCCTGATGAGGGTTGGTAATAGTACTGGAAAGTGTGTGTTACTTTGATTGGTGGACAGGGTTACAAGGAGCTGTATGCTCCCCAGCCATAGAGCCTTGCCTTTTTGAGTGGCATAGGGTTTAGGCTGCGACTCTTTTGCAATCGTACGACTGTGAAATATCACAGTTGCCGCACACTACAACTCTGACTGGAAGATCCTCACTGATAATTTTCCTTTTCCCGGCAACCACCAAACTTTTTCCAGGCATAATGACGTGGCTGACCTTGTCGGTAAGTGGATGATGTTCACTTGAGCCTGTCTTCACTTTTGATCTCAGATAGCTTACAGCTATTTCCGATGTGCATGTGCTATATACTTTGTATCCTACATCAATCAATCCCTGCTGCTCACGAATCTGTGTGCATATCTCTGTGTGTGTGCCGTGCATCTGTGTGCATATCTCTGTGTGTGCCGTGCATATCGTGCATATCTGTGCAAATCTCTGTGTGTGCCGTGCATATCTGTGCATGTCCAGCCCTGCTATGCCTGCACCCAGCTCTTGAGGGCGGCACCAGTGGATGGTGCTCATCAGTTTCGGTGCATAACGAGATCTTAAAAAGGGCGCCCCACCTGGCCAGCGCTTTGGCTGGCCCAGACTGGTATTTTGACCGAAAGGGCGAGGTAAGAGCCAGGTAGCTGGATATAAGTGCACAAGAGGTAGAAGCCAGTGGGTGCTGAAGATGTGCAGGTACACGGGGCGCAGCACAAAAAAGAATTGTGCAACGGTTGGCCAGAACGAATACCGGATATGACCGTATAATTGGTGATTTCCCTGCCAAAAACACCGTATATGCACCGTATATGTATGGTTCTGGCCAACCCAATTTATATACGTTCAGTGCTCTGCTCCAAATTTATGCGTTATCCCTTGATGTGCCTGCTTCTGTGCCTTAGTTTATGATGAATGGGATGGACTATTTCCAGCAGCAGTGTTTCTTGTCATTACCGCTGATTGATGCAGATTCCTCCCAACAAAAAGCCGTTCTTCAGGATACCGGTCTTCAATTACCATGAAGGATACTTTGCTTGCAACTTCTCTGCAAACTACTTCCTCGGCTCGCAGCGACATCCTGAGGTAGGAATCTCGGCCAAGGCGGATGCTTTCATTAAGCAAAACTGTATGGACTGAACGGGATGTTTTTTGCTAGAAACCTTTTGAGCTGTAACACTTGAGCAATCTGCGCGCAGATGAATCCGTACGCAACAATGAGAGGGCACCAGGAGCCTCGTCCTAAAAGCCACGCCAAAGGCTGCCCCTGTTACACAATTATGTTCTCAAAAGCATGATCTTAAAAGCAGAGTGATCCTTTCCCTCCTTCTTTTGCTGCTGCCTCACATTGAGCTTGGAATGCCTACAAGAGTCTCCCTGTTCTTGCAGTGCAAATGTAATCTATCACTACATTATGGTGTGTGCCTCTACATCTCCCTAGCTTTGTCTCCCTTTTGCCTTCCTTGTTTCTACCAGGTCTGAGCAGTTCTGAGTGTTCTATCGTGTGAGGATGTTGATATTTACCCTCATCCCTCCACATTCTGCGTTGCAATGCAACTGAGCTGCAGGGGTGGGTGGCTGTAAGTACTATGTACTATGTACTATGGCACCAACACTCTTTCTTTCCCTAGATGTATGATGTGTTAAAAGTTGCAACAACTTCTATTCCCTACAACAATTAACAGCCGCGCACAAGCTTTACAATAAGTTTCAAACTGAACGGGTGTGCCGTTTTGATTTTGTTAATGGTGCCACTGCAGAAAATTGTGTCAGCCACGTTATTTCGCGCACACAGGTGCCTCGATTGACACATGAGCAACTACAGGCCATCGAATTGTTTGAGGAGCTTGCTGGGAGCGACCATCTGGCAATGCACATGGCACTTCAGCCAGGAGACCTGCAGCTGCTGAACAATCACACTATGCTTCATACTCGATCAGAGTTCAAAGACCACCCTGTGAGTTGCTGGTTCTTGCGATGATGTTTCACACTTGATGATGCTTTATACTTGAAAACAAGCAACGACAGCACCCTGCGCTCTTCGCACGCTGCTTTATTTCTTCGCAGCAGATGAAACCTTCCTTGCTATAGCCGCATGTGTTGCATTGATGTGTCATTCGCGATCCAGTTTGATTCTTGTGATCAATAATTACTATACCTCTTGTCAGCATATGGTAATTGCAAGAGTTAATTAGCTATACAGGTCCTTTAGAGGACGCTCTGGAAAGAGTATGGTAAGGGATTAAATTCCATTAGAGTTTAGCAATTTTCATCAGGGTTTAAGCCCAAAAGGGAAGAGGGGCGATTTATAAGTAAAAGAGTAAAAGTAAAAGTAGCTGAGATTTAGGAGGCCGGTGGTGGAATGCTAGAAACGCGGATGTCATGCAGGTTGGCAAAATCAATGTGCCTGATGATGCATGCAAACTATTTGGCGTGCATGCGCAGGAGGGCAGCCAGAAGAGGCACCTCCTTCGCTTATGGATCTCTCCCATGTCTGAACGTGCACTGCCTCCTGTCTACTCGGAATTATATGGGTCTACTCAGATTGGAAACAGGTGCGGTGGACAAGGGTATTAAGTGTCTGCGTACTTGTGTGTGTTACAGCAGCTCGTTTTTGTGGGGTAAAGGATGCTGGAGAGGAAGTATACTTTAACTTGGGGTTTAGGGTTTACCCTAAACCCTTATAAATAAGCAGAGGTGGTCGACGGAGGCCTGAAAAAGGGGTACTTTTGAAATGTTCCCAGAGTAAGGGTGACTTAGCTGGCAACTTCTAAGCTTAACACCCAGATGTAGTGCTGATAACACCTGAGCCTGAATGTTGCCAGCTGGGGCAAAAATGTCTGTTTGCCTGCGGCGTGAACCCTAATTTCCACCACCATTCTCTCATATCTCACCACACACTGACCTGATTTGTGTCATTTTTATATGACATTATAATAAAGAATATCATTGCAAGAAAAACAGGGCAAAACAGAGCAGTAGTTGGCCAGGTACCCCATTGCCCATTTCCCTTGAAAAATCAGCAAAAGGGGTGCCAAAAAGGATGAAAAACCAAGTTCCACCAAATTCCCGATCATAAACGAAGTACTCCCGTCGTGTTTTGAGGTGAAAAGAGGCCCTGGGTTGAGTGTGATGGCTCAATACGTAAACATTCAGTGCCAGAATTTGCAAATTTTGAACTGGATTTCTGCCCAGACCACTGGGGTAGTCCATTTGGCCTCAAACTTCATAAAACATCTAGTTACCTAGTTACGGATATGTTATTTAAACGATTGCATCGAAAAAGGAACAATTTCAGGACATTTACTCCGTCGACCACCTCTGCTTAAAAAGGAGAACTTTGTGGTTTGTATTTGCAAACTAGCAAGCTGCCAGCAGTGACATGTTTGCTTAAGGATCCCTACGCTGGCTTTAATTTAAAATGGTTTAATCAGGACTCAGTGGCCCTTTCTGGAGGAGAGACGTAGGTTCAAGAGGCCAAGTTTCTTCAGGTCCTGAAGCCAAAGTGGTTGATCTTGCAAAATCAACATGCTCACTAGAAGTAGTGAAGTAGGATCGTGAAAAACTTGTGCCCCAAATAACCTCCCATGACCACTGCATTGATGCAGGGGAGCCATCCTCGTGCCTCCTGGCAAAGAGTGCATTACAGAGGACGCTGACTAAGCACGTGTTTCCCACTGTTATTCGCGTGCTTAAATGTGTATTTTTACTGAACCAGATTTAGGCCTTGTTCCCTCCCTAGATTTGCGCTATCCTTGTTAAATTGTAAATGATGCACCACACTTTTTGTGCCATTCCTTTTTGCTAGAGTAGCAGAAAAGTCAGAACAGCGAGCCACCCTAGGGTTGGCCCAGTGATCAGCTGCCAGGGGCTTCATTTATTGAGGGTTAAATTGGCAAGTAGATTTACTCAGACAAAGCTAGGAATCAATCGCTATTTAATCATTGACGATGCCATCTTTGTTGCCTTGGTATCCTATCAATTGGTGTTAAATTATGATACCAGTGCCTTGCATCATTTTTTAGCCGGAGGCCTTTATCAATCATACATGTCTGGAGTAGAAGACTGCCTGCAGTCCTATGAGGGGTGGGGTTATTCTGGTGCATGTGACCGTCTGATCTCAGGTGAAATTTATGGTGCATGTGACCGTCTGATCTTCAGGTGAATTTGCTTGCCACAAGACTTTATTGCTGTATTAGCCTCATGTTACCGTACGTTGCCATACAAAAAATGCTGAGTTCAGTGTGTAACACTTGAACTCCAGTTGGAGTGAAGCAAAGTGATATCACTCATATCACTCATACCACTCGTGATTTTAATCTGTGTTCCTCTCGAGTTTCTCCATCTTTTTAGTTACTTATTCCTCACAGCTGCTTTTCCTTCTTATTCCAAGTTTGATTGTTTCAGAGGGGGACACTGGGCAAAACCCAAAACATGCTCCTTTTTGCATGAAAGGTGCAACTACTAACACGTCACTTCATCAAATTGGACCCAACCTAGCTTCAAACTGATGCTGACTTTATAAGCTTCCCGAGCATGTGCTCAGATTTAGACAAGTCGCCCTGCGTACAGAATGACAGGACTAGAAGCACATGTCATGCACCTGTACCCTTGATGGGTGCTTTTCAGGGGGAATGCCATATTAATTTGCATATCTCGCCAACCACTTACTCCATTGTTTTTGCAATGATCATTAAATTGTTATAAGGATTTCAAAGCACTGAAAAGCACCGGGTTTGGTGCTCTGGCTGGTCAGATACAGCATATGGCTGCTCAAAAAGTAGGGTTCACGCCGCGGCCGATTAGGTGTGGGCCCCTTAATTTGCAGGTTTCAGATATGCAGCTGAGCTTGAAACCTGCAAATTAGGGGGCCCTTACCCTGGGACATGCAAAAATCGTACCATTTTGGGCCTTGGTGTCCCCTCTCTGTGGTTTTTCTTCCTTTTCCCTCTAGTCTGGGCAGTTGTGAGGACCTAAAGTCAAGCATCTGTGACGAGAGCTTGTAAGTAATTAACCGCCGTCTCACGGGGCAAACGTATCAGAACCACGCTTTGCTTTTGCCATTTGGTTCAGGACTGAGCAAATTGACCTTTTATTCTAACTTTTGTCAATATCACGGGGTTTTCGTTGCCTGCGTAGTTGTTCTTCTTTTTAAGCATCAATTGGAGTAAAGTTTCAAATGGTTAGTATCCAAGAGCGAAGAGCGAAGAGCACAAGGATAGAAATTCAGAAAACCCAGGTAGTAGTGGAAAACACTTCCCACATTGATAAGGATCAAGATGGACTTAAAGCTGGGCATCAATTTTGAAAGCAGTCAGGAAAAGTAATAGAACGCAGATAGCGTAAAGACTACCGGCATGGATCAGGAAGGGTTGGTGTATTGTGTTCTGCACCACCCAATGGATGGAGAGGCACACAATATCCCACCTGGAGAATAAAAGAGGAAAAGCTCTTCAATGGGGATCAGGTGGTTGGGAGGCAGAGGCCTGCACACCACTAGGAGTGTTGCTCATATATTTTTGAGGGTCGTGGTCGATGTCTTGTCTTATTTGTATGTTTTTGTTGCGGATCTGATGGCATGTAAGCTTGATTTTTTCATGAGTGCTGTGGGACTTCAAGGCTGAGGCGTGGGTTCCTTGTATGGCTGCCGTAAATGGTGCCTGTTGCTCCTAGCAGGATGGTGTGAAGGGTTTTACGGTGTCCGAGTAAGCAAGACATTAGCAGCTTAAATTGTTATTGTGCCTTATCTGCTTGTTGGGTAGGAGAAGTGTCCGCAGAAAACTGCTGAGTTCAGTGTGTAACACTTGAGCTCCAGTTCTTGGAGTGAAGCAAGTGATATCAATCATAGCACTCTTGCTATTTATCTGTGCTCCTTTCCATTTTCTCCATCTTTTTATTACTTGGTCCTGACAACTGCTATCCTTCTGAGTCTGGGTTTATTTTCTCTCCCTTTTTTATTACATATATATGTATAGTTCCCCTCTTTCTGGGTAGTTGTGAGGACCTAATTTCTAGCAGTTGTGACCCGCCCTTGTAAATAATCCACCGCCATCTCACGATGCACACGTAATAGAACTCATTTTCGACCAGTCCATATCGTGTCTGCTGTATGTTAAATGCCTCTTCGTGTCATAGCCAGAGAGGTATTGACAAGGTTATCTGCTAGGTTATGGGCAAATTTCCTTGCAATATTGGCAGACCTAGTTTGGTACGTGTTTGTGTGGGTTTCCTTTGGGGCGTGGTTGCCGGGCAAGTTGCCTCTACTAGTCTCCACGAAATCATCAAGGGAGTGTGTAGCACCAACTTCAGCACTCATGAAACCTCTTAAGGTCTTGGCTTAGCTAATCCTTGATGTAACGTACCTCAGCTAATCCTCAAAGAGGCCAGGGCCGAGACCAGTCAGCAGCCAATCAGCCAAACAACCTGGCTGAAGGTCACTCCAAATTGTAACATCTATATTGTCATGCTAAATCAGTGGCATGGACGAATCGTGTGATTTTCCCTGGATTTATAATGTGAGCAACGGTTTTATGGTTATTTGGTTGTTTGGCCAGTTTAGATGGTCCTCT
>Ga0307974_1002282_pt1 | contig 13582 bp, 6 predicted proteins | sample OrgLakmetagen784_FD_201812 | JGI IMG/M metagenome (GOLD analysis project Ga0307974, IMG submission 201812) | Saline water microbial communities from Organic Lake, Antarctica - #784 | ecosystem: Environmental > Aquatic > Non-marine Saline and Alkaline > Saline | place: Antarctica: Organic Lake... | reverse complement strand
TTGCTGCAGGTGTCCAATGACTGTGTAGATGCTGCTGCTGATGTGCTTGCTGTAGTCCTGTGCAGGTGCCTCTCTTTTCCTGCATGCTCCTCCCTCTGAGCGCTAGCGTCGGCAATTTCTCCCATGCAAGCGCTGCGACTACGCCCTGAGGATTCCGGCCGGGTCAGCTTTGCATGCTGCTACACCTACGCCGGGATTCTGCCTAATGAAGTGCTCGCAGATGCGGGGGGCACCGCTGCTGCAATCTCGGAATGCTGGCATCTGGCATCGGCATCTCGTAAATCTGCTCCTTCGGTCCCATAACAACAACACGATGCCACTCAGGGCCTTTACCAGGAGGCATTATAATGTTCTGGAGGCTGGGGGGGCAATTTGGTGGTGGTTGGGGGGTGGTTGGTGCAAGCCCAGGGTACTCCCTAAAATAGCAAAAATACGTTTGCGTTTTATACGCGTATGTTGCGTATGTCGTATTAATGGCGTATTAATCGATATGGGACGTCTCAAAAGTCCGTATGACCCATCCCTGAAAAATACGGTTAAATACGTGATGAATACGATACGACGTATAATATGCCTACGCCGTATGACCCATCCCTGTATCTTACCAATAAAAAAGCAATCACCACCCCTATACCTATTACTTCAGTAAAACCCAGCATCCACCCTGTCTAAAAGGTGCTTTTGGAGCCCTGGGGGCTTGTGTGCGGCTACCTTTACCTCGATAACTGAAAGGTGGAAATGGTGGCTTTGACAAACAACCAAAGTTCAGGGATGGAAAATTATGTTGATAAAGCAACCTGAATATTTTAACGACTTGCATGTTCACATTCCTCTATTCTATTCAAACCACATTTCTGCCACCCTTCCCCCTCCATAGCAGTCACTGCCACTGTCACCCTCTTAAATTTTGTCGCTGTCACTGATGCTGTTGCTGCACGCCTTGCTTGTGCTGGGTGCTTGGGTGTGAGCTGCTTGGGTGCTAGCCCTGGTCTTGCGCGCTGTCTGCAGCAGCTGCTCCTCTGTCAGCCTTTCGCTGCCTTAGCTCAAGGGCAGCTGGGGCTGGGGGGGGAGGGGCAGGCGGAGCAGGGGGGCTCCCTGACCGCTCATCACTTTGCTGCTTTAAAATAAAAATCCTGCACTACTGTCCCTGAACCGCCATCCCTGAAAAATTTACATAGTAAACCACGTTCTCAGAGTAGTACCTCACGGCCACCCCCAAAAATGTTAATTAGGGGCGGTGATATACTTTATGTCCGGTAGCCAAATAATGAGCGTAACGTCAAAATTTAATTCTCATGAGTATAGTAATTTTATTGTTGGCCACTAAGCAAGACCACGGCGACCCTTTAATAAAACTTTGGTGCTATAAGCTTAATTGTTACCGCTCTCATCTAATGTGCGTGAACTATGTGAGCAAAAGGTACCCACCTAAGATTGGTTAATATTTTTGGGGGTGAACAAGTGTGCCACTTGCAAGTGAAGATATTTAGATTTCAACGATGCAATTTTCACTTGATAGTTTTACCAATTGCTTTCCGATTAAAAAAACAACAATTCCCCACCACTATAAGATATTGACCAACTTAGGCAGCTTACACCTCCTTATTTGAGCCTCAATTGTTATTGTTTGAGCCTCGATTGTTCATTGTTTTTGCCGTGCCCGCAGGACATGATGAAGTCGTGTGCTTCCAAATGTGGGGAAGAGTTTGAGGGAAAGATGCCCAAGCTTAAGCAGGACATTGTGAAGCAGCTACAAAAGCTGTAGATAATAGCTTGGGTTAAACGCTTATTTGGTCCTGATGATAACGATATTTGCTGCAGTGTGTAGTGTCACACACCCTAGCTGCAGCGCACTGTGTACTGCAGCAGCTTTGCGCGTTAATCTAATTAGCGATTAAGTTGAATACAACAGTAGTTTAGCTACTAGTGGTTTACCAAACGATTGACATCCCTTGGTTTTTTGCTTCTACTCTTAACACCTGTCAATCATTGCCTTGAGCACACACACAATTGGTCGGATTCCCACCACACTTCACACAGGCCTCTCCAGGCTCACCCAGGCCACCCCACGGGCTGAAACTCGACATTGGCTACTAATTAAAACTCATACCGCACCAAATGAATGCTGTGACCCTGGGGTGCGGTGTGTGAAGTGTTAGAGACAAGTTTTGTTTTGGGGGAACCCAGACCTCCTCCCCGGGCCCACCCAGGGCACCTCCCGGGCTGAGACTTGACATAGGCTCCTAACCAAAATCTTTACCGAGGCAGATGAATTCTGGGACCCTGGGGTGCCGTGTGTAAAGTTTTAGAGACAAGTTTATGTTTGGAAGCTCCAAGAAGCTGCCCAGGATTCCTCAGCCAGGCCCCCGGACCACTTAGTAATGATGCAGCACCCATTAGCACACTTTCCTGGCTGCGGATGCTGTGTCAGGGGCCCGGGAGTGTTCCGGTTGCGAAATTCACGGTCGATTAAGCAAGCAGAATCAAGTAATATATAATTAAATATACTCAGATGTTGATGACGCGCGAAAGTTTGCTTGGACGGGACTCTTAAGAACACGGTCTATGTTGGCTTGGACTGTTTGCGGGGCATGGAGTGCAAGCGTAAAATGCAGGTGCTTGCCGTGCACTCTGTGTAGCTGAGTTCAGACATCGTGGCCAGCCCGAGCACCTGCCCTCCCAACAGACCTGTCTGTGGAACAGACCTGTCTGTGTGGCAGGAGCAGCACATCCTCACGCCTGTTACAACAAACTGACTTTTATTTCAAACGGAGATACCGGTATTGGCTGGGTGTCTGACTGTGATAAAAATCCAACTTACACATAACCAACAATCTGCCAGTGTCCCGATTGATTTTATTGGAACCCTAGGACACGAAATGCTTACAAAAACCCAAGTAATACGCATTGATATGCTGTTGTAATGTGTTATTGAATGAGCTATGTGATGGGGTGTAAATTATGGATGGCTTCAAGCAATCTTCACCTGTGGGTTCTCTCCCTGTAGCCTGGGACACCTCAGAGGAAAAGTGTACAAACCTGGAGCACTCTAGACGATGCGAAAGGATAAAGAGGCATTGGAGGAGAACAAATGGGTGCGAAAACAAGCTAGAACCCTGTCACACGCACACACGCACACACGCACACACAAACACACACACACACACACAAACAGACAAACACACACACACGCACACGCACACGCACACGCACACGCACACGCACACGCACACGCACACGCACAGATACACACACACAAACACACACACACAGACACACACACACGCACACACACACACACACACATACATTTGCCTTGCCCCTACAGTCACCCTTTTGTAGTATCTACCGAGACTGAAGTGACGCACAGGCCTTTTGATAGTTGTGGACAATTTAGAGAAGCTGTTGGCTCGTGCTCGCCCGGATTGAACCCACCTTCCTTGCAGGTTTGATAAGGCACGCAAGTCGCTTAGTTGTGATTGCATTATACGAAATAATCTGTTCAGCGGCAGAAGGTCTGACGGTTCCATTCAATGCCTGCCCACCTCTCGTTATTAACAATGTCGTATCATTGACTTTGGCGCACAGTTTGGTAGAACGACAGCTGCTTTGTTTCATTGTACAACACCATGGCGACATCATGCAAGCATGGAATTCGATCAGACTTTGTGAGTGCACAAAGTGTGGTATACATCCCAACGTATACTTACTTGAGCATCATACACAAACTGCAACACTGCACACACTACTGTGGCTTGCAGACAGACGTGGACCAGCAGCAGCTGGAGCAGTTCATCTCAATCACGTCAGAGCTGGCGCAGAATATGCAAGGTGGGTGATGGGGTCATGCCTTCAGAGTTTTAGTTTTACGTGTTAATTGTTTTTCCTTTTTTATTGGTCAGCATAAGGCAGCACAGTGGAGTTTGCTCTAACTTTGTTATAATAATTGGTTGAAATAGGTGAAACGCAACCTTGTTTTAATACACCTTGTACTTTGTAAACAATATCTGTGCCCAACCAGAACCAATGCCTCTGTAGAATGCAAGACAGGGCTCGTCTGACTTATGAATTTAGATTTGTCGACGCCGTAAAAAAAAAAAATTGTGTAGTCAAAGTTTGAATAACGTTCCGGTTCTCTCAGGCAGAACTGCTTTCCAGCTTGTATCTACAATGGAAATTCCTACGCGCACTCCTGCAATCGTCACGAATACAGTCAAAAGTATGGCTTTAACACTCATAAGTCCAATGTCCAACCTGCAAAAGGCACGGCCCACTTACTTTTAGTGCTTAAAGGAGTGGGTCTTACAGCGTAATTTTAGAATTATAAGTTATTTATGGCCATGCCCTGTCACTTGTGCATGCCTTCAGAAGCAAGGCCCAAACCAGAAGAGCAGCCGGCGGCCAGCTTTCTTGCCAGGTGGTTTGGCAAAAGACCAGGTAACATTCGGTCAGGGCTTAGTATGTGCACCAGCATGTTAAATGATATTTAGTTGTGGACCTGCGCTCTGATTGTTGGCAAGTCACGTTTCTTGTGCACATTACAACAGAGTGTGGAATTGCTCTTGCCATGATCGACTTTCCATCGATCCCAATGTTAAGGCCCAGGCATACTTGTTCAAAAGGTGTCTGAAATAATGCTCTCAACAAGCAACGCTCAGCAGTCTTTCTCGATGTAAGTTGTCAGATTTTCCCCTCACTTGCAGATTTACCCCCGCAAGCAAATAATCCCCCGTCTGTGGCTGGGAATTCATCAGCAGGAGAATGTAGCAGCAAACTGTTCTCACAGTTTGCCTTTCCGACTCAGGAGGTTTAGGAACAAAGTCTTAACCATCCATACGGAGAGCGTTGTGTTTCCCGTGTCCGTTGCGTTCCTCATTAGTAGGATGAATAATCAATTTTACTCTGCACCAATGAATGATAAGAATTTAGTGATGCCAACTGTGCGAAAGTTGAGTGTACAATGGTTACAATGGGGGGTGACCTTCAGCCAGGTTGTTTGGCTGATCGGCTGCTGACTGGTCGGCCAGCCACAAATAAATCCATAAGCTCAGAAAGAAAAAGGAAAAGTCTATTGTTCTGCTGAGTAAGGAAATCATGAACAAGTTGGTTGTTGACCTGTTGCAGCAAAAAGGGTTTAAAGTTGAGTGTCGAGTAGTCAAGCATCGGTAAGGGTTTAATATATACAAATAATCAGAACGCGCCCTTTCCGAGAGCTCGGAAATTATGATGTTAGTAGGTTTTCGAAGTTGCAGTGGTCCAGTTTAAAGTTTTTCGTCTACAATTTCGGATGGGAGAGGTGAGCAGCACTCGTACACACACACACACACACACACACACACAACACAACACACACACACACGCACACGCACACACATACGCACACACACACATACACACATACATACACACACATACACACACACTCACTCACTCACACACACATACACACACAAACACACGCACGTGCGCACACGCACACACAACACACACACACACACACAACACAACACACATGCACACGCACACACACATATACACACACACACGCACGTGCACACACACACACACACACATGCACACGCACAACACAACACACATACACACACACTCACTCACTCACACACACGCATACACACACAAACACACGCGCGTGAGCACACACACACACACACACACACACACACACACACACACACACACACACACACACACACACACACACACAAACGCACACCTCCGTCCAGTTGTGCCTACCCTTTTTACTCAATCCACTGTGATTGATTCCCTCTCTGATTCACTCACTGTTCAGAGGACGCTAGTCTTGAACTGCTGGTCAGGCCCCAGATGTGTGAGCACCTCCCTTCTCTATGCGTTTTCCATGCGAGAGGACACAGAGGTATAGGAAAATGTTTAATGTAGTGGCTGGTAAAGTCTTTATTGTAGTGGCTGGCAGCAGTTCTCTATCTTGAAGGTGCAGCGAAAAAGCTTCTACTGGTCTATTGCAGTGGTCCTACATGCTAGTCATAAACTTACTTGCACACACACACACTCACACACACACACTCTCACACACACACAAATACACACGCACACGCACGCGTATACGCACACGCACACGCATACCTCGCGTACCTCTTGTGGAAATGCTTCGGTGAAAAAGGTCCAGTGAACATTTGTCATTACCAAACAAATATCCCCCAATTAGGTTCTGGATGAGCCCCTGTACGCCAGTTACTTAAAACGGACTGGGCTGGACCACCCAGGAAGGGAGGAGGTGTGGCTTTCTAGTGTATGATGTAATGCATGTAGGGTTGGCCAAAACCATACATACATACGTATATACGATGTATAAACGGTGTATAGGTAAACGGTATTTTTAGCAGGGAAATCAACATACATACGGTCATATACAGTGTACATATATGGTTCCGGCCAACCCTAATTACATGTGATGCAATACGTATGATGCGCTGCTGTACTAAGGTGTCTGTTCCTTCCCTGCTTCATTGCCCCTTTTCCAATGGACCTGTCTGCCTCCTGTAAGCCTGGATCTGGGTGCACTTGAACGCACATCCTCACAAATCCGAGCAATGGTAGTTCATCGACCTTGGCCTTAAACTTGCCTGCAGTGGGGCAAGTGATGTGTAATGTGTGAAGCTTATGGATGCGCAGATTACAGCTTTTTTGGGCTATGAAAGCTACGCAACTCAACTGCCCCCCACATTAGGTATCCAAGTAAACGGATCCCCTTTCTTACCCAGATCCCCTTTCTTACCCAGTGGCTTCAAACACACACACACACACATACACATGACACAAAACTTTTGCCTTTTTGGTAAAAAAACTATAAACAAAGCATAGAAAAGGCAGAGGCAAAAACACTGTGTTGGCGTGCTTTTATAGAAATTAAAGGATATTACACACATCATAGGACATATATAAATATACATAACTTTGTGTGTTGCTCCATTCTGGCAGGTTCTGAGCAGCCAGGACACTGATGGGGACGCTGTCATGGACCGTATATTCTCTGGCCCACACATGAAGCCAATCCTATACGCAAAGGTGTGCTCACCGCACCGGATTGGTGTGGAAACAGGCAATCCACGCTACGGCAGTGGTGTTGCGTGAACGAAGAGAGGACTAACAGCAAAGCAAGGTGCAGCGGCATTCTATCGTAGCTCCCTAAGTGCGTGATGTGCAACTCTCAAGGCAGCATATAAAAATGTTACAGTCAACTTACGACAAAAATGTTGGACTAAGTGTTTGACAAAAATGGACAAAAAATGGGACAAAAATGGACAGAAAGATGTACTCCCTGCTTGCTACTTGTAATACAGTGCACTTCACTTTCTCTCCTACGTGCCTTGATTACTCGTTTAGTTAATTTTGGATTACAAAGGCCTCCAGCCTGGCGCGGCTGCTCAATTAATAAATATTCCCAAACAAATCAATCAGAAAGAACAACAGTTGCATTAATAATCACCCTTGTCCTCCCCCTTCTTGCCTACCTGATCTCACACACAGCAAATAGGGAAGCACAAAGTCGGCTGCTCGTCAGCTGTGTTTGGCAAGGGCAAGCACATCATCCTAGTGAGGGATCCTGCCAGGTAACGCTCACGTGCTTATTTTCAGCTGCTATGCGTTACTTGCTATAAAATAGTCGCTTCCAGCGTAGTCTTTCTCTTTTTCCTTCTGTAGACACCGTGTATATTATGTATTCGTTCTGTTTAATTCCTAAACACGGAGTCGCAACGCAGATCGTGATTACATAACAAAGTACATTTATGGCCTTGCACATCCATAGTAAAATTCCTTGCGGATGAAAGGAAATAAAGATTAGCCGGCACTGAGACACCACTCCTCATATCAGGAAAGGAAAAGGAGCAATTTCGGTACCAAGTTCTGTAAGACACCTCCACCAGCATACAGGAATCAATGGGATTCAATGGGTTGCCTTGTACTTGTGTCTTTGTTTCTATTTTTGTGCGGTGCAGTCCACCCAAGCAGCAATTTGCCACTGCTTCACAGGAAGTATTACTGCCTCAAAGGGGTTCAGGAACCCAGACACTGTTGGTTACTTGTATTTTTTGTACTACAGAGGGAGGGATGGGTAAACCCATTTTCTTTGTGGATTTGGAATGTACATTCTGTCTTTTTTTATTAGGCAGGAAGTTACGTGTATACCAACCTCTCATGTTTTTTATCATACCGTACCTTTGTGGACTCATCCCGCACCCCCAAAATAAATATTTTATTGGACTTCATCCCGCACCCCAAGAATAATTATTTTGTCCCCTCCCCGCATCAACCCCGCAGGGTTTCTGACCCAGTTTAGCTTACCAGACAGTTTAGATGCCACAAAAGGTCAAAAACAAAATCACCAGTCAGTTGCATGCTTGTTTGCATGTCAGTTTACTATCTCCAATTAATCCTCTCTGTTCTACTACCCCTTTGCTGCCCCCCCCTCTTTTCTGCTCCCTTTTCCTCTGCTGCTGCTCTTATCCTCCATCGCAGTCGCTGTTGCAGTTGCTGTCCTCATTGCACGCGCTCTCCTCATTGCACTCGCTCTCCTCGTTGCACTCGCTCTCCTCGCTGCTGCTGTTGCGTGCTGTGCTTGTGCTTGCACCAGCTGATGGTGCTGCTTGGGTACGAGCAGCCTTGGTGCGTGACCTTGATTTGTGCACCAGCTGCCTCAGGGGCGTCTCGCTCATCACCGGCAGCGACCAAACACTTATTTAAACCTATCCTGCGTCAACCCCGCAGGATTAAAAACAAACGTTACCGCACTCACCCCGCAGGGCAAAAAACAATATTTATGCGGGGTGATATCGAAAAGATACGGACACAAAAGCTTCACTCATTATACAATGTGTGTTGTCTAACCCTACAGTTTCCCAACGTATGACGTTTGCACAACAGCACGCACGCGCGCGCATACACACACACACACACAAATACACACGTACACATGCAAGGGTGCTGGCAAGCTGGTCGGAAGTCAGTCCGCCTTCTCAGCAGGAGCTTGGATACACGGCCCTGCTTGAGATTGTGTCAGAGTTGCGTCAACGAGGGTAGGTCTACCCGCAATTTCTCTGCAGCCAAGTATCAGATTTATTTGGGCTTTGGGCTAAGACTTGCAACATTGAAACACGTGCGTATAGAAGCACACTTCTTGCTACCTTACCTCTACAAAATAGTTGGGGATTGGAGGATGCTACCAACAAGAGTTCTAAGCATGTGCAGCTGGTCTTTTATCGTCTTATTCTTGAGATCACACATGCTCACACAATTTCATTTCTTCCTCCACATTCCCAGCAAGGAGGTCATACTTGTGCTGTCGGATTCCTTGATTGATGACCCTGAGGTCACATTGCGGCTTCTCTGTCAAAAGGTGATTTGGCGGTCGAGCTAACGTTAACGGTATCGCAATTTGCAATTTTAATGTGGATACCTCCCTTAATTGTAAATTATTGTAGGGTTTGAATTTTGATGCCTCTCTTTGCTCCTTGGTTAAATGCTGAAAGCATTGCCCATGTCAGTCTAACAATGTGAATGGTATGCAGCTGTCAAGTTTCGACTTGTGTGTGTGCACGTGCACGTGTTGGTAGTAGCTTTGCTCGAACCCAATTTCCATTCATCTCTTCCTTTTTACCTGTTTTCCTTACAGCACACATACGCTTGTAACGATATGCGTAGCAGAGACAGAGTACGGCTTACAATGCAGGAAATGGCCCTCATTTTGTTGGTTGTTTCTGTACACTCTGTCCATAGGTTAGGCAGGACTCTGGTGACAGTTTGAGCAATGGTTTGAAGCCCACCCTAATACTTATCATTTGGCGATGCACTTTTATTGCCTTATGCTCTCCGCAATGTGCAGCTGGATATCCCCTTTTCTCCTAAGATGCTGGCATGGCCAGCTGGGCCCAAACCTTTTGACGGCAGCTGGGCGCAATACTGGTATGGCGGCACCCATGCAAGCACAGGTGCGTTCTATACGTTTGCATTGTGAGATGGCGGTGGATTGTTTACAAGTCCGGGTCACAACTGCTAAGGAATTAGGTCCTCACACAACTGCCCAGAAAAGGGGACAAATATAAGTATGTATACACATATACATGTAAAGGTATTTAAATAAGTAGAAAGGTAGGAACAATTAAACCCAAACTAAGGAGGAATAGCAGTTGTGAGGATTAAGTAAATAAAAAGATGGAGAAACTGGAGAGGAACACAGATAGAAAGCAAGAGTGATATGAGAGATATCACTTTGCTTCACTTCAAGAACTAGAGTTCAAGTGTTACACACTGAACCCAGCAGTTTCCAAGCAGGGATGTGATTTTCATGCAAATTTTAGAGATCCACACTTCCTAACGTGCCTACCTAAAATCTGGAGCAGGATTGTGAAGCAAGTCGAGGAAGGAGAGAAACAACTTTGTACGCCTAGCTCAGTCACAGGCTTTTTGTTTAGCTTTGCAATGCACGTACACTTCTTTTAGTTTATGCAAAGCGTAGGACGTTTTTAGGCGTGTTGAATAAAAACTGATGCAATGAAGCCTAACAAAGTTATCATGCCTTGTGATTACTAAAATATGCCCGGCCTTAAACAAACGCATAGCACGCAAATGCAGGGACATAAAACAGTTTGCAACGCATGTCCGCACTTCTAGATTGCGTTCAAAGTAAAGGGATTTTTGGGGAGGTGTGAGAATAAAATTCATGCCTTGAGGCCTATTAAGTTTGTTCCTTTATGTCTTCAAAAAAGTGCTCGGTTTTGTGTTGATGACACAAAGCATACTCAAAACCTAAGAACTGAGGCACCTTGCGGTATCATGTCAGGAAAGGGCCAAGGAATATTTTGCTGTGCTCGTTTTTATCGATCTTCTTGAAAGTGCTACCTGTCTTCCTTACGCTGTTCTGCCAACCCGGACAGGCTCTCTGTTTGTTGTTACATTGCAAGTGAATGTAAACCCACACTGTACAGGCTTTTCTGCGGATGCCCAGAAAAAGGCAACCCTTAACCTATCTGCAATTCCCAAGGACATGCGCCCCATGCTAGCAGAGTGCTCTGCAATCTACCAGCTCCTTCTTCCCATGGCCTTACGCCCTTTATCGGTTGAAAAAAAGGTATGATTATGAATTGGTGCATATTGTTGCCTCTAAACCCCCCAAACCCCCCCTTCCCCTCTCTCTCTCTCTCTCTCTCTCTCTCTCTCTCTCTCCCTCTTCTTTCTTCTTTCTTCTTTCTTCTCTCGAATCAATCCCTTTCTTCTCTAGAGTCAAAATTATTTATTCACGCGTGCTGGGGCCATACACTCCCGTGGGTCTGCTCATTTTGTGCTCTGTCACTCTCCAAATCACACATATATATACACACAGACACACAAACATCACACATTAAATTACATTTCTTTCTTTCTCCGTGTCTGTTTTAGTTTGTACGCCTCTCCTTGTTTGCGTGCTAATGAGGTACACAGCTTAGATACGTGCATTGCTTTGGCAACAGTCTTTACAACTCTGGCAGCAAATTGCAGAAGTTTGATGGCACTTTAATAAGAGCTTCACAGTTAATTTCAGGCATGAAAGGTAGAAAGAAGTGTAATATCTTCGCTTTGCTCTTCCGCTGTTTGTACCATTTTACGCCCCCAAAAAGAACGGAAATGTTTTCTTTGCCTGCAGGCTGTAGAAATTGAGCAAGACAGCAGTTTGCAAGGCAGCAGGAATAAAGGGGGGACTCACAGCTATGCAGGCGACGCCAGAAATGATGACGTGTTTATTGGCATCAGGGACGGGGTGTCCGGGAGGTTTGATCTGGTGCGGATCTGGTACTGGTTGGTGTTTGGGTTGCGTAAGGTGTAAGGTAAAATGCCACTGGTAGTGGCATGATATTAGGTGGAGGGCACGAGGTGTTTGCGCACGGCATGATATTGCGCACGGCATGATATTGCACACGCCATGAAATTGCACACGGCATGATATTGCACACGGCATGATGATACACACGGCATGATGATACACACGGCATGATATTGCACACGGCATGATAATACAAACAGCATGATATAAGTTGGAGGGCACGAGGTGTTTGCACACGGATGATGAGAACACGGTGTTTGTGCGGTGTGTCATTGTGTACAGGGGATAACGAGGCAGGGCTTGAGATTGCGATGAAAGTACTACACACACGCACACATACACCTCAATACTGGTGGTTGTGGTACAGCCAGCACAACTCACATGCTGCTCAAAATGCTGTTGAGGAATCCTGCTCCCCTTTTTTTACAAAATGCAAAGCAAAGAGGCAGCAACAGGTGTGAAGTCCTACAGGCCCCTTGTACTGTTATTCATTTTGCATCTGAATGAGTTTGCACCACAATGACAGTTGCGCTCTTCCAATGATCGATTTTAATCTGGCACCTTGTGTCATGCGTGCAAAGAATAGGAAATTTAATAATTTTGGCTCTGGGTGCTCCGTTCCATGCAGGTCTGGCGTCCCCATGCACGTATCTCAGTCCTGGACTCCGGCTACATGCTTGTGAGTTGCCCTCAGTTGCTCTGTGTCAAGTGTCAAAAAAGTGTCGAGGAAACCATCCCTCTCTGGGCTGCCATGTCTTTCCTCTCCTACACTATTTACGAGGCAGCTCAGAGTTTCAGCAGTGATGTTCTATTCCCCAGTCTGTGCTTAGCCTCGCATTACGGCTGTGCTTATACGCCTTGAGTTAAGAGCGCTTGCACTTATGGGAGTTACAACAGACCTCTCTTCAAATCTTGAGCTGCACGCTTAAATCTGTCTTAAGAATTTATCAAGAATTTCTATCTTTTTGCAATCTTAGACCTGGCTACATCAGCGCAGCCCTAAATCGAACAGCCACACTGAATAAAAGAGGCATTAGCTGGAGGTGCAAGCTAATAGATATCTTTGTCACTGTGAAGGTGATGATGAAATTTGCAAGTGCGCTATCAACCGGCCTGCTACTTCTGGACACACACACACACACACACACACACACACATGCAGGGTGACGGAGTGTGGGAGGGGTTGAGACTTCAGTCGGGAGTGGTTTTGTTTGCTGCAGGTAAAATCAAGGTCGTGTGATATGAGTCTCACAGGCTGGTACGTAGCAGCGGCATAGCTAAGGGGGCAGAAATAAACTCCAGGATAATGGCATTTTAGGGGGGGGATGTAACGTGAGAGCAGCCATCAAGCGTCAGTCGGTATGCACATGAAATCTTCCAATAAAACACTGATTTTGCAACACAGCACACTTTTGAACAGAAATTGGACTTTCAGAGAACATACAAAACCCTGAGCTCCACTGTATTGCCATCACATTTTGATGCAGAGCACTTGGCCAAACTGTACGAGGGTGCCCTAGCGATTGATATGGACATAGGGCTGAACGCCTCCGAGCTCCTAGACCTTGTGTACCAGGTAACGTTGTTGCAACTACAGAGACACAGGTGTCAAAGTCATGTGTCAATCGCGCAACAATCTAAAGCCGGTGCACCTGAAATGAGGAGCAGTCATACACCTTTGCTGAAAAGAACAACACTCAGGCTATACAAGCAGGCTGCCGTTCATGT
>Ga0307974_1002280_pt1:5000-13584 | contig 13584 bp, 15 predicted proteins | sample OrgLakmetagen784_FD_201812 | JGI IMG/M metagenome (GOLD analysis project Ga0307974, IMG submission 201812) | Saline water microbial communities from Organic Lake, Antarctica - #784 | ecosystem: Environmental > Aquatic > Non-marine Saline and Alkaline > Saline | place: Antarctica... | reverse complement strand
AATAGAAGGCCTTATGAGCTCAGGATCTGTGACAGATGTGACTGGCACACTATTCAGGATGAGGAACATATTTTGTTGGACTGTCCGCATGAACATCTAGTCAGACTTCGCACACAGCAACAGCTTACCTCCCCACCTCAGTTTGAGGATGACCCAGCTCGTTTGAGGACCTTTATGAACCATCCTGATATTTTTGGAGTTGCCTCTTTTGTAGCTAAGTGCCTAGCCCTGTTCCCTTGATTTTCCTAGCGTTTTTTTGCTTTTTTCCAAGCTTCCGCTCAGATGCCCACCAGAGGCATATATAGCAATGTAACCTTACCTTACCTTACCAAAGAAAGACGTCATTGAAGATCAGGAGGGTTACAGGCTTGGCCTGAAGCAGGAGCCGGCTTCTGATAAGCGTTTAGTAATAGTACTAGAATGGGCGCGTCTGCACACCACCATGAGTAACGCTAGGAAGTTTTGGGACGTGTTTCTGGCTTATGATCTTTGTAGCTCATCATGAGATTGGTTATTTTGTAGCTGCTGTGGCATGTAACCAGTAGCTCTGAAGCTGTCGAGTGGACTTCTTGTGTGGTTGCTGCAAAAAGTGCCTGTTGCTCCTAGTAGGATGGTAGGAAGGGTTATGTTGTCCTGGTCAGCATATAAACTATAAAGAAATCTAGCTGGGAGGGAACGGAGCATATAAACTATAAAGAAATCTAGCTGGGAGGGAACGGAGCATATAAAATATAAAGAAAACTAGCTGGGAGGGAACGGAGCAGAAAATTGAGCTACACTAAAACGGTCTTCCTTGCAGAGGGTGTGGCTGTGGCATGCGGTTGGAGGGGAGGAACGGAGCAGAAGAAGGTCCAGGAAGATGTGTTGCTGCTGGGTGGGGGGGCAGCGGCGGGGGTGGGCGTGCATGGTGTGTGTGGTGTGTGCCTGCATGGGAAAATTTTCGGACAAGATGTAATGATCAAAGGCCAGGCCTACAATTTTTTTGGAACACTGATCGCCCAGAAAACAGGAAACGAGCAAGACTTGTTTGATGCAAGACAAAGGCGGGAAAAGCTAGACAAGGACGTGAACATAATGCTAAATTATGTAGGCCATAAAGTAGTTATCCTGCCTCAAAACAGGTTTTACTTATACAATAGAGGTAACCACGCCTTTCTGGTTGACAGGAAATGTGTTTATGTGAGGAGTGGTCCTCACTGCCTGCATAGTTTTTTCCTTATTAGTGCAAAAAAAAGATCAAACGAGTGGAGGATCTTTCTTTGCATAAGACACAGCCCGAGGCTTTAAGACTCAGTGCTGATCATGGACCTCTGGGTTAGAAAGCTTGATCCGTGGATTTAGTGCACAAGTTGTTGTTGCAAAAAACACATGGTCCCCCCTGCAAAGGCACGTGAGTCTCACAAGAGCCGAGTAAACAGCAATATCGGTAAAATAAACTCACCTGTTCCAGCTGCAGACATCAGCATGGCTGAAGGCATAGGAGGTGGAGGCGCATACGCTGCTCCCCCCCTCCCTGCACCTCCTCCTCTCCCACCTCCCCTACCACCAAACGAGCCAACTCCCCGCCCACCCGCACCCTGAGTCCTTGCTGCTCCCCCCCTTCCTCTACCTCTGTAGCCTCCCCTTCCCCCTCCCCTGCCACGGCCACCCTGCTGTGAATTGGGGTCAGGCATAGAGTAGAGTGGGGGTGACGTGTCCATTGCTTCCATCCTGCCTGCCCCTTCCCCCACACCCACACCCACGCCAGGGCCTAGCCATGTACCATCGCTGCCACTGTTTGTGATGTTGTTGCTGCTGTTGTTAATAACAGGGGCGTAACGTTTACGCGGACCCTGCAGTGCAGTTCAAGGTACAGTGCAGTCAAGGTACACGCAGTGCAGTGCAGTACAAGGTACAGTGCAGTGAAGTTCAAGGTACACGCAGAGCGCTTTGAATGCACAAGCTGGGTCAGGCCTCAGAATTTGACCTTACCGTGTTCACCGAGACGTAACTGTGTGCTGGATAACACACACACACACACGCACACACACACAGGCAAACCCACGAAGACACAAGGACACGTGCACAAATGTAGAAACACGTGCACATACACAGCATTTACCTGCTGCTGTTGAGAAGAAGGAGAAGAGGGTCGCCCATTGGATGACTGCTGCTGATTGGCTGCAAAGTTGGCAGGAGCTGCTAGGTACCTGCATGGTACATTATGCACGACAAAGAGGTCTTTGATGTGTATGCCTTTGAAGTCCGTATGACCCTATTTGGCTTTGACCGAGACAAGTAACAGGCAAGTTGCTGTCCGCAATGCTTACACACCGTGTCTACAATATTTACACCCTGTCCACGATGTTACACACCGTGTCCACGATGCTTAGACACTGTTTCCGCAATGCTTAGACACCCTGTCCACGATGCTTACACACCCTGTCCGCAATGCTTACACACTGTGTCCACGATGCTTAGACACTGTGTCCACGATGCTTAGACACCCTGTCCACAATGCTTACACACACTGTCCACGATGCTTAGACACTGTGTCCACGATGCTTACACACCCTGTCCATGATGCTTACACACCGTGTCGACGATGCTTACACACCCTGTCCACGATGCTTAGACACCCTGTCCACGATGCTTAGACACTGTGTCCGCAATGCTTACACACCCTGTCCACGATGCTTAGACACTGTCCACAATGCTTACACACCCTGTCCGCAATGCTTAAACACACTGTTCACGATGCTTAGACATCATGTCCACGATGCCTACACCCTGTCCACGATGCTTACACCCTGTCCACGATGCTTACACATCGTTGCCACATCACTGTGAGCTACGATGTTCCTCCTATTCCTGTCTGTTTAAGTAACATACAGACTAGCACAAAATTTAAAATGATTGGGATATGCAAGACACAAAGCTGTTTACCCTTGCAGCACGTTTTTGGTAGTGGCAACTTGCATTGTGTGTCAAGTGAGCCCCCGTGGCCCTAACAAAGCTGGCCTGATGCTGAGACACACTCTTTTTACACACATGTGCACAAGACACAAAAGAACAAGCCAACACGCATACTCACTCTACCTACAACCAACGTACCTTTGTCACGTGAGCCCACAGCAAATCTGACTGCAGCAAATCACGCCCCCTTCTTTTGTCTCTCTGCGTGCACCCACACCACAATTACACCCAGAGAGACACACACATACATTTCCCTGTGTGCACCAACACCCGCACCCACACACAGAGAGGCACACTTACATACACCCCATCCCACCACCCACATACCTGCGACGAGCCCAGACAGCCACGACACATCTGGCTGCAGCATATCACGCACATTTATCACTCTCTGTGTTCAACCACAATCACGCACAAACACACAACCATCGTCCGTATGACTGCAGATTCCATCCTGTGCTCGTTCAAGATTTCCCCCCGCACACACAGAGGCACACACACACATGCACATCCCATTTCACTTCACCAACGTACGCACCTTCGTCGGGTGAGCCCAGACAGCCACAGCGCATCTGGCTGCAGCACAGCACGCTCGCTGCGCAGCCCCAGACCCTGGAGCCCACCTCCCAGACCAGCACCCAGAGGGTGCGAAGAAGTAGCACCCCCCTTTGATCCTATACCAAAGCTTGCAGACCCAGACGCACTGTCAGCTGCAACCGGTTGCTGGCCGCCGCTGCTGCTGCTGCTGCTTCCAGAGCATGCCTCTGAGATGCGCCACACAGCCTTGGGGATGGGCCTGCTTGCAAAGGAAAGCGAGGCACGCTTAAGGGTGGCACGGATGCAGGGAGTCCGGGGTCGTATGAAAATGAAAAATACGTATAAGGCTTGCATGGAGCTCCAGGAAACATGAACACGCCACACAGCGGGGAGCAGGACTTGCAAGGTGATATGCTGGCAAAAGGTCACCCCGACTGTAGACAGCAAGATGTACCATTGGACACAGGGAGTGGGTTTTATACAAAGATACAGTAAGTGCTAAGTTTCTAAGCATCTGACAAAACAAAGTAGCCAGGTCGTCACCTGGTTATAGATGCGCGTTTGTTGCCAACTGTTTGCTCTTATAATCAACACTTTAACCAACTCTCTCTAATCTCAAGCTGACATCAAGTGACATATGGCTGGGGTCAAGTCGGGATGCGCGTGCTTCCTAAACCCTAACCCTAAACCCTAAACCCTTAACCCTAAACCCTAAACCCTAACCCTAATCCTAACCCTAAACCCTAAACCCTAAACCTTAAGTGTGTAGAAGGCAGTGTCAAGGTGGCCCCTTGCCTGCACCTTGTCTGCACTTTGTTTGCGCCTGCCTTGTTTGCACAAAAAATCTAAAAAGGAGCACTAGAACAGCATATACCATAACTCCCTACCTCGCAAGGGTTTGTCCTAAGGGTTAGGGAACCCCGTCTATGCAATCAAATTCCATCTCTCACACTGCATGTGATTCCTCACACTCTTCTTTTGTACGGAAATACTTTTGTATTCCCATTCCATCTCATAACAACGAGAGTGACTTCATTGCTAATGTCGCCTTTCTCTGTCATACTTACACGCAAACTCCGATTCATTCCTATACATACGAGCACAGATGCTTCCCCATTATACTGCTCCCTTTTTTCCAAGATTTCTTGGTACCTGGCTTGCAGAATCCAATGGACACGGTAGATGAAGGGACCTACGACTTATGCTATGACCGACTGAAATTGCAATGGTTGTAGACACTCCCCAGAAGATTTGAACAATTCATTCATTTGAGTCCTGTTTTGACACACATGGCTGTACCTGCTGGAGCCAAGAGGGAACGGTGAGGGAGGAGCACTGCCTCCACTGTTACCTGTGAGTAAAGCATAAGGGGGTGCGTGTGTGTGCGTGCATGCATGCATGTGTGCATTGTGCATGTGTGTTTATCTGTGTGTGCATGCACGTTTGTGTGTGCATGCACGTTTGCGTGTGCGTGCACGTCTGCGTGTGCATGCACGTTTGTGCGTGCATGCATGTTTGTGTGTGCATGCACGTTTGTGTGTGTGTATGCACGTTTGCGTGTGTATGCATGTTTGTGTGTGTATGCATGTTTGTGTGTGCATGCACGTTTACGTGTGTATGCACGTTTGTGTGTGCATGCACGTGTGTGTATGCGTGTTTGTGTGTGCATGCACGTTTGCGTGTGTATGCACGTTTGTGTGTGCATGCATGTTTGCGTGTGTATGCACGTTTGTGTGTGCATGCACGTTTGCGTGTGTATGCACGTATGTGTGTGCATGCACGTTTGTGTGTGTATGCGTGTTTGTGTGTGCATGCACGTTTGTGTGTGTATGCGTGTTTGTATGTGAATGCACGTTTGCGTGTGTATGCACGTTTGTGTGTGAATGCACGTTTGCGTGTGTATGCACGTTTGTGTGTGTATGCGCGTTTGTGTGTGTATGCACGTGTGCATATGTTTGTGTGAATGCACACAACTGTGCATAAACACTGGGAGACCTAATGCGTGCAAGCTCACACCACCAAACAGCTTCACGAGCAACTTAAACACTAGCTGCAAAAACGAGACAACAATTTCCTTTTCTGAGAAAGCCTTACCAATCACTCACGTAGAGGAGGTAAACCTTACATCTACCTCACCATTTAAAACGGAGAAAAGCATTGCAATTTAAAACGGAGAAAAGCATTGCAATTTGTGGTGCTTCCCACAGCAAGATGGAAAGGTTGCAGATTCAAAGTGCAAGCAAACTCTGCGTCCTTGGACGTTTTGTGTACCTTGGCCGTGCCGGGCAACCACCACTGGGCTGGAAAAAGTTGCCAAGGGCAGCTCAGATTCGTTAAACTCCTGTATTTTAGGCCACAAAATGTAGGAGATTAAAAGGCACAGCAGATACAAGAGCAGATGAGGAGGCAAATGATGACGGACACAAGAGCAAGACACAATCTAACGTTTGCTTAGCAGCATGAATAATGTGCTTCAAATAGGCACGTGCTTGAAGTAACCACCGCGACAATGCAGCGTGCCAGAAATGCTTTGCAATTATTATAGCATTGGAATTGTGATACGTCCTTTAAGTTTGACAGTGCCTCATTTCAGCAGTTTGTGCTGAAACTTTCGTTTTGGGCATGTGTATCTACATTTCCTGGCTTTTCACACGCCCACAATTGCCCAACAATCGTGCTATGGTACCATCACCGTTTTTATTTTTCGTGTAGAAGAGCCTCTCTCCTCTCTCTTCTTCCGCTCTTTTGCAATCATGCAAGTGTGCTGCGCTTTGTTCCATGCGCTGCCCCATGGGCTTTGTCACATTTGAAGGCAGGAGAATGTGTTATTTGTCTATATGTACCATGATTTCCCCTCTCCCTCTCCTTTCTACGTGCAACGTTCCGTATGTTACATTTTGCAACATTTACCCACATCAATGTCCACAGCAAGTACACACACCAATGTCCACAGTTGAGGTCACATCAATGCCCACAGTTGAGGTCACATCAATGCCTACAGCAAGTACGCACATCAATGCCCACAGAATGTACCCACATCAATGTCCACAGTTGAGGCCGCATGAGCAACACGCTCAATGGGAAAGGGCGAGTAAGGGTGTGCGTTTCGCAGGTGGTTACGGCGGTCACCTTCTGCAACCTGCACCTGAGACTTGGCAGCATCGAGCCTGCGTTTGGAATGAGTGGTGGTGGTCAGACACGTTTGCATTGGCGGTGCAGGCAGCCGTTCTCTACAGCGAGCACCCGAGGCTAGAAAATGAAACACCATATGTGCTGAGCACACATTCAACAGGATCGTAAGTTGAAAATTAGGTTCTTAGTTGCATACATTTTGCTAGTGATGCAAGCGATCCATAACTACTGCGTGATAATTAATGCAAGCAATTATATGGTCACAAGTATTAGGCGTACCTGCATCATAAACTAGAAAAAAAACTGTCGCAATCTGTATCTGGAACCTATCCTCAAATGTACACGCGCAAACACACGCCAGCGTGCATGCACACAAAAGCTGGTACGTTATACCGCTTTTTCAATCTAAATAAACAGTGGCCAATAAATCCCAAGCTTTTTATGTCACCAATCTGTGCGGCAGTTCTGTCACCACTCTATGCGGCAGTTCATGTCACCACTCTGTGCGGCACACTGTCAACATCTCATGCACGATGTCACCACTCTGTCAACATCTCATGCACAATGTCACCACTCTGTGCGGCACACTGTCAACATCTCATCTCATTAGAGCCAAGTATCTCGAGCCAATTGGAGGAGGCTCAATATTTGCATGCTTATTGGAAGATTCCCAGTCAACTTACTCTTCCTGAGCCTTCGACATCTCAACCTCCAATTCTTTGGTGTTTACACCAGACTTCATTAAAGATTCAACACGGGTTTTTGTTGTCAGGATCTGCAATTGTGCGCAAATGTGTGTGTGTGTGTGTGTGTGTGTGTGTGTGAATCTACGTACGCAGAACTTGAATGGAAATTAACTGGAAACGTTGATTTGCTCCTTTGCACTTTGGATTGCATGCTGACAGGTATCTTGCCAATACTCTGAGAAGCCTTAACGTAACCAAGCTTTTGTGCACTTCTGTGTGCTGCACTCACTCCTCAGATACCACAAGCAATTCATTGATTGTATGTCATTGATGCATACTTGGAACAAACTTCAAATTTTAGGTTTTTTAGTTGCTCCAAATAAGCTTTAAAAACGAACTCTCTCAACTCTCTAGGTCACCCAAAGGCAACGCGCAGGCAGCAAAGACAACTACTCTTCTGGTACTTTTCTCATGCACGCTCAGACACACACACATTCACACTTACACACACTCACTCACTTGCGCATGCGCATCTCTCAAGCGCGTTGACAGTGTGTCACAGGTGTCACACTCGCTCAGACACACACACACACACATTCACACTTACACACACTCACTCACTTGCGCATGCGCATCTCTCAAGCGCGTAGAAAGCGAGTCACAGGTGTCACACTCGCTGAAAACGTCACCAAGGAGGGGTGAGGATGTGCCCATCAAGTGCCTAGCGGCAGCAGGCATTAAGGTGCGACCGCTGCAAGGAGCGAAGGGAGGGTAGCACAGCGTCTGATGAAAAAAGCTGCAGCAACCTGTCAGGTTCCCAGCAGCAAGGCGCCGCAAGTTTTGTTTTGCTGCGTCCCTCTAGTTGTGTCCCCGGCCTTATAGGCGTCGCAAGAAATGACAGGAAGGCAGCACAGGGCATCATGTGCAATAGGTCACATGATGCCCTGGGACTGCGTGAAGCCTGTGCAGGTTTCCTTTACGGCATCGGGCCAAACCGTGCATACATGCAGAGGTGCAAGGAAAGGTAGGCTCTGTGGCCTTGTGAGAGCATTGCTTCAATCGTTGCTTCAATCGATCAAAGACTTGCTCAAGTGATAAAGCTGGCACTGTTTGGCCAGGAATAAGCTCGTCGGCGGGTTGCTGAATCTGAAAAAGAAAAGGAACACGCGGGGGGCGGGTTGCTGAATCTGAAAAAGAAAAGGAACACACGGGGGGGAGGTTCAAACGTCTCATCAGGGTGCTTAAATGACGGTACGCTTCAAGAAGGAAACACA
>Ga0307974_1002280_pt1:0-2500 | contig 13584 bp, 15 predicted proteins | sample OrgLakmetagen784_FD_201812 | JGI IMG/M metagenome (GOLD analysis project Ga0307974, IMG submission 201812) | Saline water microbial communities from Organic Lake, Antarctica - #784 | ecosystem: Environmental > Aquatic > Non-marine Saline and Alkaline > Saline | place: Antarctica: Organic... | reverse complement strand
TGTTTTTGACCATTTTTGCAGTTGCACGCAGACAAGTACAGAAAATAAAACTGATTCGTCAAAGAAGAAGCTCAAAGGTGAATTTTGAAGGGTTCCTTCATGCCTGCCAGTGCTGCCCTTTGTGCCTGCCAGTGTGCCTGTGTGCACACAGTGTGCCTTTGTGCCTGCCAGTGTGCCTGTATGCACACAGTGTGCCTTTGTGCCTGCCAGTGTGCACACAGTGTGCCTTTGTGACTTTGTGCCTGCCAGTGTGCCTGTGTTCACACAGTGTGCAGGCACTTTATGCCTGCCAGTGTGCCAGTGTGCCAGTGTGCTGCCCTTCGTGCCTGCCAGTGCACGTGCTGCCAGGCAACATTGCAACATAACAAATGGAAGACAAGGGTTTTATGAAAAGGTCGTGCAGCCCTCTGTGTGTGCCAGTGCACGTGCTGCCAAACAACAGCTTGGCACAGCAGAGCACGCACACACACACACATGTGGAGAAGTGACCACAAGACGTCCCAGCACAACCACAGCTCGCAAGCACACAAGCACACAAGCACAAAGGGCCCCTAAGAGACAACACCTATTATTTGAAGCAGCCCTACAAATTAGGCTCGACATGGCGGGCAGCGAAAGTGCACGCTGCCTTATGTCTGATGTACCTTAAATAACGTCACAAAAAGCAATTAACACACGCAAGCAGGGTGGGCAAAAACCATACATTTATATTAAATACAGTGAACACACGGTATTTTAAACAGGGAAATCACCATACATACGGTCATCTACGGTGTGTATATACGGTTCTGGCCCACCCAACACGCAAGTCTTTGTAATTACGGTCACGCGCGGTGTACATACATTAATTTGGCCAGCATTACTTAATTGCCATTCAGCCACTCGAGCCAGGTTCAAATACACAATTTGCGTACGCAATGTAAAGAAACAGTTCCGTCCAGCTCTACTTGTTTGCCCCCCTCTTACCCGTAACACGTTGGCCAGCTGCAGCAGGTTGATGTATGGCACGCCCGTGGATTGGTCGACGTGGCAGATGGAGGAGGCAGCCCCTGTGGGGTATATAGCAAGACAGCAAGGGCGTGATCAAAGTGAGGCCGATGTATGGCGCGCCTGTGGATTGGTCGACGTGGCAGATGGAGGAGGCAGCCCCTGTGGGGTATATAGCAAGACAGCAAGGGCATGATTTAAGTAAGGCATGTACCATGACATACCAACTTGCGGTTCCTGCGTTTGCCTGATAGAGAATGAGCACATCTATATTAGTTTCTCAAGAGCAAGAACCAGTGCTTTTGTGTGAGGAGGTAGACCCATGACATATATGTAAGGTTGGCCAGAACCGTATATATACACCGTATATGTCCGTATAATTGGTGATTTCCCTGCCAAACATACCGTGTATACACCGTATATATATGGTTCTAGGCAACCCTACATATATTTCTTGTGACTACAGTGCAGTGAGGCAGCAGCTTTGGTTTTCAAATTTCTTTCGGCAGTAAGGCAGCAGGAGGTGCAATTGCCCTGCTTCAGACAAGGGGGCAAACTTGAAACACTGTAAGTCTAATCTGCAGTAGTACGGCAGTATAGGAGGTGCACTTGTCCTGCTTCAGACAAGGGGACAAACTTGAAACGTTGTATGGATGTAGTTGTGTAAGTCTAATCTGCAGAAGTACGGCAGTATAGGAGGTGCACATGTCCTGCTTCAGACTGGGGACAAATTTGAAAAGCTTTATAAATGTAATTCTGAAAGTCTACAGTACGAACAAGGGACACGACAGAACTGTGGAGTGTAGAGGAAAAGGTATATTTATGTTATTTCTTTGTGGGGAAGTAGGAACAAGAGGCGGAGGAACAGCAGGGTACTATGCCAAGTGGAGGGAGGAAATATTTGGTTATCAGCTGACAATGACTTGCAATACATCAAAGACACCAAACCATTGAGAGGCACAAGCCCCATCGACTGACCACACATAATACACATGCACAGAATATACAGAGTGCTTGCACAGAGCGCACAAATTATATACACAGAGAGCACACACACACACACACACACACACACACACACACACACACACAAAGAAGCAAACACATGTCAGTGACAGCCCCAAGCAGTAGTAATACAGTTGTTGACGGTCAGGAACGTAGGAGAGCACTCACATTGTCGAGTTAGATTAGGACATTAGGACGCACAACCCCGACGAGGACATTCAAAAAAGCACCTACCCTCGCTTGTGTTGTGACGCAACGAGTAGTAGTAAGGCCACAAGCCTCCAGACACTGCAGATGTGATACAGGGACAAACACCGTGACAATGGGAGATGTGATACAGGGACAAACACTGTGTTCAGTCAGCAGTCTCGGCAATGTCTGCTAGTTGCAACACTGCTTCAAGAAAACATTTCCGTGCTTCCCAGCACTGCACTTCATTTCTACACAGCAGCAGATCTTGACACACACACACACACACACACACACACACACACACACACACACACAC
>Ga0307974_1002273_pt1 | contig 13601 bp, 17 predicted proteins | sample OrgLakmetagen784_FD_201812 | JGI IMG/M metagenome (GOLD analysis project Ga0307974, IMG submission 201812) | Saline water microbial communities from Organic Lake, Antarctica - #784 | ecosystem: Environmental > Aquatic > Non-marine Saline and Alkaline > Saline | place: Antarctica: Organic Lake... | reverse complement strand
ACACGGCTGCCGTTGTCAGCACGGCAGCCGTGTTCTACCCCGCCCCAAGAGTGGTAGCCATAGAGCTTGCATCCCTCACTTTGTCCAAGCTGCAGAACCGCTCTTTGAGGTCATCCTGTCATCCTGCATAATACATAGAAAAAAGGTGTTTCATGCACAGTACTTTCAGGCATACAATCAAGTGTGTGTATGATGTGTGTGTGGTGTGCATGTGTGCATGTGCACGTATGAGGGTGCGTAGTGCGTGTGTGCGTGCATGTCTATGCGTGCGCGCGTGTCTACTTTTGCGTGAGTGTTTGTGTGTGTATGCGTGTGTGTGTGTGTGTGTGTGTGTGTGTGTGCACGCGTGTACGCATACGTACGCCACGGCCACTGCAAGTGCCCATGCACTTAGCTCCCAGCTGCCCCACGCCCCACGCCCTTCATGCAACACTGTGAACAGTGTGCTCAGCGCTGTCTCTCTGTCCAAGTTCTCAACCTGTCCCCGCTTTCACGTCCCGCCCCACTCCTTTCGTCCATGCGTGCTCCTACCCTCGCGGACTCACCTTCAAGAGGCGACGGCCGTGCGATGGGGACTAATTGTCGCTATATGCATAGTTTACCTTAGTCGTCCCATAGTTTACGACTATGAGACATTCTACACAGGAGAGTTTTCCAAACTATGGCGACTTTCCCATTTGATAGTTTACTGCAAAATATTATATAATTACGACTTTCCTCTCCTAGCTCCCAAACTCCCACGACTGGGGCGACTTTCACGACTTTCACGACTTTGAAATTTTCTAATCCTAATTCTAATCCTTATCCTAATCCTAATCCCCAAAATCGTTAAAGTCGTTAAAGTCGTGAAAGTTTAAGCCTAAGAACGGCTAAACCCCAAAGTCATGAAAGTCGTCAAAGTCGCAAACTTTCGCGACTATGTGACACAAACTTTGGGAAAACTTTGCAAAAAAGTAAGCTCCGACTTTGCCAAACTTTGCTGCGACTAAGGTAAACATTGGGTATAGCGCACTGATGATTGGATGATGGTATGGCGGGAGGGGAAGGTGACCTGGCGCGCTTGCGGGAGGAGGAGGAGGCACCGCGCTCCTGCGCCATCACGGCTGCATTCAGCTGCACGCCCCTAGTCCGCATTCCAACAAGGAGCCTTAGTTTTTTTTTGGTTTTTAAAATGTTTTATCCGGTTTTGGCTCGGTTTTACCGTTTTTTTTCCGGTTTTTCCGGTTTTGGGCAAAAAAAAAAGTTTTGGCGCGACATTGAAATTGCAACTCGCCATAGTGGAAAATATGCGTTCCCAACACTCTTGGCTGGAATGAATTTCACATTCCAAAGGAGGCAATACATAGACAGGGAAACAAACTATTACCCTAGTTGAAGGACAGGGTCTGTGGAATGAGTTGAGACACACTCGACAAAGAATAAAAGACAAAAATCCGAGTTAAAACTGACGGACAAGCAAAAACCCGAATTATAACTGACGGACAAGCCCTAGTAAAACTGCCTGGTTTCAACGGCCTGATTTCTCTCTGACATCCCCCATTTCTGGTGCTTCAAATCGACCTGTTTTTGCAAGCAGATGATGTACGATGCTGTGTCACATGCACATACACATTCACACACGCACACACACATATATACATGCAATGATGTGACACATGCACGCATACACATACACACACATATACAAATAACAATATTTGTATATGTAATTACTCTGACACTCACACATACGTACCCACACGTATTAACACACTCTAGCGTCTTTCGCGTCCTCAACCGCCTTTGCTTGGCAGACTAGCAAAACTTGTCTCTACATATGTACTGCTCACACACACACATTATATACACACACACACACACACACACACACACACGTACAAACACGGAAGCCGATCGGCCCTGATCACCCTTCAATGCCTGTCATGCGGAACTGGTCAGCAGCATCGGCATTTGTGGTGCATATATACACAAACACACACACAAACACGTACAAACACGTACAAACACGAAAGCCGATCGGCCCTGATCACCCTTCAATGCCTATCATGCGGAACAGGTCAGCAGCATCGGCATTTGTGGTGCAGTAGCCTCCAAGCTCTGCCACCTTCCTCTGCACGGGCTCTTCCATGCTCTCCTCGCCTGACAGCTCCAACCCATAGCACAAGCCTGCACAGCAGCACGTACGTTCGAGATTTCACAAATTTAGCGCATGTCGTGAAATGATAATGCTTTCCTCGCCTGACAGCTCCAACCCATAGCACAAGCCTGCACAGCAGCACGTACGTTTGAGATTTCACATATGCAATTTTAGCGCATGCTTTCCTCGCCTGACAGCTCCAACCCATAGCACAAGCCTGCACAGCAGCACGTACATTTGAGATTTCACATATGCAATTTTAGCGCATGCTTTCCTCGCCTGACTGCTCCAACCCATAGCACAAGCCTGCACAGCAGCACGTACGTTTGAGATTTCACATATGCAATTTTAGCGCATGTATTGCTCACCTTGCTTGTTCATGCATCATCGACCATCCTCATATCACGTTTCCTAATTCCATACACGTTTATTGCCAGACAACTGTAGCTCCAAACCAGCCTGCATTGTTTGTGACTCGCCAAGCTGGTGTCCACTGAGAGGACCCTAGCGCGCACACACACACACACACACACACACACACAATTGCGCACTAAATGTCTGTCCCTACATTTATTACATCCCCTAGCATTGTGCATCAAACTGTCCCTACTTTTATTACTGCAACCCTTATATGCTCCAATGCCCTCTCAAAGATGCAAAGCATGCGTGCTTGTTGTGTAAGGTTGGCCAGAACCGTATATATATATATATATATATATATATATCGTACAATGCGGTATAAAACCTGCTAAGTTTGATGTACATTCACCGTATAAATTTAAATCTGGCCAAATGTATTGTTATGCTAACACTCATATTTCCACTAATTCATTTATTACACTCCCCACATGCTCCATTGTCCCACTTAAGGATGCAAATCATGTGGGAAAGCCGTTGTGCCTACATTTCTATTTACACCCACACCCACACCCACATACGCACACATTTATATTTGCACCCACACCCACACCCACACCCACCCACACCCACTCCCACACAAACTTACTCCCGTATCCACACACCCACACCCACACCCACTCCCACACAAACCAACCCCCGCATCCACACCTGTGATGGTCTTCTGGACATCGGAAGGCCATTTAGCGCACTGGGCAACTTGGATGGCGAGCTGGGGGCTGACCTCAGCCTTGTTGGTGTGCAGCACGTGCACCTGCAGCAAGGGCACGCCAACGAGTGTGTATGTGTGTGTCAAAGTGGGAGTGTGAGTGCAAAATATGAAAGTGCGCGTACATGAGGTGTATGCAATTTGTTTCCAGCCACAGTACGCTTTGCAGCAAGAGCCAGCATGCAAGAGCCACCATGCAAGAGCCAGCATGCAAGTGCCATCATGCAAGATCCACCATGCAAAAGCCAGCATGCAAGAGCCACCGTGCAAGAACCACCAGCAAGAGCCACCATGCAAGAGCCAGCATGCAAGAGCCACCAGCATGCAAGATCCACCATGCAAGATCCAGCATGCAAGATCCACCATGCAAGAGCCAGCATGCAAGAGCCAGCATGCAAGAACCACCAGCAAGAGCCAGCATGCAAGAGCCACCATACAAGAACCACCAGCAAGAACCACCATGCAAGATCCACCATGTAAGAGCCAGCATGCAAGAGCCACCGTGCAAGAACCACCAGCAAGAGCCAGCATACAAGAGCCACCATACAAGAACCACCAGCAAAAACCACCATGCAAGAGCCAGCATGCAAGAGCCACCATGCAAGAACCACCATGCAAGAGCCAGCATGCAAGAGCCACCATGCAAGAACCACCAGCAAGAGCCACCATGCAAGAACCACCATGACCATGACCATTTGCGATTTGTTTTGTTTGTGCGCAGAAATGAGTGGCACAGTTTAGTGATTTGGCAGAAATGGCGTGTTTGCATGCCGCAACACGTAATTCGCACTTTGTAGCGCACACCAAGCATATCTGTGAGATGACAGAGAAAAGGTGAAGAAGACAGAGGAGGGTGCGTAATGGCAGCCTTAAGTTGCAAAGCCACACTTGCAAAATCCTTAGAGTATTTGTGAGGTGATATAGAAAAGGTAAACAAAACTGAGGGAGTGTATATGAACAGCCATTGAAGGTAAGCCATAGCTTAGAACGCACACCAAGAGTGGTGTGAAGAAGACAGAGGGGAGAACGGAGCAGCAGCCAGTGTTTGTGAGCCAGGTACACACAGGTACAAACATACACACACGGGTACACACATACACACAGGTACAAACATACACACAGGTACACACAGACACACATGTGAAGAAGAGGGGAGATCGGAGCAGCAGCCAGTAGTTTGTAATGCGCACCAAGAGCGATGTGAAGATGACAGAGAAAAGGTCATGAAGACAGAGGGGAGTATGGAGTAGCAGCCAGTAGTTTGCAGTTCGCACCAAGAGCGATGTGAAGATGACAGAGAAAAGGTCAAGAAGACAGAAAGGGCGTGCGTTGTAGCAACTTGTAGTTTGTAGTGCGCACCAAGAGCGAATGAAAAGTGACAGAGCAAGATTAACATAGGATATGGAGAGGTCACCAAAAGCAGACACAACATTCCTTGCCAGTGTATTTAACTGATCGGCCGTAGAACTCTAGAGATATATTCACACTTGCATGGGACGCACACACACATACACACAGGTACACACATACACACAGGTACAAACATACACCCAGGTACACCCAGGTACATACACACACAGGTACACACATGCACACAGGTACACACAGACCGACATACACACACATACACCCAGGTACACACAGACTGACATACACACACATACACCCAGGTACACATATACACCCAGGTACACACATGCACACAGGTACACACAGACCGACATACACACACATACACACAGGTACACACAGACTGACATACACACACATACACCCAGGTACACACATACATACAGGTACACACATGCACACAGGTACACACAGACCGACATACACACACATACACACAGGTACACACAAACACAAGGTACACACATACACACATGTACACACAAGTGCTAGCACACACACATGCATCACCACATAACACAGACAACAAACAACACTGACTCGGGAAAGCACACACGTGCACACGCACATGCACACATAAACACACACGTCGTCCCATACAAATTACACGCGCACACATACACACACACGTGCAACGCACATGCACACACAAAAACACACGTCGTCCCATACAAATTACACGCGCACACATACACACACACGTGCACACGCACATGCACACACAAACACATGCGCACTCACCCACACCCTAACCCCACCCCACCCCAACCCTTGCGAACGCACAGTAATGCCCCCACCTGCTGCTCCCTTGCATAGGCAGCAAGCTGATAAGCCTGCTCCATCTTGTCTTTTGGGAAGAGTGTCATTAGATAACCTTGTCCGGGAGGGGGGCGGTTACCCCAAGTAAGGAACAAGGGTGTCTGCATGGCGCGATGGATGAAAAAAGGTTTAGTGTGAGATGAGGTGTCAGGGGTGACTGCACGGCACGATGAATTAAAGACAGTAAAGTGTGAGATGAGGTGTCAGGGGTGACTGTATGGCACGATGTACGAGAAGAAGTGTGAGATGAGGTGTCAGGGGTGTGATTGTATGGCACAATGAATGAGAAGAAGTGTGAGATGAGGTGTCAGGGGTGACTGCATGGCGCGATGAAAAAAGTTTAGTGTGAGATGAGGTGTCAGGGGTGACTGCACGGCACGATGAATTAAAAAAGAAGAGTGTGAGATGAGATGAGTTTCGGGTGATTTGATGTTGTACAATTATTCGTTATTACTGTGCACTTGCCCAGGCAAATGCCCTTTCACATCGTCATATGTAAACAGAGTCATAGGTACACAGCATCATGTGATCAGGGTTGTCCAGGACCGTATACATACACCGCATGTGACCGCAAATTTTATTACACCTCTGACAAAAACACCGTATATTCACCGTGTATAAATATGGGGTTCTGGTCAACCCTGAGTGTCATAGGCACACAGTGTCACATGCAACTATGAGTTTGGTACACAGTGTCATAGGTACACAGTGTCACAGGCAACTATGAGTTTGGTACACAGTGTCATTGGTACACACACGATGTCACAGGCACACAGTGTTAGATGCAACTATGAGTTTGGTACACAGTGTCATTGGTACACACACGTTGTCACATGCACACAGTGTCACATGCAACTATGAGTTTGGTACACAGTGTCATTGGTACACACTTGTTGTCATAGGCACACAGTGTAACATGCAACGATGAGTTTGGTACGCAGTGTCATAGGCACACAGTGTTAAATGCAACTATGAGTTTGGTACACAGCGTCATTGGTACACACACGATGTCACAGGCACACAGTGTTAAATGCAACTATTGAGTTTGGTACACAGCGTTATTGGTACAAGATGTCACATGCACACATTGTCACATGCAACTTTGAGTTTGGTACACAGTGTCATCGGTACACACACGATGTCACAGGCACACAGTGTTAAATGCAACTATGAGTTTGGTACACAGTGTCATAGGCACACAGTGTCACATGCAACGATGAGTTTGGTACACAGTGTCATTGGTACGCAGTGTCATAGGCACACAGTGTTACATGCAACTATGAGTTTGGTACACAGTGTCATTGGTACACACACGTTGTCATAGGTACACAGTGTTACATGCAACTGTGAGTTTGGTACGCAGTGTCATAGGCACACAGTGTTACATGCAACGATGAGTTTGATACACAGTGTCATTGGTACACGTTGTCACAGGCACACAGTGTCACATGCAACGATGAGTTTGGTACGCAGTGTCATATGTCTTACGTATGCAGACAAAGTTTCCTAGAAAAGGAAAAATAAAAAACTACGCATGCAGTGAAAGCCACTCCCCACATTAATTAAGGAAAAGGAGCTACTTTGGTACCGAGTATTGTAAAGCTCCTCCACCGCAAAAAGGAAAAGAGAAATCAATGGGAATCAGGAGGGTTGCAGGCTTGGCCTGAGACCGGCTCCTGTTGAGAGTTGATAACAGTACTGGAAAGGGCACGTCTGGTATGGACAAGGCTCCTTTTCCTTAATTAGTGCGGGGAGTGATTTTCACTGCCTGCGTAGTTTTTCTTTTTCTTTTTCTTTTCTTTTCCGTTTTCGTATTCAGGTAACACATAGGGTTGGCCAATACCATATATATACGGTGTATATACGGTATTTTTGGCAGGGAACTCCCCAAATATACGGTCATATACGGTGCATATATACGGTTCTGGCCAACCCTAGTAATACAGCTTTCCTTGTACCCATACCGTACGTCCGGCCTTGCCATACCCAGGTAGCACTCATATAAGTTGAAGTGTGTGTGTGTGTGTGTGTTGTAGAGGAGACAAGCTGCTCGTCCCAAGCAAACAAAGGTGATTGCACGGTACTGTCCAAAACTTGTGTGTGTGTGTGTGTGTGTGTGTGTTTTTGTGTCTGTGCATGCGTGCATGCCCACAAACACGAATACAGACACACATACGCACCTCTCCCTGCTGCAACTCCCCCATGGCTTTCTTTACTTGCTCTGGGATGAGGCCCATCATTTCAGTGACCGTGGTCTCCGGGGGTAGGTACCTACATGTATGCACATGACAGCATGACAACATGACAAGAAATGAAGGACCGCTCATTTAAAAGAGTGACAAACAGCGTGCCATGCATTTCGACAGTGGCCTCAACAGGGCAGGTATTAAGAGCAAGGCTGTGCGATGGCAGTCTGACGATGCGTTCCGTCAATAATACGGTCTGACGATGCGTTCCAATAATAATACGGTCTGACGATACGTTCCGTCAATAATGCGGTCTGACGATGCGCTCCGTCAATAATACGATCTGACGATGCGTTCTGTCAATAATACGGTCTGACGGTGGGCGCCGTAGTTTGACGATTTTTTCATTCACTCATCTCAACGGTCTGACGGTACGGACCATCCATCGTGATTACGGTGCGAAATGGCGCTGACGGTGTCATTGCAAAGCCCTGATTAAGAGGTTGCAAATTAGATTGCCCATTCCATGGCAGCTGAACACATGACCACATTTTCAAGCACCCGTGGTGGAGTCAGAGGGCATGTATTTAGAAGGCAGAGTTCGAAATGCCCACTCAGTGGCAGCGAGAGTTGTTCAAGTTGTTCGACAATTTCAACAAGTCCAACACACCCTCGTGGTGTCAGAGTGCAGGTAGCGAGGGAACAAAATTCGAAATGCCCACTTCATGGCAGCGAGAGTTGTTTAAGTTGTTCAACAATTTCAACAAGTCCAACACACCCTCGTGGTGTCAGAGTGCAGGTAGCGAGGGAACAAAATTAGAAATGCCCACTCCATGGCAGCGAGAGTTGTTCAAGTTGTTTGACAATTTCAACAAGTCCAACACACCCTTGTGGTGTCAGAGTGCAGGTAGCGAGGGAACAAAATTAGAAATGCCCACTCCATGGCAGCGAGAGTTGTTTAAGTTGTTCAACAATTTCAACAAGTCCAACACACCCTCGTGGTGTCAGAGTGCAGGTAGCGAGGGAACAAAATTCAAAATGCCCACTCCATGGCAGCGAGAGTCGTTTAGGTTGTTCGACAATTTCAACAAGTCCGACGCATCCTCAGTGGTGTCAGAGTGCAGGTAGCCAGGGAACAAAATTCGAAATGCCCACTCCATGGCAGCGAGAGTTGTTTAAGTTGTTCAACAATTTTAACAAGTCCAACACACCCTCGTGGTGTCAGAGTGCAGGTAGCGAGGGACCAAAATTCGAAATGCCCACTCCATGGCAGCGAGAGTTGTTCAAGTTGTTCGACAATTTCAACAAGTCCAACACACCCTCGTGGTGTCAGAGTGCAGGTAGCGAGGGAACAAAATTCGTAATGCCCACTCTGTGGCAGCGAGAGTTGTTTAAGTTGTTCAACAATCTCAACAAGTCCAACACATCCCCAGTGGTGTCAGAGTGCAGGTAGCGAGGGCATGCTATAACATTCACGTAATTATGTAATGTGGATATAGTATGTATCGCACAAAGTACAGAAATGGCATCTGTCGGATTACCCTTTTAAGCAACGTTTCAGGGAATAACAGATAGCAGAGGTGACAGCTAAATTTGTGACTCAGAATGGGCTGTCGTTAACTTCTTGTCACTTCATTCTCCTACCTGATTTGCTTTTAAGGGGCTGTCTTGCAGATTATACTTCAGAACTGCCTGCAATTGCTGGAGTGCTGCATCTGTCGGAAGCAATATGATCCCTCGGAATTTAAAGCACGTGATGTGACGTAGGTAGTCATTGTTTGCACGATGTGACTAGGTGTAACCAACTTGGTTCCTCGTGAAGGCAGGTGCCAGCAGGACAAAACTTGACACCAGCAGTGTTCTTTCTATTGACGGCTGACAGTGTTGCACCAATCTTAGCCATGGCGGCCCCAAGAGGGCAAAATGCCAGCAGGACAAATCATGACACCAGCAGTGTTCTTTCTATTGACGACCAACAGTGTTGCACCATTCTTAGCGCCATGGCAGCCTCGTAAGGGCAAAATGCCAGCAGGACAAAACTTGACACCAGCAGTGTTCTTTATATTGACGGCCAACAGTGTTGCACCAATCTTTGCCATGGCGGCCTCGTAAGGGCAGAATGCCAAAGACAAAATTTGACACCAGCAGTGTTCTTTCTATTGAAGGCCAACAGTGTTGCACCAATCTTAGCCATGGCGGCCCCAAGAGGACAAAATGCCAACAGACAAAACTTGACACCAACAGTGTTCTTTCTATTGACGGCTGACAGTGTTGCACCAATCTTAACCATGGCGGCCTCAAAAGGGCATAATGCCAGCAGGACAAAACCTGACACCAACAGTGTTCTTTCTATTGACGGCCAACAGTGTTGCACCAATCTTAGCCATGGCGGCCCCAAGAGAGTAAAATGCCAGCAGGACAAAACTTGTCACCTACAGCACTCTCTTGACAGCTGACAGTGCTGCACCAATCTTAGCCATGGCGGCCTCGTAAGGGCAAAATGCCAGCAGGGCAAGGAAAGGGTGTCAGGGCGTTTGCGAGCACAGCGTTGCTCTCTCATGGCAGGTTGGACAAACAACTCAGTAACTGACCCAACGGCCCCTGACCAGCTGAACATTGCTATATATTGCTTAGCTCGCGTTGAGTTATAACCGGCAACAAAGGAATGCCGTACCTCCAACTGCCTGGCTTGGGTGTGAAATCGTGTAAGCTTTTCCAGATGTTGTGGCTCGCTCTACCAGCATAGCAAACATATATTGCTAAGCTCGCGTTGAAATTATAACCGACCCAACGGCCCCTGACCAGCTGGACACTTCTAACGTGCCAATGCGCACCCTTTGAAATGGCTCTGTATGCACAGTATGCACAGTATGCCAACATAATGCTTAGCTCACGTTGAAATTATAACCGACCCAACGGTTCCTGACCAGCTAAACACCCCTCAACGTGCCAATGCGCACCCCTTTGAAATGGCTCCGTGCATTATACAGATTATACACAGTATTAATAACGGGATATCCATCTGTGTCATTCAGTTTCTTTCAACCACGCGGTACCCAAAACCAGCTTGCTAATAGCAGCACGCATGGAAAGCAAGAGATTCAGGAGTAGGGCAAATGGAGAGAGACATGGTAGTAGGATGTGCCCATACCGTACACATACACCGTTTATGGTACATATAGGTACAACAGATGCGGACGCAATCTTGAGTCGTTTCTGCTAAGTATACCGTGTACCATATATGGGATACAATATACAATGTTCATGCGTTCCTATGTCAGGTTCATGTGTGTGGTTTCAGACTCATGTGTGTGGATTGTCGGTATCAGGTATATGTGTGTGTGGTTTCAGGTATATGTGTGTGGCTCGTCCACGTCAGTTTCATGCGTCGAACCTCCAGCTGTCTGGCTTGGGTGTGAAGTCGTGCATGCTGTCCCAGAGGTTTTGCAACGCTCGACCAGCATAGCAAACATGTTTTGCTTAGCTCGCGTTGAAACTAAAACCGACAACAAAGAAATGCCGTACCTCCAGCTGTCTGGCTTGGGTGTGAAATCGTGTATGCTGTCCCAGAAGTTGTGGAATGGGTCCAGCTTGGCAGACTTGAGCTGACCTGCAAAAAAAAGAAACGAGAGTTGCCAAACGGAGAGCTTTGAGACCTTGGACGTTTACAGACTCGCACGAAAAAAATGCATGCACAGCAAATGTGCGCAACGTGAGCGGACGTGAGGAGCTGAATTTCTTAAGGGGCACAGCTTTGCCTTAGCAATGCGTCTGAGGGGCGTTGTTGTGACATACCCAGGGTTGGCCAGAACCATTTATGTACAGTGTGGGTATACAGCGGTATTCTGGGCACGGAAATCACCATATATACGGTCGTATATGATAAATATATATATAATTACGGTTCTGGCCAACCCTAAATGTTCCCACACCCACACCCACACCCCCACCCCCAACCCCACCGCACGAACTCCCGCCCCTCCACATTGACAAGAAGCCAAAATGAAGGCTGTTGTAGGAGGCAATGCCGACAGACACACATACGAACACTTGCATTTGATTGGACGTTACTGCGCAAGAGGAGTCATGGTTTTGCAGTTCGAAATAAGCTGAGGTGTGTAATGTATGATGCAACTACACGCACGAGCTTGCCTCAGACGATTATCAGACGTCATCGTACGTATACGAATACGCACGAGCTTGCCTCAGACGAATATCGGACGTCATCGTACGTATCTGAATACGCACGAGCTTGCCTCAGACGATTATCAGACGTCATTGTACGTATACGAATACGCACGATGTATGATGCAACTACCCACGAAAACAAGCTGAGGTGTGTAATGTATGATGCAACTACGCACGAGCTTGTTATATCAAAAACCAACAACCCAATTCAATCGCAAAGAGGGAGTGCCAGGCTTTTTGCTTGCTTGTGTCTTTCCAAAACAACTGCAAAACTACTTATAAGCCATGCTTGCCAATTCATGCGCTTAACAACAGGAAGCGTCCTTTTACAATAATACGTCACGGTAGCGTCTTTATGTTAGAACACACCTTTGAGGCCAGGAGACAAGCATGATGCTGGTTACTTTTTTTTTCGTGAAAATGGAAATCATGACAGAGGAGGGGTACAGTAGGCACACACACACACAGCAAAAAAAATTGCCAGAAGAGACCTACAGCACACAGGCACACACACAAAGCACAAACAAAATGTGCCGGAGGAGGCGTGCAGCACACAGGCACACACACAAAGCACAAACAAAACGTGCCAGAGGAGGCGTGCAGCACACAGGCACACACACGAAGTAGCTACAGACCTGGAAGGGCAGGGTAGCCTAAATTGTAGCACATGACTGCCACCTGTTGGTTGTGGAGAAGGTGACAAGGGGTGCGTGTGGTGTGTGTGTGAGTGTGTGTGAGTGTGTGTATGTTTTTGTGTGTGTGTGTGTGTGTGTGTGTGTGTGCAAGGGGTGAGCCCTTTGTAGAGTCATGAATGGTCTAGATTACATGACTGTTACATGCGTGTGTATGTGTGTGTATGTGTTTATGCATGTGTGTGTATGTGTGTGTATGTGTTTATGCATGTGTGTTCTGTGTGTGTATGTGTTTATGCATGTGTGTGTCTGTATGTGCATGTGTGTATGTGTGTGTCTGTGTGCATGTGTGTATGTGTTTATGCATGCGTGTGTGTATGCGTGTATGCATTAATGAAGCATGTGCTGGGGAAGTATGGGGAGATTAAGGGAAGTAAGAGGTGTGTGTGTGGTTGTTTGTGTGTGTGTGTGTGTGTGTGTGTGGTTGTGTGCGTGGTTGTGTGTGTGTGTAAGAGTGTGTGCGTAAGTATGTGACGAGCTCACATTAATCTATTCCTGCCTCTGCACTGCTAGTTGCGGCGCTCTCCTCAACGCATACACATCCAACAAACTCTCACCCACCCACCCGGCACTCACACATACTCACACACACTTCAATCCCGGTTAACGCCGCATCTGCTCCTGCTTGCGTTTCTAGCGTTCAAAGCTTGCAAGGACTGCGCCCAGCACAAGGCCGTCGAGCTACACCGTTTTTCTTGCTCACCAGCCACACCCTCTTTTATCTGAACCAACAGTACAGCCCTTTACCACACTTATGAAGTTGGCCAGAACCATATATATACACGGCGTATATACGGTATTTTTGGCAGGGAGATCACCAATATACGGTCATATACGGTGTATATATACGGTTCTGGCCAAACCTACACACAAACACACACATGCACACACGCATAGACTCACACACACATATATACACACATACTCACGTTTGTGCTCGTCTCGATGATGGGCTTGGTCCGACACAACAAGGCCACACTGCTGTTTGCTACATCCCTCAACCTGCGTGCACCAACACACACACAGATATATACACACACATA
>Ga0307974_1002271_pt1:0-10000 | contig 13602 bp, 15 predicted proteins | sample OrgLakmetagen784_FD_201812 | JGI IMG/M metagenome (GOLD analysis project Ga0307974, IMG submission 201812) | Saline water microbial communities from Organic Lake, Antarctica - #784 | ecosystem: Environmental > Aquatic > Non-marine Saline and Alkaline > Saline | place: Antarctica: Organic... | reverse complement strand
TTTGCAGGTGAGGAGGAGCATGAACAGGAGCGATGGAGGTGTGCTTTTGAAGTCAGTGTATATTGAGGCAAGCCATTAAGCTGGTGCCAGCGCCTGCTAGAGTCCCACAGAGGGAACGATTTAGTGTGCATCAAGGCGAGCCTTTGTACTTGTGTTAACTCCTGCCAGAGTCCCACAGAGGGAACGATTCAGTGTATATTGAGGCAAGGCTTTAAGCAGGTGGTGCCAGCGCCTGCCAGAGTCCCACAGAGGGAACAATTTAGTGTGCATTAAGGCGAGCCTTTGTACTTGTGTTAACTCCTGCCAGTGTCCCACAGAGGGAACGATTCAGTGTATATTGAGGTAAGCCTTTAAGCAGGTGGTGCCAGCGCCTGCTAGAGTCTCACAGACGGACAATTCAGTGTATATTAAGCGAGCCTTGTACTGGTGGTAACTCCTGCCAGAGTCCCACAGAGGGAACAAAAGAGAAGCGCAACGGTATTTGCGGATCTGCTCTCGCATTTAATTAGTATATCTGGCAAGCTGTCAGCCATGGAATGAATGAAGATTACGTAGGTGTGATGCAAATGTAGACATAGAATGAGTGAGGAGTACATATAGGTAGGGTTGGCCAGAACCTTATATATACGGTGTATATACGGTATATTGGGCAGGGAAATCACCAAATATATGGTGTACATATACGGTTCTGGCCAACCCTACATACAGGTGTGATGCAAGTGTCAGGCAACAGGCCGATGTACCTTTTCAATTACAATGATGAAGTTTTAAATGAGGAGGTGTGTATTATTGATGTCTGCCAAACTGGGATGCACTGATGATGCACACGCACACGCACACGCACACACACACACACACACACATGTGTGTGTGTGTGTGGATGTGTGCTTGCTTATCCCAGCAGCTGCACGGCGACGCAATGACTGCTGTTAGGTTGACCTGAAACCTCACCCTTAGGAGCTAGGCCCTGCTCTGTCAACCCTGCCAACATATTCGTAGCGTTGGCCAGAACCATATATATATGGTGTATATACGGTATTTTTGGCAGGGAAATCACCTAATATACGGTCATACTCGGTATACGGTGTATGTATACGGTTCTGGTCAACCCTACATATACATGCGTGCCTCTCTGTGCATGTATGCGTTGTAGCGGCCATTCAGATATTTCAAAAGCACTGCAAAGCTGCCAAGGGGCGATTTCTTTCTAGAATATCCCTCCGGCAATCCTGACAATATATAACCAATGCACGTATACCTCTTTGTGTGTTCGTGCGATGCAGCGGCCTCAAAGATGTTTAGTGGACACCACATGTGATGCTGTCACTGTCTAGCTTCCACCTCCTAGTATGCACAACCCCGCCTTCAACCCTACCAACCAACGCACGTGTCCCTCTTTATTGTGTGTGCACGTGTTGCAGCGGCCTCAGAGATGTCCAATGGACACTGTAAAGCTGCCATCCTCTATCTTCCACCTCCTAGTATGCATAACCCCCCCTACCAACCAACGTACGTGTGCCTTTTTGTTATGTGCGCATGTGTTGCAGCGGCCTCAGAGATGTTCAATGGACACTGTAAAGCTGCCATCCTCTATCTTCCACCTCCTAGTATGCACAACCCCTCCGCCAGCACTACCAACCAACGCGCGTGTGTGCCTCCTTGTGTGCTTGTGCATTGCAGCGGCTTCAGAGATGTTTAACGAGTATTGTAAAGCTGCCATGGGGCCCGCTCCCCCTGGTGCTAGCTACCCCTCCGTCAACCCTGCTGACTATGACCCTTGGAGCCAGGACCCCTCCCACCAGTTTCACATGCCCTGTGCCTGCGGATTTGATCACATTGCTAAGAAAGTGTCACGCTCTTCGTAAGTGGGGTCTGGCAAGTGTGTGTGACTGCGGGTGTGTTTATGTGGGGCGGGGGGAGTTAGACCTCGTTGCCTTGGGGGAGGTACAAACGCTTTTTTCCTGTTTTGAAGCTGAAGTGCTTCATGTTCGCTTCAAATGTGCATGGCTTCCTCTTTAGTTCTTCCAATAGTTCCAAATAGTTCCAATTAATTCTTCCAATAGCTCCAAATAGTTCCAATTAGTTCTTCCAATAGCTCCAAATAGTTCCAATTAGTTCTTCCAATAGCTCCAAATAGTTCCAATTAGTTCTTCCAATAGTTCCAATAGTTCTTCCAAGAATGCGCACGTAGAACATCTTCCTTGAAACAATCAAAGAGCTCTGAAACACCTCGACGGAGAAAATGTGTCATGCCATGCACTTTTAGTGTGGAGATTGTCGCCATGCATGTTTTAGTGTGGAAATTGTTACCATGCATTTTTAGTGTGGAGATTGTCACCATGCATTGTTTCAGTGTGAAATTGTTACCATGCACTTTTAGTGTGGAGATTGTCACCATGCATGTGTTAGTGTGGAGATTGTCGCCATGCATGTTTTAGTGTGGATATTGTCACCATGTCTGTGGTAGAACTAAAACAGCAATCATCAATAACCTGGATAAATGCATAGGCCCTCAACACTACCTCACTCCTCTCATGCCTCGAATTTTCAACCAGATCGCGCGCGCGGAAGTGCTGCTGCCAGCAGTGTGGCTTCTTGGGCTCATGCACCATGTTGCCTGCCCGCCACGATGATGTTTGGTTTGAGACGAGCAGCAACATGCTGCGTCTGATCAACCCTGATCGCTTCATCGTAGCATACAGGTAGGAGGACTGTGGCCTACAGGCGAGAGGTTGACAAAAACAAAACGGAACAAAAGGGTAGAATGGTATGAAAAGTAACGACTCTGGTTGCTGTGTGGTAATGATCTGGAAGCTGAACAAAGGTGGGAGGAGCGTGGGTGTCAATGGGTGGAAAATCGGAGGCACATGAGCAGGGTTGGCCAGAACCATACATTTATAGGTAAATACGGTGTACATGCGGTATTTCTAGCAGGGAAATCACCATACATACGGTCATATACGGTGCAAATATGCGTGTCTGGCCAACCCGACACATGAGCGTATACATGGTAGCAAAGAATAAAGCCTGAGTGTGAAAGGTGAAAGGTAATCAAAATTCACAGTGTGGAGTCAACAACAAGCAGAGAGTGGGAGGAGTGGGAGCAATGTTTCTGGCAGGCCTGATGACTACTGCTCAGATCACATCGGTCAAGGAAATCAGATCACATTGGTCAAGGAAATTAACGCACCACTGTGCTTGAGATGGTATTCATGAAAAAAGGACAAGTAGAAAAGAGCGTCGATAATGAGGATGAATGGTAGGCGATAAGCCTAGATCCTGGTATGGCAAGGAATGAGTGTTAGTCACGGTAGACCTTTGTGTTGAGTGTGGTGTGTAGGTAAGGGGACTGTCATTGGAGTGAAAGGTTGTCAGGACATTATTATATTATTATTATTAAATCTCATTGGAGTGAAAGGTTGTCAGGACATTAATATTATTATTAATCTCAATAATGAGCAGGGACCCTTCAAAAGCACCAGATGCCACCTGGTGCGTACGTAGTTCTGTTCCACTCAAGCCACGGTATGATATTTATAGCTCTGTTCCACGCAAGCCACGGTATGAACGAGAATTCGAAAAAACTTGCGCCATCATAAACCTTGGTTGTGGCTAGGGTTTGCCGGAACCGTATATGTGCCCCGTATATGACCGTATATATATGGTGATCTTCCATAATACCGTGTATATGATATGGTTCTGGCCAACCCTAAGCATGCAGAGGTAACAACTTTGCTTCTTGGTGGACACGTGCAAGATTAATCTCACCATTGCCCAGAAAAGGTACCTATTTGCTAGCAGGTGCGCGTCATGTTTACTAGCTCTCACTTCATCTCCAAAGTGCAGACTTGCACACACATGGGCATTGGTGTTGTTTGGTGTGTGTATGTGTGTGCAATGTACAGTATGTGTGTGTGCTATGTACAGTATGTGTGTGTGCTATGTACAGTATGTGTGTGTGCTATGTACAGTATATGTGTGTGCTATGTACAGTGTGTGTGTGCTATGTACAGTATGTGTGTGCTATGTACAGAATGTGTGTGCTATATACAGTATGTGTGTGCTATGTATATGTGTGTACAATATGTATAACGCTGCGCTTGAACGTGTGTGTAATTCTATCGGCACACATGTACATGCTATCAAGTGCCTTGTGCAATGCTCAACCTACTCGTGCTTGCCTGCTCAGGTGTGTGGGTACGTATGTTTATGACATCACGGACTGGTGCCGCTGTGGGGGTCTCCTGCAAGACGCACAAGGCAACCCGGTGCGTATTTTCTTGCAAAGGGAAAGAAAAAGGTTGAAAGTCCTAAGAGGCTGTGGGGGTCTCTTGCGAGACGCACGAGGCAACCCAGTGCGTGTTCTGGCAAAGGGAAAGAAATGATAGAAAGTCTGAAGAGGCTGCGGGGGTCTCTTGCGAGGTGCACAAGGCAGCCTGGTGCATTTTGTTTACCGGAAAGAAGGATAGAAAGGAAATGTTGTCAGTTTCAAGAGACTGGTGTGGCTGTGGAGGTTTCTTGCGAGATGCACGAGGCGGCCTGGTGCATTTGTTTTGCAAGAAAGCAAGGGAAAGGAAGAGAAAGGAAGGACCACTGGCTTAGTTGTCAGCAGCCCGAGTGGTTTTTTGCAAGAGAAGCAGGAGGTAGGCAGGTGTGTGTTGTTATGCTTGTTGGTTTCACAGAGAGGGGCTTCTATAGGATGTTTTTAACTGTCATGTGCAGCATTTTACAATTACAATAGAATAGATACTTACATAATGCTACTACTACGATATCACTACTACTCATAATAAAAATCAGAAGAAGAGAACAACAACAATACACAAACACAGGCACGCAGGCACACATACAGGCACACACACATGCACACATGCGCACACACAAACACATACAATTACTCACAAACACACACATACCCTCTCACACAAACAAACAAACAAACAAACAAACAAACAAACAAACAAACAAACAAACAAACAAACAAACAAACAAACAAACAAACAAACAAACAAACAAACAAACAAACGCACACATATACACACACGCTGGCACACTCTCTCTCTCTCTCTCTCTCTCTCTCTCACACACACACACACACACACACACAAACACACACACACACACAAACACACACACATACATCTGCTGCAGGCACCAACTAATATCCACTACGTGCCTTTTCGTCTTCAAGGCGGGAAGGGTGACCCAAGCCGCAAAAACGCACAGAGAGAACGGCGGCAAGAAGGTGAGTGCGGGGGCATGAACGAAATCTGGTTTAGAGATTGTAGCACAATCAGTATAATTAGATCCCTTTGCAATCGAATAAATATATGTGGAGGATGCTTAGTCATCATACTGGAATAGGGCACTTCTGTTTTGATCAAGCAGAGGAGAATGAAAGTCTGCGCAGGCAGCGTTCCCTGGGCATCATTTATTCAAGGCAGCCAACCACTGTGTTTTTAAGCTGTACACGGTAACCAAACTGCAAAGGAGGCTGTGACCTGCAAATCTGAATGAAAGCGACCTAGGTGCACCAAACACATGCTCTGGCGCAATGAGGCCTTTGTAATCCAAACTAAACTAAAAAACTAAACTAAACTAAACACATGCTCTGGCGCAATGAGGCCTTTGTAATCCAAACTAAAAAAAACTAAACACATGCTCTGGCGCAATGAGATGTGGTGCCAGCACAGCACACGTTCACTCCCACATAGCATGCATGTTGCTGCGACTTCACGCACCTCACAGACCCTTTTGTTTCTGGAAGTCAGCCCTACTTAGTCTAGAAGGTCTAAGAGCGTGCTGTTTCTCTAGCTAGGCCTAGTAGTATTTTTTACTGTATAAGAACGCTTTGCAACACCTGGCTCTCGATCAGCTTGTTTCCTCGATAGAAGTGAAGGCGGGATTTCAATGCTAGCTTGTTTCTTTTCCCCTCTGTCTTTCCTGCAATGTGACACCAATCACCTTTCCCCCGCCCACAGGTCAGACAGGGTTCAACGAGTTCAAGGGAGGAGGGGCGACTAGTAAAAAGCATAAAAATAGTAAGAAAAAGGGGCGGCGGTGACAATGATCATACCCCGGCCGGGTCGGAGGGTGCAGGTGCTGTGCTGTGCTCCAATTAAGCAAGAAGCAGATGTTGCGGCTTTGTTGTGGGATTTAATTTTGCATCGCTCTCTGGCATGCTGGAGGTGTTGCTTTGCCGTTCTGATGAAGGCTGTGCTAGCTTACTAGAATAAACTGGAATTCTAAAAATATAACACATGCGTACTCTCTAGCCTTAACCCCTCAATTCCCATTGCTTACCTACTGAAATAGCAAGGTTTGAAACCCCTTTTTTATGCCACAGGCAAGCTTGCACAAAATTTGAAATAGTACTGCAAAGAAGGTCTAAGAAGAAGAAAAAGGCCTCAACATTACAGCTTTTAAATAAAGCAATTCTTACCAACCAGCGATATACATTTAATCAAAATAAAGTACTGTGTAGACCTTCCCTTTTTAACAAGCAGAAAAGGCACGAGAACAGCATAATGCCTTGCTTACTCGGACACCGTAGAAGTCTTCACACCATCCTGCTAGGAACAACAGGCACCAACTACAGCTGCCACCACACGGAACCCACTCCATAGCCTCGGAGTTACTGGTCTGCATACCACAGCACTAATGAAAATATTAAGACTATATGCAATCAGATCCGCAAAAAAACTCATACAAATGAGATGAGACATTGAACCAACCCCCACAAATCTGAGCAATACTCCTGGTGGTGTGCAGGCCTCTGCCTCCCAACCACCTGATCCCCACTGAATAAGTTCTCTCCTTCCCTTTTTAGGTGGGTATGTTGTGTATTTCTGCAACCATTGGGCGGTGCAGAACACAAAACAACCACTTCCTACTCCATGCCAGTAGTGTTTACACTATCTGCTGAAAAGGGTGTTCTTGCTAGGTGGGTTTATGTTACCAGCGTAGCCTTTTCTTTTCGTCTAAAACCTTGCAAACCAGCAGCAATGATGCAAGCAGTTACATAGACAAAAAAGACAAAGGCAAAGAATGACCAGAGGTCAATTACAAACAAAATTACAAAAAGCTTCCTGTATACCAGGCCGCGTCCTGCCTCAATGTACTCTATGCTTGTAGACAAGGCAAAAATATTCATCCAGATATTATATCCAACAATTATCGAGCAAAGATTAGACCAAAACGTTTGAATCGGTTAATATCAAATGTGATGTATACATGCGTTTTCATTCCTGAGCAAATTAAATAATCCTAAAGCACAACCTTACCCCAAAACTGTACAGCCACATCGACCGCCAGAAAGGAAGAGACTTCCCTATCAGACTGCCGGTGGCACTCAATCTCCCCATCAGAAAGAGGGAAGGGGGGAGAGAGAGAGAGAGAGAGAGAGAGAGAGAGAGAGAGATCAATGTACTGACATGATAGCAGCTCACAACACACAAATGACGCGAGCAGATACACGCTACAATCGGTGATTTTGCACCTGCCGGTCCCATTTCAAGCAAGTGGGGCCAAAATTTGTGTGTGCACAGACCCAATATGTAGCCGTGCAGAAACGAAAGATGGCAGCACTCAGAGGCCCAATATGTCTAGCGGTACAGGAAGGGTACAGAAAAATGGCAGCACTCTGAAGCTGGCAAACCAATGAGTGACGACTGTACAGAAGCAGAAGCTGAAACCCCACACGGCTTTGGGGAATTTCAGGTTCCAAAGGCTGGAATAGTAGTCAGCCCCAAAGGTTGAAATAGCAGTCCTAAATAGTTGGCGCACAAGGATTGAGTTCAACACCTACACGGTGGTAGGCTGCGTCCAGAACAGAGCACACAGCAAGCAATGACGCCAGTGCTTGGTCATTGACTGGGGGGAAAGACAAGACAAGTGTTGCACCTTGCCTTACGTTCTTCTTAGGGTTCGTCCTTGCCCTGATGCAAATGAGCATCCCTCGACAGCAAGTGCTTACTTCAAATATCGGCATTCACGCAACATACACACATGCACATGACCGACCACACAGGAGCGCACCAGGAGCGGCCGTGGCAGAAACACACCAAAATAATACAAACAGACACACATATTTCACTCAGTTGCAGCAGCACACACACACACACATCCAAAAATCTGCACTACACTTATGTTGCCTAAGAATTCATTTTGGGTATACAGACCCTTGCAACAGAGTGATCTCAGTTACATGCAAACACACACACAAAGAAGCACCCCAACAGTCTACTTCCCCCCCTCCCCATGCCCCCCCCTCACACACACTCACGCACGCGCGCACACACACACACACACAAACACACACACACACATACACACAAATACCTCTGGTACGCCGCCCCCCACGGATTGATGTGCATGCAAATGCTTACCTCAGATCTGTACAAGGCATGTGTGCCTTGTAGATGTTGTCAAGGGGCACACGCATGCTGTATACTTTGCATGTTATATACATATGGACATACCTAGCAAGCACCACATGCATCCCATGTGTATACCTACGTCATCAGATGCCCGATCAATGTGTCCCTGCAGGAAACAAATCAAACATTTGTGCAAACAGCTCATGCCCAATTATGTCCATTAACACCTTATAACTAAACCTGCAGTAGTTTGCAGCCTACGAGCTAAGCTACACACACAGGATTGTATTTGCGTGCACACGCGCACACGCGCACACACACACTCACACCAGACACACACACACACACACACGCTCATGACTGCCTGCGAGCTCCCCACGTGGAGTGCAGCTGCCACTTGCAAATGCAATGTTGCGCTACCTGACACAGGCTCTCGACGTGGGATGAAAGCGTACAGCACGTGCATCTCAGCAAAACTGCCAGCAGCAGGCCTTGCACTTGATGCACAAGCACACACACCTAGAACTGCCTATATAAACACCAAGAACTCAAACTGCCTGCAGCAGGCTTTCCACATGAAGTATACATGCGGGAAGCTCTCCAGACAGAGTAGAGTACTGGGTCATTAGCTGGAGGGCCACAGGCCAAGCAGGGATGATTCCTTTGATGCCGCGCAACACCTGTGGATGAGAAGGCATATATGTGCGTGTGTATGCGTGTGACGGGACACAGAGAGACCTGTCTTGTGGCTGTGTCTGTGTGTGTGTGTGCAACACCAAGCCTGCGAGTGGTTTGTATGTTTGTATGCGACAGTACGAGAGGAAAGAGCACTGTACGTACGAGAGGATAGAGCACTGCACGTACGAGAGGAAAGAGTACTGTACGTACGAGAGGAAAGAGCACTGTACGTACGAGGAAAGAGCACTGTAGGTACGAGAGGAAAAAGCACTGTACGTACGAGAGGAAAGAGCACTGTACGTACGAGAGGAAAGAGCACTGTAGGTACGAGGAAAGAGCACTGCACGTACGAGTGGAAAGAGCACTGTAGGTACGAGAGGAAAGAGCACTGTACGTACGAGAGGAAAGAGCACTGTACGTACGAGAGGAAAGAGCACTGTACGTACGAGAGGAAAGAGCACTGTACGTACGAGAGGAAAGAGCACTGCACGTACGAGAGGAAAGAGCACTGTACGTACGAGAGGAAAGAGCACTGTACGTACGAGAGGAAAGAGCACTGTACGTACGTGAGGAAAGAGCACTGTAGGTACGAGAGGAAAGAGCACTGTACGTACGAGAGGAAAGAGCACTGCACGTACGAGAGGAAAGAGCACTGTACGTACGAGAGGAAAGAGCAATGTACGTACGAGGAAAGAGCACTGTACGTACGAGAGGAAAGAGCACTGTACGTACGAGGAAAAAGCACTGTAAGAGGAATACAAGGAAAGCGCACTGTACGTACGAGGAAAGAGCACTGCACGTACGAGAGGAAAGAGCACTGTACGTACGAGGAAAGAGCACTGTACGTACGAGAGGAAAGAGCACTGTACGTACGAGGAAAGAGCACTGCACGTACGAGGAAAGAGCACTGTACGTACGAGAGGAAAGAGCACTGCACGTACGAG